>Ga0265338_10004192_pt1 | contig 19666 bp, 10 predicted proteins | sample 42126metaG_FD_193579 | JGI IMG/M metagenome (GOLD analysis project Ga0265338, IMG submission 193579) | Rhizosphere microbial communities from Carex aquatilis grown in University of Washington, Seatle, WA, United States - 4-21-26 metaG | ecosystem: Host-associated > Plants > Roots > Rhizosphere...
CTCCTCGCTCGAGTTGGCGATCCGTCGGTCGCGCCAGGAAGTAGTTGGCGGAGTTCTCGCCGGTCTGGACCATGATGTCGAAGGCCTCCGAGTCGGCGCCGCCCGAGAACATCGCGGCATAGGCGGCTCGTGCTAACTCACGCTCCGTCACGCCCTCGTATGCGTGCTGCCGCACGGCCTCGATGCCGGCGTCTGCAAGCCGCGCCGAGACGCGCATGTTGCTGATCTCGGCCTCGCTCTTGATCGACTTCAGGTAGCTGATGATGTCGGTCTTGCCGACCGTGATAGGCGCGGGAAGGCTCTCGCGGATCACGTCCAGGAACTCGGCTGCGAGGAAGTTGTAGCCGGCAACCCCAACGCGCTGCACGTTGCCTGATGCGGCATGCTCGCGCAGGACGCTTCTCAGTTCCTGGCGAATGCCGCGTACGTCGGTGAGCCACGTGCAATCAGCCGCGTAGCTGAGAAGGCTTCCTTCCGCGAGCAGGATCGGCTCGCCTTTGAGGGGCAGGACGACCATGGCCGGATACGGATACACGCCATCAAACGCGCGATAGTTCGCGAGCCACCGGACGTTGCTCATGCGATAGCTGTCCGCCCACGCCAGCAGCAGGTCGAGTCCCTCCTCGGCCATCTTCTCGCGCGCGCGCTCAACGCGGTCCTCGTACTCCTCAAGCGGGATGTCGTGGGTGTCGGTGTGAAGCATGAGGCCACCTTTCGGCACTCCCCAACCGTGGGGTGTGCAATGGATCGACCATTGACCAAGCGACTCTACTACGCTCCTCTCAGCTCCGCAATGATTGAAATTCGAATCGGCTCGACTTTCCAATCCACTTGCCAAAGCGCATCTCGGAAGCGTGCGGGCTGGGGCCAAGAAAGAAGAAACCGCCCGTTTCCAGGCGGTTCCGGAGCGGGAGCGACGGGACTCGAACCCGCGACCTCCGGCGTGACAGGACTGTGATCGCTAGCGCGGTTGAGCCACGCTACCCATGTGCGCGAACCCCATCTTCCCCAGCACCCACGCCTCCTGCTCTGGCGTCAGCGAGTCCCAGTACGCCTTCGCCTCACGCTCACACTGCGCTCGCGTCGTCCGCTCCAGCTGAGCGGGAGGCAGAGTACAAGGTACGAATCGACGCATTTCGGGGTACACACGGCCTCCAAGAACGGCTTGGTTGAGCCATGCGCCCGGCATGATTCGAACATGCGACCTCTGCCTCCTCGAGGACACGCGATTCAGGACTACCGCCGCCGATGGGCCTTAGGGCTCAGATGTCGTTGGCCTCTTCTGCCTCGGCGTCCGTCGCGCACGCGTAGTCGCCGTTGTAGTGATATGCAAAGCGCCCGTATGGCCCCGCCCATACGGCGAAGATCGATCCGTCGTCCTGTTCCTCAATCTCGTAAGGTCCAGCTCGCTCGTCAACGACGATGGTTTTTTCGGGACATTTCTTCGAGGGCGCCCGATAGACACGCCGTCCGCATCGAGGACATTGGGCCTCGCCGAACTTCGGCTGAGGTTTCCGAGGCTCGAACGGCATTACGTCAGGCCTCCCTGCTCATCACGATCAAACAAGGGGCGAAAAGGGTGCCAAGCCCGGCCAAGGCGAAGCTTTCCGTTCTCCTCCACCCCCTGTATCGGCCAGTAAGTGTCACCGTCACCGATGTAGATATCTTCGCGGCGGGCCCGAATGTCGTACTGCATTCGATCGATCTCCTCCGCAGACAGTGGAGGCGTATATCGAATTTGAAACATTTTTATACCTCACTTTTGAGTTTATGTTCTCCTCTCTCTATTCAAATATGACAAAGGAATCATGCCCTTGCATTGTAGCATATTGATCCGATATATGCAAGAGAAAATCGGGTCGAAATATAGAGCGCTTTGCGATTCGCGCCCAGGGCGTTGCCGCTTTGGGGAGACGGTGATCTGTCAGCTCAGCAGGTTCAACAACGAAGCCCGTCGCGTTAGCTACCGCGAATCCTCGCGATGCTCTTCTGGGCCTTCCAGAGTCGATCTTCCAGCGACCCTCGGGACGCCCAGGACGGCGCTCAAACCGCTCTACACTCCCCTGGACGAAAGAGTGAATAGAGCCGCGCAGGCCGTTTGGTAGACGATTTGCCTGCAAAACAGTCCGTTTTGCCCCCGTAGCTCAGTGGATAGAGCATCGGTTTCCTAAACCGTGTGCGCTGGTTCGATTCCGGCCGGGGGCACTAGACGCAGGCTCGCGGTCACGTCACCGGCTATGCGGCGCACGATGCATTGATACTTTCGTCAGGGCCGCGTAGTTTCAGACACGGACATTCGTCCACTTCCGAGCGGAGGAGCACTCATGTCACTGCGGCGGCCGGTCTGTGCCCTCCTGTTCGCGTTCGCGCTGGTCGTCGCGGTCGGCGCGGGAAGCGCTGCCGGCGGCGGCGTCCGCATGCAGGGAGCCAGTACAGCCTCCGTGGCCGATCTCGCCGTCACGACGAGCGATGACGTCGTCAACGGAGACGTCTCGAGCCCCGAGGCGCTTCTCGCCGATCCTGGGCCGGATGGGATCTCGCTGCGAGAAGCGATCCTGGCAGCTGACAACGCCGGCGGGCGCCAGACGATCACATTCTCGCCTGCCCTGGGAGGAGAGACGATCGCGCCTCAGCAGACCTACAACGTGAACCAGCCCGGCATCACGATCCAAGGCTCCCTGACCGATCCGGGGCAACCCGCGGTCACGCTCACCGGCAGCAGCATCAGCGGCGCCTTCTTGTTCGGCGTCTACGCCTCGGAGTTTGCGATCAGCGGTCTCCGCATGACCGACATGGTTGGCGTCGCCGCAATCAACGTTGACGCCGGCGAGACGTTCTCCCCACGGCTCATCCACGATGTCACGATCGAGAACAACGTGTTTGACAACTCGTTGTCGCCTAACGGCGCCCACGCGATCTACCTGTCGATGCCGTCAACGGCCTCCGAAGCTGAGATCAGCAATGTGGCGATCATCGGAAACTCGTTCGCGCACTTCTTCAACGGCTCCGACGGCGTCCTTGCCGCCGTCAGCGGCTCGAATGACGTGATCCGGGATGTGGAGGTAGAGGGCAATGCGTTTTCGGACACGACCTTTCCTGTCGAGTTTGTCGGAGCCAACGCGGTCAATAGCAGGATCGAAGGCGCGCGGGTCGTTCGGAACACATTCACGAGCAGCCTGCAGCCCGTGAACATCAATCAGATCGGAACTGACGGACAGCCGGCGACGACTGCAAACGTGATTGACGGCACGCTCGTCGCGAAGAACGTCTTCCGCAACAATCGCGGGCCGGACGTCGTGATCCTGGGCGGTATGACGAATGCGACGAACAACTCGATCACCAACACCAGGATTCAGGACAACCTCATGACCGGGAGCACGCAGTACGGCGGCGTTGGGATCGTCGGCGGCAGGCAAGAGAGCGCGGGCAACCTGATCGACGGCGTACAACTGGCCAACAACACGATCGTGCAGAACGTGGGCGGTGGCGCCGGAATCCGGGCCAACCTCGACGGAGGCTCAGGCAACGTCGTCACAGGGGTGACCGCCTTGAACTCGATCATGGCGGACAACGGCGGAACCGATTTCGACGGCATCGGTCCCTCCCAGGTGAGCTTCTCGCTCACCAACCAGTCGGGATACGCGGGCGCGAACGGGAACATCGGCGGCGACCCAGAGTTCATCGATCCGGCCAACGGAGACTTCCACCTGCAAGCGGGCAGCCCCGCGGTCGACGCCGGGACGAGCGACGGCGCCTCGTCGACCGACCTCGAGTGCCGCGGCCGCGTTGGACTGCCGGATATGGGGGCGTTCGAATACGGCGGCGCGCCGGCAACCTGCCCGCCCCCGAGCACCACGATCGACGCTCACCCGCCGTCGTCTACGTCCCTGCAGAACGCGGAGCTCTCGTTCGAGTCGAACATCGCTTCGTCTACATTCGAGTGCAGGCTTGACTCGGGAAACTTCGCCGTCTGTACGAGCCCGGAGAACTACTCGGGGCTCACCGAGGGACCGCACGTCTTCCAGGTCAGGGCGGTCGATCCTGACGGAAACTGGGACCCTGCTCCCGCGACCTTCTCCTGGGCGGTCGACCCTGCTGCCCCGGCCCCGCCGGCGATCAGCGGCTTCAGCCCGGGAAGCGCCGGCGCGCACGCGACGGTGACGGTGACGGGAACCAGCTTCACCGGCACCACGTCAGTGACGCTGAACGGAACGAGTGTCCCCTTCAGCGTGACTTCGAACACCCGACTCACGTTCACAGTCCCGGCCGGCGCCGCCAGCGGCGCGATCACCGTGGTCACCCCGGCGGGAAGCGCAACAAGCACCGGCACCCTGACCATCGTCCCGCCGCCAACCATCACCTCGATCTCCCCGGGCAGCGGGCCCATTGGCACTTCCGTCACCGTCGCGGGCACCAACCTGCAAGACGCCGTCGGCGTCGAGATCGGCAGCATCGTCACCGTTCCAACCTCAGTTGCCCTCGACGGCAGCCAGCTCACGTTCACCGTTCCACCCGGTGCAGCGAGCGGCACCGTCAGGATCCTCGCGCGCAACGGCAGCGCAACTAGCGCCGACACGTTCACCGTCACCGGTTAGTCCGGATCCCAACCGCCGGGCGCTGTCTACCGTGCGTCTACCAGGACACGCCGGACGCCGACGTACCCGGGGAAGTCGTCGAACTCCTCGGAGAGCGCAACCCGCTCGTGACGGACTCCTCGAACTGAGCCGTACGCCGCAGGACGATCACGGCGGGCTTCCTAAACCGCATGCCAAGTTCGATTCCGGCCGGGGACACTCTCTCGCGAGGCAGGCACCAGGGGTTCGAGCCTGGACGTGACACATGTCGCGAGAACGTGTTACGTTCGCCGTTGCGGCGTCTCGAATCAAACGGTCCGGTGCTGCCGCGCACGTCCGTGTGGTGGGTGGCGACCAGGAGGATCGAGCCGCTGTGAGGTCGGGGGATCGCCGAGAGCTGCACGGCCCTCGCCGGCGGTCGGTGGTCATGCTCGTCGTCGCGCTCGGGGGAGCTGTGCTCGTCGGCGCGTTCATGGCCGGCGCGGGTCCAGCCGACTCGTCGGCCGTACTCGTCTGGTCGGGCGGCGTCGTGAACCACGGCGGGGTCGTCAACGACATCTCCTGTCCCTCGACGACGCTGTGCGTGGCAACGGACGGCGGGACGACCATCCTCACGTCGACGGATCCGGCCGGCGGGGCGTCGACCTGGACGAAGACGGCAACGCCCGACGATTACGGGTTGGTGTTGGTCACCTGCCCGGCGACGACGCTCTGCCTCGCCTTCGACGGCTTCGGCCGCGTCCTCGCGTCCACCGACCCGGCCGGTGGCGGGGCAACCTGGTTCCTGACGACGGCCGGCAGGATCGACCCCGCCGGCTGGGATGCGCTCAGCTGTCCCTCAACGAACCTCTGCGTCGCGGACGACAACAACGGCCACGTTCTCACCTCGACCGATCCGCTCGGAGGGGTCTGGTCCGGGTCGGCCGCGTTCCCCGGCGAGAGCAGCTTCGGGGCCCTCCAGACGATCTCGTGTCCGTCGACCACGCTCTGCGTGATGGCGGACAACGGGGGCAATGTCCTCACGTCGACCAACCCCACCGGCGGCACCGCGGCATGGACGTCGCGGAGCATCTCGACCGACTTCCAGGGTCTGGGCGGTCTCGACTGCCCTACGACGACGTTCTGCGTCGGGGCCGGCGAATCGGTCGTCACCTCCACCGATCCGACCGGCGACGCCACGGCTTGGACGTCCTCGACGGGGGCGTATCTCGGAAACTCTCTCACTTGTCCGTCAACGACGTTCTGCGCCTCAATCGACGGTGAAGGCAGCAACGCGCACACCACGACCGACCCAGCCGGCGGTGCGGCGGCATGGCACACGACCGACATCGACGGCGCGGCTGTCCTCAATGTGATCGCATGTCCTTCGCCGGCGCTGTGCGTCGCGGGCGACCAACTTGGTCAGATCGTGACGGGAACCGCGCCGACGGCTCCGGCCGCGCCGACAAGTGTCGCGGCGGTCGCCGGCAACGGCCAAGCGTCCGTCAGCTTCAGCGCACCCGACGACGGCGGCTCGACGATCACCGGTTACACCGTCACCGCCTCGCCCGGCGGTGCGACCGCGACCGGCAGCGGTAGCCCCATCGTCGTCGGTGGCCTGAACAACGGCACCTCCTACACCTTCACCGTCACCGCCACCAACGACGTCGGCACCGGGACTGCATCCGACCCGTCCAACAGCGTCGTCCCAGCAGCGGCACCGTCGATCGTTGGTTTCAGCCCGTCAAGCGGCGGCGCGGGCACGTCGGTGACGATCACCGGGGCCAACTTCACCGGCGCAACTGTGGTGACGTTCCACGGAACAGCGGCACAGAGCTTCTCGGTCGACTCCGATACCCAAGTCACGGCCGTAGTCGCAGCGGGATCGACGAGTGGGACGATCGCCGTGACGACCCCGAGCGGGACCGGCACGAGCAGCGGCACGTTCACGTTCGTCCCACCGCCGACGATCACTTCGTTCACGCCGTCGGCTGGTGGCGCACACGCGACCGTGACGGTGACCGGCACGAGCCTCACCGACGTGACGCACGTGAAGCTCAACGGCACGAGCGCCGCTTTCAGCAGCCTCTCGGCCACGGAGCTCACCTTCACGGTCCCTCCCGGTGCATCGACCGGCACGATCCAGGTGACGTCGGCCAGCGGCAGCGCGACGAGCGTCGGCGCGTTCACCGTTCGGTCTCCGCCCACGATCACCAGCCTCAGCCCCGAGAACGGGCCTGTCGGAACCAGCGTCACCATCACCGGCACCAACCTCGCCGGCACGGTCGGCGTCATGCTCGGGAGCATCGTCACCGTGCCGACGAGCGTCAGCGCGACCCAGGTCGTGTTCACGATCCCGCCCGGCGCCTCCACAGGCGTCGTCAGGATCCTCAACCCCGCCGGCTCGGCCACTAGCCCCGGAACGTTCACCGTCACCCCGTAGACCGCTCTCGGCATGAGTGGCGCGCGGACTGGCGCACGCGACCGCGATCAGCCTCGAAAGACGGACGTTTGCAGCCGCTTCTCGCGTGCTGCACGCGCTTTCCTAAACCGTGTGCGCTGGTTCGATTCCGGCCGGGGGCAGCTCTTCAGCCCAGATCGGCGACCTGAGAGAGACGATCGAGCACCTGCCGCGCGATCAGGTCGCCTGCGGCGGACGTGTAGTGCACACCGTCGGGGAGGCGCATCAGCGTGAGTTTCCCGCCGACTCGCAGGTACGCCGTGTAGCGGTCGTGGGCGCCGGCCAGTAGATGCCACGTGTCCACGTACGTCGCTGTCCTCGGATATTCGTGGACTACCGCCTCGAGGACGCGATTGACGATCGGAAAGCTCTTCTTGAAGCCCGGCCCCGCGGGGATCGGCAGGCCGAGCCAGACGACGTAGATCCCCGCCGCGTTGAGCTCACGCGTGACGCCGGCGACGCGACGCCGGTACTCGGCGTTCCACGACGGGCTGCCGAGAGGGCCGACCGTCTCTCCCTTCGGCACACCGGTCATGTACCCGTGAGCGTCGTCCGCGCCGAACGACAGGACTGCCACGTTCGCGCGCATCGACTCGATCACCTGGCCGAAACGCGTGTACCAGTTGTAGAGATCGGGCCTCGCGAGCCCTGTCGACAGACGGCTCTCGATCGGCAAGACCTTGACGGCGTGCGGGGCGATGCGCTCGAGCCCCTCGCCGGGCACCTCCGCGAGCGAGTCGCCCGCCACCCACACCCGAAGCGGCTTCCGGGCGGTGTAGCGCGGCTTCTTCGGCGCACGCACCACGTGGTGCGGCCTGGGGTTCCGGTGGAGCACCGGCGGCGGGCTCGCCGGCGGAGGGAGCGTCAGGCGCACTCGCGTGTCGATGTCGTCCTCGTGCTGCCGCCCGATCGCGACCTGCAGCTCGTGCCGCGGCGTGGTGAGGTGCAGCGTCCGGCTGACGTCGACCAGCGGCCGCGTCGCGGCCAGTGCGACGCGGCGTTGGAAGCCCTGCGGCTGGACTTGCGCTTGCTTCCGCAGCCCCTCCGCCTGAAGCAGCGCCGCGAAGCCGAGCCCGAGAGCGACGACTACGATGCCACGACCTGCGCCTGTTGCGAGGAAGCTTCGCATCTAGAACCGGAAGTAGATGAACGGGGCGACGCCCACCGGGCCGAGCGTCTCGATCACCATCAGCGCGACGGCCACGCAGCCGGATTGGGCGACCACCGGCAGCCGCTGGAAGCCGGCCACGAGGCGGCCGACCGCTCCCGGACGGAGGTACTGCCCGGCGATCCCGACGACGATGGCGAGCACTACGGATGTCGTCACGAGCGGTGACGGCTGCCCCCACGCGTCGACGAGCCGCACGAGCACCTGGCCGGCGAGGTGGAACGAGTCGGCGCGGAAGAAGATCCAGCCGAAGCAGACGACGTGGAACGTGAGGATGCGCCCGAACCACCGGCCGGCTGTCGACCTGGGCTCCCAGCCAACGGCCCGCTCGACGGCGAGGCCGAGCCCGTGGATCCCGCCCCAGACGACGAACGTCCACGACGCGCCGTGCCAGAGCCCGCCGAGCAGCATGGTCAGCATGAGGTTCCGGTAGGTGAGTACCCGGCCCTTGCGGTTGCCGCCGAGCGGGATGTACAGGTAGTCACGCAGCCAGCGCGACAGCGTCATGTGCCATCGCCGCCAGAAGTCGCGCAGCGTGACGGCGGCGTAGGGCGAGTTGAAGTTCTGCGGGAACTCGTAGCCGAGCAGCAGGGCGATCCCGATCGCGATGTTCGTGTACCCGCAGAAGTCGGCGAAGATCTGCACGGCGTAGCCGTAGACGGCGACCAGCACCTCGAGCGACGAGTGGTCGTTCGGAGCGGCGAAGACGTCGTCGACGATGTGTGTCGCGAGGTGATTCGCGATCACCACCTTCAGGAAGAGCCCGGTGAGGATGAGGATGACCGCGCGCGAGGTATGCACCTTCCGCGGGTCGCGGGGCGTCTCGAGCTGGGGCAGGAGCTCGCTCGCGCGTACGATCGGGCCGGCGACGAGGTGCGGGAAGAACGCCTGGAAGACGGCGAAGCGCGCGAACGACGCAGGGACGAGCTTACGGCGGTACGTGTCTACGACGTACGAGATCGCCATGAACGTGTAGAACGAGATGCCGATTGGCAATGCGGCGGTCACGAGCCATGACGTGCCGAGCACGTTGTCGGCCGTGGTCGCGAAGAACCCTGCGTACTTGAACCATGCGAGTAGCCCGAGGTCGAAACCGACGGCGAGCGCGAGCAGCAGCTTCCGCAGAGGAACTCGGTCGGCGCGATAGATCCCGACCGCAAGCACGTGGTTGACGACGGTGGAGGCTGCGAGCAGGAAGACGTAGCGCCAGTTCCACCAGCCGTAGAAGAGATAGCTCGCGACGAGGATCCACACCCGCCACGCCCGCTGATGCGGCATCAGCGCCCACGACACCGGCAGGACGATGAGGAAGAAGACCGCGAAGGTGACGGTCGGGAAGAGCACTAGCGCATGACGTGCAGTGTGATTCGTCTCACCGCGGACGAGCCGGCGGAGTCGGTCACCTTGACGACCAGTACGTAGGAGCCGGCGGCCGCCGGCCTGCCGATGATCAGACCGGACGCCTCCAGGTGGATCCCCCTCGGTGCGCGCGCGAGCAGCGACCATGCGTACGGAGCGAGGCCACCCTGGGCCGCGAGCGATGCCCTATACGGCTTGTGAGCGTGCCCGACGGGCAGGGCCGTCGTCGCGATCGAGGCCGGAGGACGTGCGACGCCGGCGTTCAGCAGCGTCTGGTGGATGAGCGTGGCCATGGCCTCCGCTCCACCCGACAGGAGATGGACGCCGTCTGCCTGGAACCACTCGGGATGGCTTCGCGAGTAGAGGTTCCAGTCGATCACCTGCAGCTCCGGGTGCGCCTGCGCCGCCGCGACGATGTCGTCGTTCATGCTGATGTACCCATGGTGGGCCGCCCGGAGGGTCAGCCACCACACGTTGCTCACACCGGCGGCGCGGAGAGCGGAGAGTGCCGTTTCGATGTTCTGCGCGTACTGATCCTCGAAGTCGTTGTATCCGACCGTGACCACCACGTTCGGGCCGAGCTTCGAGCCCATCGACTGCACGAGCTCGATGACGTTCGGGGGGCGAACGCCGCTAGCGTTCGGGCAGCTCGCCTGATCGACGCGCCGACACGGTGCCACCTCGAGATCGAGGTCGATCCCCTGGTTGATGGTCGCGAGCGCCTGACTGTCACCCGGTATCCCGTCGGCGACCGAGTCGCCGATCAAGGTCACGTGCTGCAATCCGCCTGCGGTCGTCGTCGCGTGTGCGGAAGAAACGGCGCACGTGACGACCAGCACGAGAGCGACGGCGAAGGAGCTAAGCCACGTCGAGGCCGCCAGACGTGACATGGGGCAAGTCTTGTCAACCATGGCCGCTCACGCAACTTCCAGGCATGCAGCAGCCGGGAGAGCTCGTCGGAAATCGATGATACTCCGTGTGTGGTCGGCGGGACCGCTCTGCTTGTTCGTCTCGGAGCCCGCGTGCGTGCGGTGCTCGTGCTGGCATCGATCTCGGCGTGCGCGGCGCTGGTCGTACCCGCCGCCGCCGCCCCCAACCCGACGCGCGTCACGATGATCACCGACTCCGTCGCCACCGCTCTGCTCTGGGACAAAGGCCTCCTACAAGACTTCGCCGTCGGACTCGACGTCCAGGTATATGCCTTCGGCTGCCGCAAGCTCGTCGTCGCCGGCTGCCCGGAGGCCACCGGCGTCAACCCGCCAAGCGTCCTCGACGTGATCCGGCAACTCGGGACCGAGCTCGGGCCGATCGTTGTGATCGACGTCGGCTACAACGACACCGCTGACACGTACTCGGCGGGACTCGACGAGGTGATGCAGGCGCTGCTCGCCAACGGCGTCCAGCGTGTCGTCTGGGTGACCCTCGAAGAGAGGGAACCCGTCTGGCTCGAGATCAACGATGAGATCCGCTCGGCACCAGCCCGCTGGCCCCAGCTCGTCGTGGCGGACTGGGGCCCGACGACGACCGGCAAGCCCTGGTTCACAGACACCGCGCATCTCAACCACGACGGCGGAGTCGCGCTCGGCCAGTTTCTGCGGCCGATCGTCCTCGCTCAGTTGCAACTGATCAAAGACACGACGCCGCCCGATCTGCGCTTGCCGGAATCGGTGCACGCGCGGACGACGAACCCGCACGGCAGGGTGCTCTCGTTCTATCCGGTTGCGCTGGACGCGGTCGACGGGGCGGTCCCCGTGATCTGCACGCCCGCCTCGCCTCACCGCTACCCGATCGGCGAGACAACGGTCACCTGCACAGCGACCGACAAGGCCGGCAACCTGGCCTTCGGCAGCTTCGAGGTCTACGTCACGAAGACGCGCCTCGCGCATAGGTGAGGCGCAGCCTCCGTGGCCAGTCGGCATTGGCGCGGATAGCGCGCATGGGCGCAGGCACGAGAGTTCGCGGCGAGCGAGGGTCCATCCTGGGGCACTCTCAGCCGCCGCGGCCGCGCGGCTAGCCGGTGACGGTGAATGTGTCGGTGCTCGTTGCCGACCCGCTGGTGGTGAGCACTTTGACGTGGCCGCTCGCTGCGCCGGGCGGGAGGGTGAACGTGACGCTCGTCGGGCTGACGCTCGTCGGGACGGTGACGACGCTTCCGAGCATGACGCCGACCGTGCCGCCGAGGTTGGTGCCGGTGATCGTCACGGTCGTGCCGACCGGGCCGCTTCCGGGCGAGATGGACGTGATGGTCGGCGGCGGCAGGATCGTCACGCTGCCCGCGCTCGTAGCGGTTCCGCCCGGAGCGGTGACGTGGATCGTCCCGCCCGCGGAGCCGGTGGGTACGGTGAAGGTGAGCCTGCCGTTGGAGGCCACGCTGAACGGGACATCGACGCCGCCGAGCTGCACGCGCGTCGTGCCGACGAGGTTCGTGCCGGTCACGGTCACCGTCGTGTGCTCGGCGGCGTTCGTCGGGCTGAAGCCGCCGATCGACGGCGGCAGATAGAACAGCGCACTGCTCGTCGTCGTGCCGCCCGGAGCGGTCACGCTCACGGGCCCGGTCGACGTCCCTGCTGCGACCGTCGCCGTAATCGTCGAGTCCGAGTCGACCGAGACGTCCGTCGCCGCGGTGCCTCCGAAAGCGACCGCGGTCGCCCCGGCAAAGCCCGAGCCGGTGATCGTCACACTCGTCCCCACCGTACCGTGATTCGGGCTGAAGGACGACACGACCGGAGGGGCCGGCGACGTCAGCCAGATGTCCTGCGAGAACTCCGACGTGTTCCCAGCGGAGTCGGTGGCCGTCGCGCTGATCAGCGCGCCCGGCGCAAACGACGGCAGCGTCGCGGTGAAGCTCCCGTTCGCCGCCGGCGTCACCGTCCCGAGGAACACCGCGCCCTCGCCGTAGCCGGACCAGTTGCCGCCCGGAACCGGCTGCGGATCGGCGAACAGCTCGACCACGGCCGTGTGCGGACTCGCCGTATCCAACGTCCCCACCACCGTCACATGACCGCCCGAGGAGACCGCCGACGTGAGCACGGGGAAGTTTTCGTAGTCGTTCGGCCCCGAGTGCCCGCAGCAGTTGTTCAGCGTCACGCCGTCGCCGTTGAGGTCGATGCCCAGGTTGCCGTTCGAGAAGATGCTGTTGCGGCTGATCGCGTCGTCGATCGGGATCGGGTCGCTCGGCACGGCAAAGATGTCGACACCGTCGCCGCCGTTGTCGGCGATCGTGTTCGCCTCGACCTCGTTTCCGCTTCCCATCAGCTGGACACCGTCGAACGCGTTCGGCACGGCCGCGCCCGCAAGGTTCGTCCCGATGTCGTTGCCCTCGACGACCGCTCCGACCACTTCGCCGAGATTGAGCCCCACCTGATTGCCCGAGATCACGTTGCGGGCACCGGATGCGGCCCCTCCGATGAGCAGACTCCCGGCGGCGGCCGTGCCGATGCCGGCTGCCGTGTTTCCGATCGCGTACGTGCCCGTCGCATCCGTCCCGATCAGGTTTCCCTGGATGGTCGTGGCCGTGGGCTCATGGTGGCTGGGGGTTCCGCCGGGCATATCGACTCCGACGCGGTTGCCCGAGATGACGTTGCCAGCTCCCGGGTCGGTGCCGCCGACGATCGTGTTCGACGCCGAGCCATCGATGCCGATCCCGACCTGACCGTTGCCGAGCGCCGCTGTACCCGCCGCATTGGTGCCGATGTAGTTGCCCTTCACGACCGTTCCGGCTACCCCATCGCCGACGTTGACACCGTTCCACGCGTTGCCCGAAAGCACGTTGCCGGCGCCGATCGTCGCATTCGCGGCCTGCACATCGACCCCGGAGCCCTGATTACCGAGCGCCAGCGCCCCCGTCGCGTCGGTCCCCACATAGTTGTCCTCGATGACCGAGCCCGTCGTACCAGAGCCGATGCTTATGCCGCTGTCCCCGTTGCCTGAGATCACGTTGCCTGCGCCGGCCGGGACGCCCCCGATGACGGCGTTCGTTGCACCGTCGAGGACGATGCCGGCGAGAGTATTCCCGAGCGGATGCGCTCCCGTCTCGTCTGTGCCGATGTAGTTGCCGAGGATGCCGCTCCCCGCAGAGAAGCTGGCGAACACGTCGATTCCCGCGCCTCCGTTTCCGGAGATGACATTGCGGGCCGCCGGAGTTGTTCCACCGATGACCGTGTTCGCAAGGTCACCGTAGGTCACGATTCCATCGGGAACATTTGGAATCGCGTGGCTGCCGCTGGCGTCGGTCCCGATGAAATTCCCTTGGACGGTGATCCCGGTGACGTCTGGCCCGGCCAGACCAATACCTGAATTGCCGTTCGGGCCGCCGAGCCCGTTTCCCGAGATGACATTGCCGGCGCCGGGCGCGGTGCCCCCGATGGTGACGTTGCTGGGTCCGGGCTCGCTGGCCCAATTGCCGTCGGGGCCTGCCGCGACACCAATCCCGTTTCCGAGGGCCGCCGTGCCGGTCGCGTTCGTGCCGATGTAGTTGCCTTCGATCACGACGCCGTTGTCCGGGCTCGACATGTAGATGCCGCTGCCCGTGTTTCCGGAGATCACGTTGCGGTCGGCCGCGCTGGTTCCACCTATCAGCGTGTTGGTCGACGCGTCGACGACTTGTACGCCCTCGTTTTCGAACGTTCTCAGATCGTTCGGCGGGGAGATCACCGACGTGCCGGTCGGGTCGGTCCCGACGTAATCGCCGCGCACCACAGCGCCGTTCGCGCCGGAGATGTAGATCTCGTCGCCGGCGAAGCCGCTGACGGTCAGACCCTCCACCGTCGAGCTCGATTCGATCCAGAGGCTTCTCGGCGGAACCGGGCTTTCGTCCAAGACGGCCAAGCGGCCGTCGAGGAAGATCTCCGGCCCCGCAGGATTCGTGTCGCCAGTAAACGCGGTCTGCGTCGACCCGTCGATCGTCGTGTTCGCCGTCAAGATCGGCAGCTGCGTCAGCGGAACGATCGAGAACCAGCCGCCGCCGGCATTGAACCCCGGGTCGCTCTCCGGAATGTTGAAGACGATCGTGCTGCCCGGGCTTGCGTTCGCGGCGGTGATCTCCGCCCGCAGCGACCCGGCACCGCTGTCGTTCGTGTTCGTGACCACCAAGAGCGAGGTCCCCCACGCCGAAGCAGGCAGGAGCAATGCGGCCGAGGCCAGCACCGCGAGCCCGGCCGGCGGCAGTACGCGGGTGCGGATGCGCCTCATCCGGTGACGGTGAAGGTGTCCGTGCTCGTCGCCGACCCGCTGGTCGTGAGCACCTTGACGTGGCCGCTGGCCGCGCCGGGCGGGAGGGTGAACGTGACGCTCGTCGGACTGACGCTCGTCGGCACGGTGACGACGCTGCCGAGCATGACGCCGACGGTGCCGCCGAGGTTGGTGCCGGTGATCGTCACGGTCGTGCCGACCGGGCCGGTTCCGGGTGAGATGGAGCTGATCGCCGGCGGCGCCAGGATCGTCACGCTGCTTCCACTCGTCGCGCTGCCGCCGGGAGCGATCACCTGGATTGCCCCGCCGGCCGAGCCGACCGGGACCGTAAAGGTGAGCCTCGTGTTCGACGTCGCGCTGAAGGGGACGCTCACCCCGCCGAGTTTGACCTGCGTCGCGCCGACGAGGTTCGTGCCGGTCACGGTGACTGTCCCGCGCTCGGCAGCGTTCGTCGGGCTGAAACCGCCGACCGTCGGGGGCAGATAGAAGAGCGCGCTGCTCGTCGTCGTGCCGCCGGGGGCGGTCACGCTCACAGGCCCGGTCGACGTCCCGGCTGCGACCGTCGCGGTGATCGAGGTGTCCGATCCGACGGTGAAGCCCGATGCCGCGGTGCCTCCGAAAGCAACCGCCGTCGCCCCCGCGAAGCCCGAACCGGTGATCGTCACGCTCGTCCCCACCGTTCCGTGAGTCGGGCTCAACGAGGCGATGACCGGGGCGGCCATCGACGTGAGCAAGAAGTCCTGGGAGAACTCGGACGTGTTCCCGTTCGCGTCGGTGGCGGTCGCGGTGATCAAGGCGCCCTGCGCGACCGACGGCAGGATGGCCGTGAAGCTCCCGTTCGCCAACGGCGTTACGGTCCCGAGGAAGAGCGCGCCTTCGCCGTAGCCGGACGGGTCGACGCCCGGACCCGGCTGCGGGTTGGCGAAGAACTCGATCTCCGCCGTGTGCGGACTGGCCGTGTCGAGCGTCCCGATCACGGTGACGCGACCAGGCGTTGCGATCGCGGACGTAAGCACGGGGAAGTTCTGGAGTCCGTCCGGCCCTGAGTCGACGTCACCGGGATCATTCGGCGTCACCCCGTCGCCGCCGAGATCGATGCCGAGGCCGCCGTTCGAGAAGATGCTGTTGCGGATGAGCGTGTTGCTGAAGCCGCTCAGCAGGTCGACGCCGATGCCGCCGTTGCCGGCGATCGTGTTGAACTTCACGTCGCTCCCGAACGCGTTGGTATTGAACTCGATCCCGTCGTTCACGTTCGGGACCGGCGTCGTGCCGTCGGCACCCAGTCCGATCGTGTTGCCCACGATGAGCGCGTGGCCCGCGCCGTCGAACACCAGGATGCCAGGGCCGCCTGCATCCGGCCCGCTCGGCGACCCGTTGCCGGAGATGACGTTGCCGGCTCCGGCCGCGACACCGCCGATGGGGGTGCCCGACGCACCATCGACGACGATGCCGGCGAACCCGTTTCCGAGCGCCTGCGATCCCGTCACGTCCGTGCCGATGTAGTTGCCGAGGATGCCGCTTCCCCCGGGCATGGTGCCGAACACGTGTATTCCGGCCTCGGTATTCCCGGAGATGACGTTGCGGGCCGCTGCAGACGTTCCACCGATAACCGTGTCCGCAACGTCGTCGAAGATCTGGACTCCATCGGAATCATTTGGAATCGCATGGCTGCCGGTGGCGTCGGTCCCGATCAGATTCCCTTGAATGGTGAACCCGCTGACGCCTCCCAGACCTATGCCTAGGCTGCCGTTCATCTGGCTGCCGAGCCCGTTTCCGGAGATGAGGTTGCCGGCGCCGGGCGCCGTGCCCCCGATGGTGACGTTGGTGGGTCCGGGCTCGCTGGCCCACGAGCCGTCCGGACCGGCTGCGACACCCCTCCCGTTTGCGAGCGCCGCCGTACCCGTGGCGTTCGTGCCGATGTAGTTGCCTTCGATCAGGACGCCGTTGTCCGGGCTCGACAGGTATACGCCGGCGCCCGTATTTCCGGAGATCACGTTGCGGTCGGCCGCGCTGGTTCCACCGATCAGCGTGTTGGTCGACCCGTCCACGACTTGGACTCCCTCGGTTTCGAACGTTCTTCCGTCGATCGGCGGAACGATCATTGACGTGCCGGTCGGGTCGGTCCCGACGTAATCGCCGCGCACCACCGCACCGTTCGCGCCGGAGATATAGATCTCGTCACCGGCGAAGCCGCTGACGGTCAGACCCTCTACCGTCGAGCTCGATTGGATCCAGAGGCTTCTGGGCGGAACGGGGCCTTCCGCGAGTACGGCCAAACGGCCGTCGAGGAAGATCTCCGGCCCGGCAGGATTCGTGTCGCCGGTAAACGCGGTCTGCGTCGACCCGTCGATGGTCGTGCCGTCCGCGGTCAAGCTCGGCAGCTGCGTGAGCGGAACGATCGAGAACCAGCCGCCGCCGGCATTGAACCCCGGGTCGCTCTCCGGAATGTTGAAGACGATCGTGCTGCCCGGGCTTGCGTTCGCGGCGGTGATCTCCGCCCGCAGCGATCCGGCGCCGCTGTCGTTCGTCGTCGTGACCACGAGCACCGAGCTCGCCCGCACCGCGGCCGGCAGCGACAGCACACAGGCCGCGACAGCGAGCACCGCCACAGCACCGAGCAGATCCAACCGCAGACGGCGCACGTCGCCTCCCACCTCGACCCCAGACAAACCGCCGCATAGATTGTCGTGAGAGCGGCTACGGCAACGCTCGTGACGGACGCTACACCAGTCGGGCGCGAATGAACAGGTGGCGACTTACCGTTGACACCATCAGCGACGCGCCGTACCGTCGCAGACGGGCGTTCGTCCACTTCCGAGCGAAGGAGCCACTCATGTCACTGCGGCGACGGGTCGGTGCCCTTCTGTTCGCGTTCGCGCTCATCGTCGTGGTCGGCGCGGGAAGCGCTGCCGGCGGCGGCGCCCGCGCGCAGGACGTCACGCCGGTCTCGGGCGGGACGCTCAACCTCGTCGCCGAGCAGGCGACTGCGACACTGAACCCGTACGACGCGGGCCACTACTCGGGGTGGACGCTCATCGAGACGGCGCCGGTCATCGAAGGCGCCTTTCACCAGACTCCGGACGGCAGCTGGCAGCCGCAGCTCGTCTCGAGCGTGGACGTCACGAACAGCCCGTTCACTCTCACGTACCACATCGACCCGGCCGCGACGTGGAGCGACGGGCAAGCGGTGACGGCCGACGACTTCATCTTCACATGGCAGACCTTGACCGATCCGGCCAACGCGAGCTTCGTCGCAGGGACGAATGCCGGCTTCGACAAGATCACCTCGATGACCGCGCTCGACTCGAAGACGGTGCGGGTCGTCTTCAGCAGCGTCGTCGCCTACTGGCGGGAGATGTTCTCGCCCGTCCTCCCCGAGCATGCGCTCCAGGGAGAGAACTTCCAGACGGCCTGGACGAGCGCGATCGACAACCCGCACACGGGCCAGCCGATCGGCGACGGCCCCTTCCTCCTCACCGGCTCGTCGGGGAGCCAGGTCACGTATTCCCGTAACGCGCACTGGTGGGGACCGCACACGCCCTACCTCAACTCGATCGTCTTCCAGGTGATCACCAATCAGAGCGACGAGGTGAATGCGCTCCTGAGCGGCCAGGTTCAGGCGATCTACCCGGGCTTCTCGACAGCCATCAGCGGCCTCCTGACCGGTCTGCGGACGGCGGACGGCATCGCGACCCAGTCGAGCCCGGTGCCGTTCTTCGAGCACATCGACTTCAACGTCGGTGGGACCGGGGGGCCGCTCGAGGACCAGACGTGGGTCCGGCAGGCGATCGCGGACGCGATCGACCGGCCGGCGATCGTGAACCTCCTCTTCGGGTCACTCTTCCCAACGCTGCCCGTGACGCAGAGCGCCATCTTCTTCCCCGACCAGGCCGGATACGCGGCCGACTTCGCGACCTACGCGTACAGCCCGTCCGAGGTCGCCACACTGATGGGGGATCACGGCTGCACGAAGACGGATGTGAGCAACACCATCTGGGACTGCGGCGGGCAGGAGATGTCGTTCACTCTCGCGTATCCGTCGGGAAACGCGACACGCGCCAGCGAAGCCAGTCTGATTAAGAGCGAAGCGCAGGCGGCCGGAATCGACATCGAACTCGACCCGGTCATCGACACGTTCTTCAGCAGCACCCTGCCGAACCACCTCTTCCAGCTAGCCCTCTACGCCTGGCTCCAGACCGGCGACCCGTCCGACTGGGATCCCATCTACACCTGCAGCGGCACCGCCAACTACCCGGGCTACTGCAACACCGGCGTCGACACCGCATTCGCGGCGGTCGACACGGATACGAACACCGCGCAGCGCATCGCCGACGCCAACCAGGCGGACGCGCTTCTGGCGCAGGACGTCCCCGTCCTGCCGCTGTGGTCGCGGCCGGACTTCCTCGACTACTCGACGAAGGTGCGCGGCTTCGTCGACAACCCCAACTTCGACGGGCCGCTGTGGAACGCGCAGGACATCTGGCTCGCTCCCACCGTCGCCGCCCCCACGATCTCCTCGTTCACCCCCAACCACGGCACGACGGGGACGAGCGTGACGATCGCCGGAACCGGCCTCACGGGAGCGACGGCGGTGACGTTCAACGGCACGGCCGCGCAGAGCTTCACCGTCGACACCGACACCGAGATCACCGCGACGGTCGCCGCCGGGACGACGACCGGGCCGGTGAGCGTGACCGGCCCCGGCGGCACGACGACGAGCAGCGCGCTCTTCTACACGCAGCCGGCGATCAGCGGCTTGAGCCCGGGAAGCGCGGGCGCGCACGCCACGGTGACGGTGACGGGGACGAGCTTCACCGGCGCAACCTCCGTGACGCTCAACGGAACGAGCGTCCCCTTCAGGGTGGCGTCCAACACGAGGCTCACCTTCACGGTCCCCGCCGGCGCGACGAGCGGACCGATCACGGTCACCGACCC
>Ga0265338_10004193_pt1 | contig 19665 bp, 12 predicted proteins | sample 42126metaG_FD_193579 | JGI IMG/M metagenome (GOLD analysis project Ga0265338, IMG submission 193579) | Rhizosphere microbial communities from Carex aquatilis grown in University of Washington, Seatle, WA, United States - 4-21-26 metaG | ecosystem: Host-associated > Plants > Roots > Rhizosphere...
CGCCATCAGCTACGCCATTAAATTCAACCGCAAGAGCCTCACGATTGTCCACAAGGGCAACATCATGAAATTCACGGAAGGCGGCTTTCGCGATTGGGCATACGAAGTGGCGAAGAAATTTTTCGGCGCGGTGGAAATCGACGGCGGCCCGTGGTGCAAAATTCCCGAGGGAAGACCCGGCGCCGGTATCGTCATCAAGGATTCCATTGCCGACATCACGCTTCAGCAAGTGCTCACGCGCCCGGAGGAGTTCGACGTCATCGCCACGTTGAATCTCAACGGCGATTATTTGAGTGACGCTCTCGCCGCGCAGGTCGGCGGCATCGGCATCGCGCCCGGCGGAAATATCAATTACATTTCCGGCCACGCCATTTTCGAAGCCACGCATGGCACCGCTCCCAAATACGCCAACCAGGACCGGGTCAACCCGGGTTCCGTTGTCCTCAGCGGCGAAATGATGTTGCGTTACCTGGGTTGGACCGAAGCGGCCGACCTGATCCTCAAAGGATTGAATGGCGCGATCGCTTCGAAACGCGTCACCTACGACTTTGCCCGGCAGATGGAAGGCGCGACCGAGATCAAGTGCAGCCAGTTCGGTGACAACATCATCGCCCACATGTGAGCGTAGAAAAGCGGGGCTGAAAGCCCGGGTGGCCCCGCCATTTTTTCCACACCCTGAAAGGCGAAACGCATGGTCGAATCGCGATCCCGCGGTTCGACAGCTTCCAATTATTGAATGCCGATCCGATAAAAGAACGGCCCGGTTTCCACACTGTTAGTGTCGGTATAACTGGTCGTTCCGCTCTGGCCGATGATATTGCTTTGAATGGTTGAAAAGGCTGGTTGAGCCAAAAGGTCGCCGGACCTTTGCAGGAAATAAGTCCGGTTGGAAACGCTTTGCCAGGTTAATGTCGTACCGGTCAAATCTTGAGTAAAAGTCGGTGTCATCATTTTCAGCACGGAAAAGGAACTCGTCGGGTCGGTGCCGGAAATCCATTCGTTCCAATTGTTCATGCCGTCGGCATCGCTATCCAGGAAATCCGCCGAACCGTTGGCGGGCAGGCCGTGCTGCTGGAGCCACGCGGTGAACTCGCCAATACCGGGCCCTTTAAACTCATAAGCCCCGATGTCTATCCGGCCCACAAACCTTTGCCGGCCATCAAGGTCCACATTGCCCGGTGACCCGACTCCCAAATTGATGCAAGGCGAATTGGTCTGGAGACGAAAATTCGCCCCACCAAAATCGATGAACGCCGGATCGTTGGTAATACTTTGACTGCTGAATGGTGGCAAAGGAGTCGTGCAGCAGAAACTAAAAGAAGGGCTGCCGGAATAATTCTGTCCGGCGGGCGCGGTGTTGTCGTAGATGATGCAACTGACAATGGTTCCGGCTGTCATAAAATAAATTCCGCCTCCCGCCACTGTGGCGTCATTGCCGGCGATTGTTGAATTGTTCAACGAACCCAGATACGCCCCGCCGCCGTTCGCGGCGGAATTCCGAATCGCCAGCGAGTTTATCAGGGACGCATTGTAGCTGCCTCCGCCGTTGGCGCCCGCCGTGTTATCGGAAATGATGCAGTAAGAGAGGCTGCCGCTGTATATCCCACCGCCATTATTCAGTGCGGAATTACCAATAAAATTGCAGTTGGTGCCCTTATTGGAGGCCGAACCGTAACTCCCGCCCCCGTCCCCGCTCGCGGAGTTGCCGATAAAGTCGCATTGAATGTAATTAAGTGACGTTCCAGGATAAAACGGGGCGCCCCCTCCGGCGAATGATCCGCCTCCGAAAGCGGCCTGATTGCTGATCACCAGACAATGATTTAACGCAGCGATCACCACCGCTCCGCCATTCGTCATCGCTGAATTCCCCGCAAAAACACAGTTGGTGAAAATGCCGCCATAAGCAGCGCCACCGTTCATCGCGGAATTATTTGTGAACCTGCAGTTGGGAGAACGGGTGGTCGTGTCGAAAAGATACAAACCTCCCCCGTTGGCGAGCGCGCTGTTCCCATTCACCACACAGTTGCTCACATATCCGTAAACTCCCCCACCATTAGTCGCCTGGTTTCCACTCACAAAACAATCATCCAGCGCCGCATTGTAAGCTCCGCCACCATTACCCTGCGCAGTGTTGCCGCTCAATGTGCTGTTTCGAATATGAATTGGCGAACCAGACGAACTTGGACAGAATCCGCCGCCATTGCCGCCGGACATGTTTCCCGCAAATGTGCAATTGGAAATTCCCGAACTCAGCGATGTCAAATAGAACCCGCCGCCATCCTGAACCGCCGAGTTGGTGAGAAAACTCCACCCGGTGATATTCCAATTCTGGTTGGCGGAACCGGTTGAAAGGTAAAGTCCGCCGCCGAGTTGTCCACACGTGTTTCCTACGAGAATATTATTGTCGCCTGGCGCGTTGGTTTGAAAAAAATCGTAATAGACCGCGCCTCCGCGCGTGGCGGACCAGTTGTTTGAAAGTGTGCAGGTGTTCAAAGTGCAATCATAAACGCCGCCACCCCAACTCGAAGACTGGTTACCATTGACCAGGCAGGCATTCAAAACGGACATCATCGCGCCCCCGCCACCGAGGCCATTCGTGTTATTGGCTACCGTGCAATGGTCTAGCGAACTTCGAAAAACGCCTCCCCTCAAATTTTCGTCGATAGCGCAATTGCTCAATATGCACGAATACGCGCCTCCGCCTAATTCTCCGCCGCCACCGATAAAAGAGTTATTATTGATGGTGCTGTCCGTCACTCTGCTGAAGGCCACCGCCCCGCCGCCGGCACTCCCCCCGCAAATCACCGCGTTGTAATTGATCTGGCAGCCGCTTAACGTGCCCGAATAAGCGCCCGCGCCGTAAATGGTGCAGAAGTTTGAGACAATAATGCAGTTCGAGACCGTCGCGTTGGTGGATTGGCAGTACACGCCGCCTCCGTGGTTCTCTGCATTAGTGGTTTCTGGATTCACCGGCCCAAGTGTGGCACCATGCTCGATGGTAAATCCTGCCAATGTGGCGCCATCTCCGACATAAACTCCTCGGACGGCGCTCGGGCCATTCGTGGTGCCCGGAACCTGATAACCCTCAATGATCGTCACTGCGGGCCCATTGACGCTTTGCACCGTCAAGGCTTTGTCGATGGCCACGCGGTTGGTGAGTGGCAAGGTAGCGCCATTCGCCAAACGGCCATCGGTTTGATAAACTCCATTTGTCACCATGACGAGGTCGCCGGTATTCGCGGCGTCCACGGCATTTTGAATGTTCGTTGCGGCGGTATCCCAATCAGCATAAGGCGGCATTGGGTTATTCCCGTTTGCATTCACGTAAAGGATCGCGGCCCCGGCATGACTGGCACCGAGGGTGATGCTCCCCGCAAGGAAAGATCCAAAAAAAACCTTCAACCGTGACCACCTCCACCGCGCAAAAGAATCCCGTCCAAACGAATACTTCATAATTTAGAAATTAGGAGGGTGAACTAGAGTATTGCGGCCTTGGACGATCAGGTTCAAATGCCCCGCGGTCGCGGAAAAATGGTAGTATCCGTTCCACCATATACCTCTTATCCAACACTCCGCCACTTCTCATTGTACCAAAACGCACGCCGAAATTTAAGCGACGGATTGGAGTGCAGTCTGTTTATACCAGAGCATCGGTTGAGTCAATTCGAATCCCGACTTTTGCCGCCCGGGGAACGAAAAAGGCTTCGAAACCAATCGTGCGCCAAAGCCTCAAAACACTATCGTCACAGCATCTCGCTTTCGAGGCGCTTCGCCTCGTTCTTAATCAATTCCGTGACGCGATGTTTGGCAAGGTAGACCTGGTCCACGGTAATATTTAATGCCGCCGCCACTTTCTCCGGCGGCCATTCCCGGTTTACGTAGAAATCAAAAATCTGGTATTTTTGCGGATCCAATTTGCGCTTCACTTTTGCGACGGCGGCATCGAGCAGGTTTTTTTGCCACTCCTGTTCGTAAAACTGGTCCATGGTTTGGTTGTTGTCGGGCAATTCCTTCAGCGTGAAAGTATTGTCGCCGCCTTCCGAGTCGGTGTGGATTGGCACCGTCGTCGCCTGGCCGCGTTTTCGAATATGGTCTGAAATCCGCCAGCGAATGAGGGTCCGCAACCACGACTTGAACGAGCCCAGTTTCGGGTCGTACTGGAAATTCGGCATTTGATTGGCCACGGACACCAGCGTCTCCTGCACCACATCCTGGGCATCCTCTTCGTTCAGGCCAAACTTCCGGGCCAGCCCGTAAATGAGCTTCCAATATGTGTCAAAAAAATCCTGCCAGCTTGCCTGATCCTGCCAATTTTTGAGGCGGTTGATCAACGTGGCACGCGTGGGAATGAATTCGTCATCCTGCTGTTGCACAATTAAGTAATGCGTTTTCCCCGTAATCTTGGCAAATAGAATGTGACGAAATACATTGAATTATGGCTCGATGTTTGCTTGTATTTGGCGGTCAGTTGGCTGGATGCCCGGCGTGGCGTTATCCTGCTGTTCGAAAAAACCTAATTCGGCTACCGAAAAAGCGCGTTGAAGTCGTACCACAAATTGGTTCGCCCGGTCTGGACCGGCGGCATTTTTATCCTCTGGTCGTTTTGTGCCTCGGTCATCTTTGCCCAGTCTCCAACGCCTGACCGGGGAACGAACGAGATCCGCATCGTCGAACTTCAAGGTGCCGTGGAAATTTCTCCTGCGGGCGCCAAAACCTGGGTGCTGACCCAGACCAACCAGCTTCTTTATCCGAACGACCGTTTGCGCACCGGGCCAAACAGTCGCGTCGCGCTGAGATGGTCCGATGAAAGCGTGGTGCCATTCGGCGCTTCTACCGAACTGGAAGTCCTCTCGCCGGACGCGGCCGATGCGCAGCCGGGATTGCATCTCGTTCGGGGCATCATCTCATTTTTTCACCGCGACAAACCGGGCCGGATCCGGGTCATCACGCGCGGTGCCGTGGCCGGCATTGAGGGCACCGAGTTTGTCCTGGCCGTGGATGATTCCGACCGCACAACCGTCTCAGTCATCGATGGAAAGGTGCGGTTCGGCAATGAACGCGCCACGCTCGTTCTGACCAACGGCGAGCAAGCCGCTGCCGAAGTGGGGCAACCGCCGGCTCGCACCGCCGGCTTCGTGGCCAACAACCTTCTTCAATGGTGCTTTTATTACCCGGCAGTTTTGGACCCTGCCGACTTGTCGTTGACCGCGGACGAACAGAATACTCTTTCGGAATCGTTGGCGGCCTATCGCGCCGGCGATTTGCTCGGTGCGCTGGCGAAGTATCCCGCCGGTCGCCAGCCCGGTTCGGACCCTGAGCGAGTCTATTATGCCGCGCTGCTCCTGAGCGTCGGCGAAGTCGCCAAAACCGAGGCCGCACTCGGCTCGCTCTCTTCCAACGATCAGTCAACGCCGGCGCAGCGCGCGGCGGTTGCCTTGCGCGAACTCATCGCCGCCGTCAAGCACGACACATTTTCCGCGCCCGCTCCGCAGCTCACCAGCGAGTTTTTGGCGAACTCCTATTACCAGCAATCCCGCGCGGATCGCAAAACGTCGCTGGCGTTGGCACTTGAATCCGCGAAACAGGCGGCCGCCAAATCCCCGCAACTCGGATTTGCGTGGGAACGAGTGGCCGAATTGGAATTCAGCTTCGGGCACACCGGTGACGCCGCCGAGGCGCTGGAAAAAAGTCTCGCGCTCGCGCCGCGCAACGCCCAGGCCCACGCGCTGAAAGGCTTCGTGCTGACAGCCGAGGGAAAAACTCGCGAGGCACTCGCTTCCTTTGAGCACGCTATTCAACTGGATTCCGCGCTGGCCAACGCCTGGCTCGGACGCGGCCTCTGCCGCATTCACCTGGGCGATAACCAGGGCGGACGTCAGGATTTATTGGTGGCCGCCGCCCTCGAGCCGCAACGCGCCGAACTGCGCAGTTACCTCGGCAAAGCCTACGGCAATGTCGGCGATTTTTCGCACGCCACCAAAGAACTTGCGCTGGCCGAAAAACTCGATCCTAACGACCCGACGGCCTTTCTTTATTCTGCCGCGATCAACCAGGAAAATAACCGCGTCAACGAAGCCATTCGCGACCTGGAAAAATCCGAGCAACTGAACGACAATCGCAGCGTCTACCGTTCGCAACTCTTGCTGGACCAGGACCAGGCGGTTCGGAACGTCAATCTCGCCGGAATGTATCGCGACGCCGGCATGGCCGAAGTGGCGCAACGTGAGGCGGCGCGGGCGGTTAATTACGACTACGGCAACTACTCCGCGCACCTGTTTCTCGCGAATAGTTACTATCAGTTGTCCGACCCGAATTTTGTCAATCTTCGGTATGAGACTGCGACCGAGAGCGAATTCCTGCTGGCCAATTTGCTCGCTCCGGTTGGCGCAGGTCCCTTATCGCCGGCGATTTCCCAGCAGGAATATTCAAGATTATTTGAGCAGAACCACGCCGGGGTCGTTTCGAGCACGGAATACCTGAGCCGCGGAGCATGGTCGCAAAGCGGCGTCCAATACGGTACGTTCGATAACTTTAATTACAGCCTCACTGGCGTTTACCGCTCCGACCCGGGCCAGCGAGCTAACGAAGATCTGACTGAGCAGAATATCGTCCTGCGTCTGAAAGCCCAGATTACGCCCCGGGACAGTGCGTTCTTCCAGTTGCAATACGATAAACTTTCCGGTGGAGACCTGGCTCAACATTACGCGCAAAGCAATGCGAACCCCGCAGTTCGATTTGACGAACGACAGGAGCCGATTTTGGGTATTGGCTATCACCATGAATGGGCTCCCGGCGTCCATACGGTCGTGTTCGGCGCGCGCCTGGCGGACAACAGTTCATTTACGAATCAATCCCAGCCAACCCTCGTTGCTTTTCGCCCTCCCATCGGCTTGACTTCGGTACAAGCGGATTCCTTGGATGAGCTCTATCACAATCATTTGGAAATTTATTCTGGAGAAATACAGCAGATTTTTCAGCAGTCGTCGCATAACACAATTTTCGGCGCGCGGGCGCAGTATGGGAAATTCACGACCCAAGCCATGCAAAGCCAGCCGGCGCATTTCGGCGTTTACCTTCCCGAAGTTCTTCCTGACGAAATGGCCGACACGATCTTCAAGCGTTTCGCGGTTTATGGTTATCACCAGTGGGAAGTCACGGATTGGCTTGAGCTGACCGGTGGGGCCACGTACGACCGGATTACCTATCCTCAGAACGTCCGCACGATACCGATTTCGACGAAGGCGACCACCATCGACCAGGTTTCGCCAAAGGCCGGCATGATTTTGCAGCCGGCGGCAGACACCACTATCCGCTTCGCATATGCGCGTTCTCTTCAGGGCGCGAGCATCGACCAGAGTTTTCAATTGGAGCCGTCCCAAGTTGCGGGTTTCATCCAATCGTTTCGCAGCCTGATTCCGGAATCGATTGCCGGCGGCGACTCCGGGGCGCGTTTTGAAACTTATGGGCTTTCCCTGGAACAGAAGTTTGCTACGGGCACCTATTTGGGGCTCTCCGGCCAGCTTTTGAATTCGATCGAGGATCGTGCGCAAGGAGCTTTCGACATATTGACCGTAACCCCATCCTCGTTGCGCGAGCATCTCGATTTTTCCGAGCAGTCCATTTTATTAAGCGCGAATCAGTTGGTTGGCGACCGCTGGTCTTTAGGGGCCTCTTATCGACTGAGTCGGGCCATTTTGAACGATAATTTTCCGACCGTTCCGACCACGATCTTTTTTGGTTCTCCGCCAACCTTTCAACCCAGACAGCGCACCGAAGGCGTTTTGAATAACGTGGATCTGTTCGCAATTTTCAATCATCCGTGTGGTTTCTTTGCGGAAGGCGAAGCCCTTTGGTACGGCCAGCACAATTTTGGCTACGCCGGAAAGGAACCGGGAGCGGACTTTTGGCAGTTCAACGTGTTCGCAGGTTATCGTTTTCCCCGCCGGCGAGCCGAGGTCACTCTTGGGCTCCTCAATCTCTCGGGCCAGAATTACCAGTTAAACCCGCTGAATATTTACAGCGAATTGCCCCGCGAGCGCACCCTGGCTGTTCAATTCAATGTGAACTTTTAGTCCAATAAGAAACCCTCCGGCTCTGCTGGAGGACCCGCGAAGTTTGACGATTCCCGAAGTGCCTCACACGGATGGAGCAATGAAGCGGCGGAATTTTAGGAGCGCCGTAGGCGCGGCATCGTTGTAGCAGGGGGCAGGATGGGAATTTCCGAGCTCCAGAGGAGCGGCATATATCGGTGCCTCGTTAAGCGCGCGCTTTCAATCAATTCTTCAGACACAACAGCCTCTCCCCGGTTGGGAGAGGCTGTTGTTATCTTGATTCTTCATCACGGATCGAAGCCGGTTAACACGATCGGGTAAGAATTGGTAGGCATCGTCGCCCCTGGCGGAAAGTAAACGCAAAAACGATACACCGGACTCATGGCTGGGTAGGGAATGGTCACTGTCGTTTGAGCGCATCCGCTGTCGCCGTAATTGCCGCCGTATTGAACTTTTGTGTCAGTCCGATTGGTATCGGACATCGTAAAAACTGTTGTGCCTGTCGAAGGCGTCCATCCTCCCCAAGGCAGCGGGGTAGGTTTCGTATAATTGACATAACCGCAATATTTCCCGGGGCAGGTGCCAGCGCTGCCGCCGCTACCGAAAACTGGGTAACTATATACGATGATTGCCCCTCCGCCGTCTCCCCCCGACAGAGCTGACATCGTCGAATTCCTGAGTCCGGCGAACCGAGTGGGCGAGGTGAAAGTGGAAGTAGTGGTTGTCGAAGATGTCGTATAAACATTCAGCAACGCCGACCGGGTCGGCACCGACCCGAGACCGTTGATTACCGCCGCTCCATAATATCCGACGTCCGTCGTGCCGAGACCGGAGATAGTGATGCTGCTGTTTGTTTGGCCATCCATTGCCACGTTGTTCTTATACCATTGGTAAGCCTCGGCATTCGTCGCAACCACGGAAAACGTGACACTGCCGCCGATGAGTATGCATTGGTCATCCGGCTGTTGCAGGATGGTGGGATATTGGGTGTCCTGGGCGTGAACTGTGAGGACCAAGCCGGTCATCGCTGCAATCGCGAGACCGCGTAGGATGCGTTTCGTCATAATAATGTATGTTTGGTTCTTTTTGGTTGTTTTGGCCTGAGCCCACAATCACCCCTCCCTTCAAAAGCAAACCGTTTTGTTTTTCTCGTTTTGAGAGCAACACCACTTAATACGCACGAGATAAGGATTTCTTTCAAATTCTTTTATCTAATTGGCGCATTTTTAATGCGTTAGCTAATTTCATCAGCCCCCAGGCTCAGCCATACTCGCCATAACTAGCCAATCTCATACCAATTTATGGTTGGTCTTAACGCGGTCCATAATTTGCGTAAGCCACTTGTAACAAAGCCGATACGTTCCTTGGCCCGGTTCTTTGCTGTTTTCGGTGGAGTCGGAACTAATGGCGTCTCAAACAGCCGTCCTTCAATCCGCCGGAGATTGCAGCATTCAACCTAAGCCGTAACGATGTAGTTGGTTTGGGGAGCGCGCCCGCCTCGGGTGCTGTGAGCTGCGCCTCGCGGCTCACGCTTACGTTTGAAATCGTTTCACCGTTTGGTGACTTCCCACGCCGCCGGTGTTCGGCGCGAGAATTCCCCGCAACCTGTTGCGCGCATTGAACCCCTGAACCGCAATGACGACTGTGACTCCGTCTCCCTCTCCTCCCCAAAAGGAGGACTTGAGTCGCTTGGGAAGCAACGAAAGGAATCCGCTGAAAGCGGAGGCCCGTTGCGGGCCGAGCGAGCGGGGGCGAGCGAGTCATTGGGCCGGGGTGAGGAGGCATTCAGGGTACCGGGGAAATTCATTGAATGTTGGATGTTGGATGTTCGGTGTTCGATGTTCCCAGGTTCTTCATGGGGAGGCGCACCGAACTGCAGCCGAGGGGCTGCGCTCCCCAATATTCGACTGCATAGAGACGGTAAGGTGGCCGATTCGGGGACGGTCCGCCCCCTGGAGATTCGTCACCTCGGTTCCTACGGGTAGCGGTGGATCGGAAAAGTTAGAGACTCGTTACCTCGTCTCCTACGCGTTGAGATAATTTTCCGTCTTGCATCCGAAATCAAAGTGCGGACACTGCGCGCATCCATGGCATGGAAACGAAAAATATCCGGAAGCATTCTCGGCGTGATCGGCTTCATGCTCTCGCCGCTTTCGTGGTGGAATGACGCGGTGGTCAATTTGCCGCTGGCGTTGATTTTTGCGTCCGCCGTTGGCGTTTTTTATCGCCCGGTGGCGAAGCAGGGCAGCGTGGCATTTGATACCGCGGTGGTGCTTGGCTATTGGCTCACGAATATCCTCGGATTCGTCCTGCTGCACAAAGGCGCCCGCAAGGTTTTATCGGAGACGGATTTGAAGTATTCGCGGCGCGCGTTCCTGAAAGATATTGCGATCTCGCTGATCTATACCGGCGTGATTGTCGTGCTGATCAAAATGGGCGTGCTCAAGCCCATTCAAAATTATTTCGCGAAAAATTAATCGCGCTGCCGGGCGCGGCTCGGGACTGCCACCGTCGTGTGCGATTGCGCCTGACCGAGTGCCACTCTGCGCTATGAAGACTTGCGCTCCGAGGCCTTCGATACCGCGGCAATCTTTGTGATTGCCGGTTTTCTTCGTTTTCGCCTAGCTTCGCCGATGAAGAAAATTTTCCGGGACGACAAAGACGCCGTTTTTTTCGCGATGCTGGCGGCGGCTTTGCTCTCCGGGGTTTTCTTGCGCTCCTATTTGCTCTCCGACCAGGTCCTGATTGACGACGAATGGCACGGTTTCTATTACGCCATCGGCAAGTCTCCGCTGTGGTTGCTGACGCATTTTTCGGTTCCGGGCGCCACTTGCATTCCGCTTAATTTTTACACCTGGCTGTTGGGTGGCACGGTCGGCTGGAGCGAGATTTCGCTGCGGCTGCCAGGCTGGATTTGCGGAGTCCTGTGCGTGTTGGCCGGTCCTCTTTTGGCGCGAAAGATCGTGGGACCGGAGCGGGCCGCGTGGCTAGCGCTGTTGTTGGCGGTTTCGCCGATCCTGATCTTTTACAGCCGTATTTGCCGGCCTTACAGTCCCGAGGCGTTTCTGGCATTTGCCGCGCTGCTCCTGGCGGCTCGCTGGATGCAAACCCGCGCTTTGCGCGATGGGGTTTGGTTCGCGATCGCGGGTGTGCTCGCGGTTTATTTTCATTTGTATGCCGTCATTGCCGTGGGAGCTCCGGCTTTGGCGGCGGTCGTGGCGCATTTGTATTCGCGGTTTTGGAAAAAAAACACGGCCTCCGGTCCGCCGTTGAAGCATTGGCTGGTGGTGGCGGGCGCCATGGCAGTGGCAGGCGCGATTCTGATTTTGCCTGCGTTGGTGGACTCAATGCGGAGCACGTTTTTTACCATCGCACTGTCGGGCTCTTTGGAACTGCAAACACTGCCGCGGGTGGGGTTGTTGATCAGCGGCACGGGACAACCGGTGCTGGCCGTGGTGTTCTGGCTGCTGTTGGGAGCCGGCGCGGTGGAACAACTCCGGCGCAATCCGTGGTTCGGCGGAATGCTCGTCAGCCTGTATCCGCTGCACGCGCTGGCGCTGGTGTTGTCACGGCCCGATTCCGCTCAAAGCGCGATCGTGCTGACTCGCTATTGCATTCCCCTGATCCCGGTCAGTCTGCTATTTGTGGCGATTGGGCTGCAGGCCGTCCTCGAGTTTTTGGCTGCGCGATTTTCCCTGCGGCCGGCGCTGCAAACCTTGCTGGCGCTTGTTTATGTGGCGGCGCTGGTATTGGGCGGACCACTGCCGCAAACTTATGTCGCGCCGAACAATTTCACCAGCCACGGCGCTTACCAGCATCGTTATGGACTGATCGATTGGACGCATTCCTTTCGCAGCGACCTGACCCCGGCTGATTTTACGGTGAACACCGTTATTCGTGCCGGCGAGATTTCACCTTTTTACGTGGAACTCGCAAAATCCCCGGACGCGCGCCCGGTGGTGGAATACCCGATGATGATTGGAGATCACTTTAATCCGATTTATTATTATCAGCATTTTCATCGGCACCCGGTCATTGTGGGTTATGCGTCAGACGTGGTGATCGACGAAGGATTGGCTTCCGGAAATGTTTACGGAAACACTTATATCGATCAGGTGCTGACCGTGCTTAAAGATAAATCCCATTTGAAATTCCGCACGCTGGTTTCCATGGACAGCCTGCCGACCATGCGCTCGCGGAATGTGGTGTACATCATTTTGCACAAACATTTTGAGGCCGAATTTTCAGAAGTGGCCATGCCATTGCCGGACATCGAGCGCCTTCGACATGAATACGAAACTGCCCTCGGCCGGCCATTCTACGAAGACGCAAACATCACGGTTTTTCGACTCTGAATAAAACCGGGTTGAAGCGAATTAACGGGGATTTTCTGGCGCCGGTTGCTTCAGGGCCGCGCATTTCGCTTCGAGATCCGCCATCTCCTGGCGCACTTCCTCCGGCGGCGAGCGGTCGCGGTAGGCCAGTTGGATGTATTCGGCAAACCGATCGCGGGCGGACCGAAGATAGATTTCGCGCTGATGCGCATCTTTTGCGGCACCCGCCAATTCCTGATAAATCCGTGACAGATTAAATTCCGTCGAGTCGAATTTGGGGTTCAACTGGTCGGAGAGCAGCAGGCTTTCCAGCGCCGCTTCCGGTTTGCCGGTGGAATCTTCGACGAGTGATTGAAGGAAGAATAAAAAGTACGTTTTGGGCGCCGGCGATTCCCGTCGGTCCGGCCAGAATTCTTCCAAGCCGGCTTTGACCACGACCGTCATCTTTTTGAGGTCGGCCTCCGTGCGCATATCTTCGTGCCGGGATTCGGCAGCTTTGAAATCCGCGAAATAGTACGCGGCCAGGTTTTCATAAGCTCGCGGATCGGGATGCGGCAAGGCGACGTGGTATTGCCAGAGGCTTTCGGCGTTGCGCCACTGGGTTTGGTACCAGATCGTTTGAAAGAAATTGTTCGCCAGCAATATTATGCCGCCGATCAACGCGGCCAGTCCCAGGCCGGTTTTTGAGGAAAGCCGGGTTTTTTCCGCCAGCGAAACCAGGATCGCGATGAGGCAAAAGGACGTGAAGTACACATAGCGCTCCGCCACCCAAATTCCAATGTAGATTAAATTTAAGTAAGGAATCATGAGGACCAGGCCGGTGCCGAAAAAGAAAAATAGATCCTTGCGGCGGCATAACAGCCGGACACCAGTCCAGCCGAGGGCGGCCGTTGTTCCCAACGCGACGAGGATTTGCCAGATCGGGTAAGTGGATTTCAGGTCGGGCCAGGTGTAAAAGACGGTCAAGTGTACCGGCAACAACAGTTGACGCAGGTAGGTCCAGAACACCAGCGGGTTGACCATGAACAAATTCCAGAAATGGCTCAGGCCGTGGGCGGTGTAGCCCCGGTCGAAAATACCCATTTGCGCCAGAATGCGTTGATACCAAACGAAGGTAATGCTGCTGATAGCCAGGGCGGGGAGGACCAGCAATCCCTCCCGCAGCACCCGTCTCCACGGCACAGGCGCGCCAGGCGATTGTTCCCCGCGCAAATGAGGAAGGAAAAGCGCGTGTAAAAAAAGCACCGCTGGAAATGTGAGGACACTGATTTTTGAAAGCAAACCAGCCAGCAGAAATAGCAAGACGGCGATATACCAGGCGCTTTGCGCTGCGAGGTTTTTTACTTCCAACCGCCTCGTTTGCGCGAACAATGCCAGCAGCATGAATAACGCGGACAAGATGTCCTTGCGTCCCATGATCCAGACCACCGTTTCCACGTGCGCGGCCAGCAGCAGATAAAGGGCGGCGGTGGCGAGCGCAAAGCGGTAACGCTTCGTGGTGTCGAGGAGAAAAGCGAAGAGCAGGGCGACCACCACTCCATGAAGCAGCACGTTTCCGAGATGGTAGCCGAAGGGATTGCCGAAGCCAAACAGCCGGCTGTCGATCGCCCACGTGACATCCCGCACCAGCAAAGGTTCTTCGCGCGGGTAACTCGTCACGAAAATTGCCTTCAAATCTGCGGCGAGGGTTTTCTGGCCGTAAAGTTCGGGATGATCCCGCAGAATCCGCACGTCATCGAAGTAGATGAAATCGTATTTTAACGACGGCGAATATAAAATCCACGCGGCCAGCATGAGGACGAGGCCGGTCAGCAAGTTGCGGCGCTGGAGCAACCATTCGGACTTGAAAGGGGAGGTGGTCATCGGACGGCGCAGACGAGCATCTGTTTGCCTAACGGTTTGAAAGGACTGGCCAGGTAAAGACGAATCAGAAGCGGATGCACCGGGATGCGAGATTTAATCGTCAAAGGCAGAAAGCGCGGCTCGCAACGCACGACTCGAAAACCGTTGGCCGAGAGCAGGTCGCAAAGACTCCGATCCGTGTAGATGGAAATGTGGGTGTAATCGTCAAAATATTCCCGAACGCAATACTTAAAGTTCGGCTGCAGGATCACCAGCCGCGCGCCGGGTTTCATTTTATTTCGAAGCTGGGCGAGGGATTCAACCAGTCCTTCCCGCGAGACGTGTTCGAAACAATTGCTGGCGAAAACATAGTCGAGGGCATTGTCCGGCACGGCTTGCAGACGGGTGACGTCGGTGACGATGCCTTCCACGCCGGGGTCGAGATGCGCTGTCATTCCCGCCCAACAATCCACTGCGATGCGGCGGCGGGCTTTCACCGAATTTATGAACTCGCCGTAGCCGCAACCCAACTCCAGCACCACGCCCTCGGACGGAATATGTTTCTGGAACTCCGAAGCGACCAGAACCTGCCAGAGCAAGCGCCGGCGCGGGTCCGGCGTAAATCGGGTTTCATGATAAAGTTCGTCGATCATTCGCCAAAGCCTTTCCAGTCCACAAAAATTCCGTACAACATGCGCAAGCCCAGCCGCGTCGCGATCCGATTGTTGATATTGCCGCCTTTGCTGGCGCCGACGCGCGGGTGAAACGTGATGGGACATTCGAGGATGCGCAATCCGGCGGTTAAAGCGCGATCGAGAAAGTAGGCGTTGAATTCCAGATTGATGGACGGGTCCAATTTCGTCATCAATTGGCGCAGCGCCGTGTTGCGGCACACTTTGTAAGTCGTGCCGACGTCTGTCAGCGAGACCTGGCCCAGATGTTTCAATTCCAGCACTTTGCCGGCGAACAAATTACCGTAGTGCATGTACATGGAGAGTTGCGTATTTCGCTCTTGAAGCTGTTCAACAATTCGGCTGCCGTTCACGACGTCGGCGTGCGGTATGTAGGTAAGAAATTTGGCGAGGTCGGCCGCTCGAAACGTCATGTCGCCTTCGCACAAAACGGTCAGGTCGGTGTCCTGGAATTTCAACGCTTCGCGCAAGGCGCGATGCACGCACGCGCCGTAGCCCTGGCGGGTCTCGTTGAAGGCGGTCGCACCGGCTTGTTGCGCGAGCTCCATGGTACGATCCCGGCTGTTGTTGCTGATGACAATGACGCGTTGAACCAGCGGATGCGTGAGAAAATCCTGGACCGACGCGCCGATGCTGCGTTCGTCGTTGTAGGCGGTAAGGACAACCGTCAGCCGCTGGTTGGGGAGGGGATCGTTGCGGACGGATTTCAATGTGCGCGACCGCTGGACATCGGCGAAGAGGTCCAGGCAGATCAGTAGCATGCCAGCCATCAAGGGCACGCCGCTGTACCAAACAATGGCGCCATTTATCTGCCGGAACAAGGGGGGGTCCAGAAATGCCCAACGTACCGGACCGAGGGCAACGCCGACGACGTAGGCCGCGAGCGCTATTGATACCAGGAGAAATCCATACAAGGCACACCACGTTTTGGCTTCGCGCGGCGGTTCTTGATTTTGAACCGGTTTCCCTTCGCGACCGGCGACCTGGCTTTCTTCAAGCATTTCGCGATGACGTTATGCGATGACCATTCACGGTCAAGGCGAAACGAGAGCCGTCCGCGCGGGTTTAGCCGATAAACGCGGCGTGGACCGCTTTCACGGCCTGCTCGCCTTTCGCCAGATCAATCACGACGGAGATTTTGATTTCGCTGGTCGAAATCATGTCGATGTTCACGCCTTCGTTCGCCAGGGTTTCGAACAATTTACCCGCCACGCCCGTGTGCGACTTCATGCCAACGCCGACGATGGACAACTTGCCGACTTTTTCGGCGGTGATCACTTCGCGGATGCCGATTTCTTTTTTCAAACCGTCAATCACTTTCAGCGCCTTGAGCAAATCCGGCTTGTCAGCGGTGAAGGAAATATCCGTGGCGGGTGTGCCGGTGCCGTGGCTGATGTTCTGGATGATCATGTCCACGTTCACGGTCGCATCGCCGAGCGCCTTGAAAATTTTCGCGGCCACGCCGGGCTTGTCCGGCACGCCGACGAGGGTGACTTTGGCCTGATTTTTGTCGAGCGCGACGCCGCGGACCACGACACCTTCCATGCTTTTGGTTTCTTCTTTCACAATGGTTCCTGGATTTTCGTTGAGGCTGGAGCGGACTTCAAAGACAACGCCAAATTTCTTGGCAAATTCAACCGAGCGGCTCTGCATCACCTTGGCGCCGAGGCTGGCGAGTTCGAGCATTTCATCGTAGGAAATTTCCTGGAGTTTGCTCGCGGTCGGCACGATGCGCGGGTCGGTGGTGTAGACCCCGTCGACATCCGTGTAGATCTGGCACAACTCGGCTTTCAACGCCGCCGCGAGCGCAATCGCCGTCAGGTCCGAACCGCCCCGGCCGAGAGTAGTGACCTGGCCTTCGGAGGTTTCTCCCTGAAAACCGGCGACGATGACAACGTTGCCCTGGTTCAAAAAATCGTGAACGGTTTTTGGCGAGATGTTTTGAATCTTCGCCTTGGTATGAACGCCGTCGGTGACGATGCCCGCCTGCGCCCCGGTGAGCGAGACCGCCGGAATGCCGATGGCATGCAGCGCAATCGCGAGCAGGGCGATGGTGGTCTGCTCGCCGGTCGCGAGCAGGACGTCCATTTCACGTTCGCTCGGCAAAGGCATGATGTCCTTGGCGAGCTTGATGAGATTGTCAGTGACGCCGCTCATGGCGGAGACGACCACGACGATTTTGTCGCCTTTGGCGTGGTATTTCGCGACGCGCGAGGCGACGTTTTTGATGCGGTCGGTGTTGCCCACCGAGGTGCCGCCGTATTTCTGAACGATCAAGGCCATAAAACTTTGACGAACTTGCGCCGGGGTTTGGATCTCGACGCACCCGGAATCGGGAGCGGGAAAATAGACCGGTCTGGGGCGTTTGAAAAGGCTGGAATTGTGGAAGTGAAATTCGATTACCCAATACAATCCGTGCGAGGCGATACTGTTTCTTGCTCAATGCAACGCAAAAAGCGCTGATTGTTGAAAATCCAAAATTCTGCTTGGATTAACTCATGAAGAAGGAGGTAACAACCTTGCCGAATCGGATGATTTTCCTGGTGTTAATTTCGTTCGAAAGCCGAAACAACAATGAATCCTAGCCCCTTTTTGGTTTTCCGGGTTGTCGCGACGGCGGCAGTGCTAATCGTGTCAGGCGCCACTAATAGCCGGGGCCAGCCAGCAAACGATATGTTCGCCAACCGCTATATCATCACCGGTACGAATATTGTTGTTACGGGCAGCAATGTTGGCGCCACCAAGGAATTGGGGGAACCCGATCATGATGGCGATAGCGGCGGAGCTTCCATTTGGTGGTCATGGCGGGCGCCCATGAATGGCGTCGCCACGGTCAGCACCGAGGGCAGCAGTTTTGATACAGTCTTGGGCGTCTATACCGGTTCGTCAGTTTCGGCGTTGACCCGCATTGCGAGCGACGACGACGGTGGGGCCAATTTTACCAGCAAGGTAAGCTTCGATGTGGTGGCCAACCAAACTTATCAGATTGCCGTCGATGGCTTTGAGGGAGATTCGGGCAGTGTCATGCTTTCGGTTCTGTTTTCTCCGCCACTGCCAATGCCCCCCGCGCCGTCATGGTGTCTACCCGATCTTGATGGAACGATGATTTATTCGAGCAATTTCGCGGGCAAAGTCGTCATCGTGGACTTTTGGGCCACTTGGTGCAGCCCCTGCAAAGCGGGGATGCCGGATTTGGTGGCGCTGCAATCGAAATATGGCGCTGATGGCTTGGTGGTGGTGGGCGCGAATGTTTCATGGAGCGGAGAGAGCGCACGGACGATCAGCGATTTTCTGACCACCTTCACGCCAACGATCAATTACCAAGTGGTGATGTCCGACGCTGCTACCGAGAATATGTTCGGCGACATTCAGGCCATACCAACGACGTTTATCATTGACCGGCAAAATCGAATCCAGAAAAAGTACCTTGGCACGCAGTCGTTTGGCACGTTGGAGAAGCAAATCATTCCTTTGCTTTACAGCAACACCCGAATTGCCTTCCAGCAAAACGGGAGCCAGATGACTCTTTGCTGGCCCACCAACACCGTCGGTTTCACCTTGCAGTCGGCGGCCGACCTGGTCTCCCCGGTGTGGTCTGACTGGCCCGTGGCGCCGACGGCGTCCAACGGAACGGATACGGTGCAGGTCCCAGTGACTTCGCCGCAACGTTATTTCCGTCTGCGAATGACATATTGATCAATGATAAGAATGCCGCTTGCCAGTCGTTGGAAGTTTGTGGTCAGGGGGTTCACGTTGGTTGAACTCCTGGTGGTGATCGCGGTCATTGCCATTCTGGCGGCGCTTCTGCTGCCTGCTTTCGCGCGTTCGAAACGATCGGCGCAGCGGGTTGCGTGCATCAACAACCTGCGGCAGTTTCGGCTGGCGCTTGGGATCTATACAGCTGAGAACGACGGCCAAATGCCGCCCCGCAATTCAACCGGTGACCGATGGCCGGCTCAACTTCAACGAAATTATGACAACCTGATGCTGTTGCGGTGTCCGAACGACCCGCAGCCTGATGCGTCGGGATCGACTACGAATGGACTCGCTGACATTGCGCCGCGCAGCTACCTGATGAACGGATTGCAGGATGCGGTGTTGGAAATGTATGGTGACGTGCCGCCGCCGAAGGGGGTGCAGTTGCCGGCATTGCGCGAATCGATTCTTAACCGTCTCCCGGATACGATTATATTTGGGGAGAAAGCCTCGCTGAGCTTGAAGTTCTACCTGGTGCTGAGTTCTGATGCCAGCCTGTACCTGCCGGATTTGGAGGAGAGCCGTCACGTGGGATCCGCAGGGCTGCAGAACACATCCGGCAGCTCTAATTACGCTTTCGGTGACGGAAGCGTGCGGTCGTTGCGGTATGGAGATGCTACCTGTCCGATAAACCTGTGGGCCGCCACCGCACAAGGCCGGACGAATTACGGAGTGTGTCGTCCGCACTAGAGCATTGACAGAAAAGATGTAGTGGTGTGCAGCGAGGATTTTTGGTTTTTGGCGAGGCTTCGGCGAAGCAGCAGGTTTGAAAAACCCTGTGACTGAGCCGAAACGAAGCAAAAAACCAAAAAGACCGCTGTCCATCATTCATAATCACATCGCTACAGCTTTTATGGAAATGCTCTAGGGCCTGTTAACACTAATTGACTTTTAGGGGAAAAGCCGACATTTTGTGGTTGTGGAGATCACTGAAAGCCAATTCCAGCGTATCGCTGATTGTTTGCCGCGCCAGCGCGGCAATGTGAGCAT
>Ga0265338_10004194_pt1 | contig 19661 bp, 11 predicted proteins | sample 42126metaG_FD_193579 | JGI IMG/M metagenome (GOLD analysis project Ga0265338, IMG submission 193579) | Rhizosphere microbial communities from Carex aquatilis grown in University of Washington, Seatle, WA, United States - 4-21-26 metaG | ecosystem: Host-associated > Plants > Roots > Rhizosphere...
TCCAAGAATAAATTCGCCCGTCAGGTTCGCCGGTAAAAAAAGTGTCTTTGCCCGTGCCGTTAAAATTCACGGCTGCGAGGCTGAAACTTTGCGCGACACTTGCCGAAGCGACAGGAACTTGAAGCAGCGTATTAGTCGTCCATGTATTTCCCGACACTAAATATTCAGCCAAAGTGAAATTGTCCCCCACATCAAGTTTTCCCGATTGATTCAAGTCGTCGGCAAAAACGTAAAACATTGAAGTGCTATTTGTCTGGCTGGGTCGTGGCAATCCAGCCGCAAGTGAAATCCCTCGTGTTTGAAATCTGCTCGTTACCGATGGTTCGGGAATCAACCATTGGTTTGTGAAAGGCACTGCGCCGACAAATTCCATTACCGCACGAAATCCATCTGTCACTCGCGCAAGACTCCAAGTGCTGCCATAAGGGTAAAGATTTCCAACGACAACTCCATTGGTCTGCGGATAAATGTAGGGCGGGGTGTAGTCAAAATTTTGGTAAGGGTTGCTATAAACCCATAAGCCACTATAAAAGCCTTGGTCGGGAAGCAATGTTGGACTTTGTCCAGAACTTATCCAATTGCCCCGCAAAGAAAAGATGCTGCCACCTGATGAAGGGAACTCAAAATAAAGTCCAATCCAATATGGCGTTGAAAATTGAGAAGCAATCCAAGTGTTATCTGCCACGCTGGACACGGTAACAAGATTTCCACCGTAACTTTGGGCGAAAGATTCGGCGTCAGTCCAAGCTAGTTGATTGGTGCTTTCAAATAGCCAATTGCCGGTGTTTGTGTCCTCAATCGGTGTGGGTGGCAACTGGATTCCATTCATATAGACTTCCAAGCTCCCGCCATTTATTTCAATGCCGCCCGTATCAAGCAGTCGCAAAGAACTGTCTTTGTTGTGTTGTGCAAAAATTGATCCATGAGTTCCCAACCCACGATGAGAACTGTTCGTGCTGATTACGCTTTGATTCCAAATTCCGGCAGAATACGTCAGACTGTAAAGCGCACAGTCTTGACCGTTCGTAGCAAAACTACAAAGCACATCCGTTGAACGCACTCCGAGGACATACGCGGCTTGGTTGGTCGAAACTGCCAGCACATTTGTTTGCCAAAGACCATTCGTTTGAAACAATTCCCAAATTGCACCACTGCCTCCCATCTGACGTAGGCCGACATAAATTGCGGGTGATAGCCGATTCGTCGGCTGTCCAATAGCAACTGACGTTATGCCGAATGCCCCAACCGGCAATTGCTGCACCTGCCATGATGAAGCCCCTTGCGTGAGAATAAACAACGAGTTGGTTTTGCCGGTTGCATTACCGTCCGCGCCCAAAACAATTTCATCACCGGCGACTCCATTCAATTGCCCCGCAGCCATGACGCAATTTGAAGGCGTAAATGGAAACGCAAGCGAAGCGATGTTTGTGCCGGGATTGTTGAGCAGGCTGGGGACGCTTTGCAACCCATTCGGGTCTGTGCCAGCCTTCCACTCTTGGTAATTTGACCACCCATCGCCGTCGGGATCGCCGTAAGGCCCGGAAGCAGTTGTGCCGTTGGTCAAGCCGTTCAGGAATTGCCAAAGCACCGGCAGACCGTTGGTTTCATTTGCGCGAGAAAGCACCGTTTGGCGTTTTGGATTGCCGTTGCCGTCGTATATGTAGGCAATGGAAATGCCGCGCGAAGATTCAACACCCACGAGCCGGTCTTCGTGGTCGTAATAAAAACGGTTGGTATGTTGGCCGTTGTTGAGCGCTTCGTAAATGCTCGTGCCGGAAGCGAAGAACGGATTACGGGGGTCGAGTTGAGTGCTGTTCGTCATGTCATATTGGTAAATCTGCAAATTAGAAACGCCATCCAACCCAATTTGAGTTGCGTCATTGACCAAGGGGTTAAGACCATGTTGAACTTCCCAACCATCAGGGACGCCATCGCCGTCAGTATCAGGCAACAAAGGATTGGTATGGTAAATAAAAATCTCGTCGTAGTCGGTAAGTCCATCGCCGTCCGTGTCGTTTGTAAGCGGGTTCAGACCGTAAAGGTATTTTTCCAAATAAGTCAACTTGTCACTCGACGGATAATTTGTAGCAATAGAAGGATCAATGAGACTCAAACCATATTGAGTCTTCCACCAGTTCGGAATACCGTCAACAAACGGGGAGCGAGGATCTAAAACCGTAAGATACGCATTTGAACTAACCACAGTCCCTACGACATTGGAAATTGCGACAGAAAAATTTCCTTGATTCGTAAAAGCCAAATTGACCAGCGACAATGTTTGATTGGTTGCGCCGAGGATAGGCGTATTGTTGAAATTCCATTGAAAAAATAATGGCGTGAAACCGGAAACGCCAACACTGAACACGACATTCGAGCCGAGAAAACTGATTTGTGGCGCGGGTTGATTTGTGATGACGGTCACGTTGTCGCTGTTGGTGTCATAAAGCGTGTATGCTGTCGGAGCGGTTATGCCGGTGAAATTTTCGGCGTAATTGATGGCGATTCTACCAACGCCACCAGAGGCGACACCGCTTCCTCCATTCGCTGTTACTTGATTTGTTCCTAAATTCGCGGTTGCAACTTGCAATTTGATAGAGCCACCACTTCCACCACCGCCGCCAGCATTACCATCCGCGTGAATTTGCCCTCCAAGGTTGATGCTTCCAGAAATAATAACAATCGCGCCACCGCCGTTTCCTCCCATCGAATAGCCGCTATCAGCAGACCCGCCGCCGCCACTGCCCAAATAAGCAGTATCAATTGATGGTGTTCCATAGGTTCCACCTCCGGTTGGCCCACAGGCACAAAACCCATTGCCGACTGCCGCCCCATTTCCTCCGTAACCGCCACCGGCACCGGGGCCAGTGTAGTTTGGATGGCCATTGGATATTGACCAAGCGAATGAGCCACCGCCGCCGCCGTAATTTGCACCACCACTCGCTGTTTGGCTTCCGGCATAGGACTCGCCTTGAACACCGGCGGCGGATTGACTTAAAAAAACCTGTCCGCCACCACGATAACCTTCGCCACTGACTGAAATTGCCGAACCAGTGGCGATAGATAACGTGGATTGCACTTTTAAGAAAACACTGCCGCCAGTGCTTCCGTTCCACGGATTTGCTGTCAACGTCGCGCCGTTGGTGATTATGAGGATTTGAAAATTCGGAATCGCATTAGAGTCGGTTGGATTGTATTGCGCGGGATCGGAAGGCAGGCGCACGGTTTGATAAAGCTGCTCGACGGTTGCGTTCGTCGTTAAAACATAAGAGCCATGCCGACCATTGCCGTAATCCCAAGCGTAGCCGCAATTCACAAAGCTAAAAAGTAAGGCCAGCAACAGCGCCGGAATCATGGCGTTGCTTTGTTTAGCTTGTTGGCTGGTGTTCATCGGTGAGGAATCGTAAGCACTTGGCCTGGGTGAATAAGGTTCAGATTCTGGATTCCGTTGGCAGAACCAATTGCCGTTGCGGTGCTGCCGAATTGCGATCCGATATTTCCAAGCGTGTCACCGGGTCTGACTGTATAAGTGGTCGAGCCACCGCCATTGTTTGAAATTGTGCCACCACCACCGCTGCTGGCGTAACCAGCAGGTGTTGTGCTGCGAGAGTTCACAATGGGGGCCACGGACGCAGCGGTAATGGTGCGGTTCACCATAGAAGCCGCCGAGCGGTTTGCCACAGCGTTGTTCACTGAACTTGCGATAAAATCTCCCGTCACATCCTTGCCAAAACCAAACAATGTATTGCCAAAATCCGTGAGCGACTTTGCTGCATATCCGTTTCCAAAAAAACCAATAGTTCCGACGGCATTATCAACAAAAGTCTCGCTTGCAACCGCATCAAGATTGAAATCACCTTTCGCCGCACTAACAAGCGCGTTCCCTCCAAAAGAAACAATTCCCTTCGTAGCATACGCCGCCACTTTGCCCAGCGTTCCAGCAAACAACGTGCCTCCATATTCCGCAATAGCACCACCAGTCGCGCCCACGGCGGCTGCTTTCACATAGCGCGCGCCCAGTTCAGACCATGTAACATTTTTTCCACGAACAACAATGTCGTAATCAATACTAATGCTTTCAGCAATAAGACTTGTAAGAATCTCAACAGCAAACTGACCGTTGGGATCATTTTTGGATAGCGGATTTCCACTCGCATACACATACGCCAATGGCTGCCAAGTCTGTCCAATATGTTTCGCGGTGTCGGTAGAAAGAAAAATGCCAGCATCGGCTGAATAATAACGCGCCCGCATGAAATAGAGGTTGGGAATGCCCGATTCTTCCATCACGCCTTGAGAACCAACGAACAAATATGGATTTGAAATCTGCGACTGGTAATTTGTCGAGCCGAGGCTGCGTCCGTAAGGCGCATAGGCATATTGCGCTACGAAATTCGTGTTGCCGTCGGTGAGCGCGATGACGTTGGCCTGTGCATCGGCGTGATAGCAAAGCAAGCCGTTGGTCGAATCCACGCGATAACACAAGTCCGGGCCGTAAACATACCACGCCGTCACGTTGCCACCACCATCAAGGTCACACAGAATTTTTTCCATTCCGCCAACAAGCGAGAGAACGTAACCCGCTGTCACGCCGTCCACCGTCTTTGAAATGCGTCGGCCTAAAGCGTCGTAACGATTCGTGATAATTTTGGAAGTGATACCAGCTTCCCAATCAATCGAAGTTGTTCGATTGTCCTCGTCGTAAGCAAGCGTCCAGCTTTGGCCATTGCCGACCGCGTTCGTCATGTTGCCGCTGGCATCGTAGTGATATGCAAACGAGGAAAGCTGATTGCTCGCCGCTGAATTATTTTGAATCTGCCGCGTGATGAGGCGGCCCGCAGGCGTGAAGCTGCTTTGGTCGTCCGTCAGCGAAGGCTGTGGCCAATTAAATGTCCCGCTTTCGCTTGAGCCAGTTTTATTGCCATTGTGGTCGTAAGCGTAGGCAAGAGCGATGTTGATCGAATTTGAATTGCCAGTTGCCGGAGAATAATTCAGTCCGCTGATTCGTCCTGCGAAATCAAAAGTGTTGGTTTGAACAATGCCGTTTGGATAGGTGCGGCTGATAAGACGATCTGCCAAATCGTAAATGTAAGTCATCTGACGACCAGCCCAATCGGATTGCGCCGTGAGTCGCCCTAAAGCATCGAAAGTGTTCGAGAGGGTCTTGCCGCCGGGATAAGTAATGCTCGTGACGCGCCGCAACGAATCGTAACCGTAAAGAACGGTTTTGCCGAGCGCGTCATCCTGTTCAATCACTCGGTCGAGAGAATCGTAAATAAATTGTGTTGCCGTAGTGACGCCGGAAACGCGCCGCGAAACAGTTTGCGGATTATCATTTGAATCGTAAGAAAAGCTATCGTGCCGGCCTGTGCTGAAATCCACAAACAGCACACGACCGGCATTGTCATAGGTCGGAATGCGAGTGACCCCATTGGGGTCAACTTGATTTGTCAAGCGAAGCAAGTTGTCATAAGCATATTGCCACACAAACCTATCCTGATTTTTTTCTAAAGTGCGCTCATTGCGAGAACCGTAAGCCATGATATAGTGACCGCCCAAAGCATCCGTGATGTTTGTGATATTGGCGACGCCATCATAAGCGTATAACCATGAAAAATTTTGCGGGTCAACCCACTTCGTCAGGCGTCCGCGACCATCGTAAGTGTTAAGCGATGGATAACCATTTGGCGAAGTGATTTGTTGAATGCGACCGGCCATGTCGTAAGCCGTGTTCTTGGTGTCTCCAAGCGGGTCGGATTCAGCAACGACACGATTCAAGCGGTCGTAAGTTTTTGTCCAACGCTGTCCGGTTTTGTCGAAGAATGAAATGATGTTGCCGTTGGCATCGTATTGATTCGTTATGGAATGACCCAGCGGGTCGGTGATTTGAACGAGACGGTTGGCTGCGTCATAAATGTTGGTAACGGAGAAACCGAGAGCATCGGTGACATGATCCAGTTTGCCGCGCGATGTGTAGAAATACTTCCATTGATTCGTGCCGGTGCGGTCAATCATGTTTGTCTTTTGATTCACCAAATCGTATGCGTAAGCCGTCAACTGGTTTTTGCCGTCAGTGCTGGAAAGAAGATTGCCGTTCGCATCATAAACGCGATTGTAAACGCGCCCCAACGCATCTTGAATCCGCGTCACGTTTCCATTTTGGTCGTAGGTGTAAGAAGTCGGATTGCCAAGCGCATCCGTCTCATGGAGTTTCCAGCCGAGTTCATTGACAAGGTAAGTCGTGGTGTTCGTCGCGGGATCGGTGCGGGAAACCAAAAATCCGTTTGTGTCGTAAGCAAAGCCGGTCGTGTGGCCGTTGGCATCTTTGGACGCAAGAACGAGGCCGTTCGTCGAGTAAGTATAGCTGACGAGTGCGCCGAGCGCGTCGGAATGGTTTGTCAAATTTCCACCAGCATCGTAAGCATAAAAATTTGTCCAAGCGGTCGAGCCGCTGGCATCCGGCGGTTGCGGCGTGATTTGCTGAACTGCTTTGTTGAAGAACGAATCAAAAATCCAAGTGGTGATTTCGCCAAGTGCGTTCGTTCTGGCAATCACGTTGGCGCGACCATCGTATCCGAATAATGTCGTCCAGCCGAGCGGTTCAGTGGCGGAAGTGCGGTTGCCGGAATCATCGTAAGTGTAGCTCGTGGTTTGATTCAACGGATCGGTTTGCGACAATGTATGCCCTTTGCGGTCGTAGGTTTCCACCCACGAATTCGTCGCGGGGTCAACGCGCGTAATTTGCCGTTCGCCGGGAATCTCATAACGTGTGGCCGTCGTCCGGCCAAGCGCGTCCACTTGATTCGTCTGGCGACCATATTGGTCGTATTGAACAAAAACATTCGTATTTCCACGCGGGTCAACGATTCGGGCGAGCAGCCCGTTTGTTCCGTATTGAAACTGCCAAGTGGAGGCCACGTTGCCGTAGAGACCGGCGGTATTGGTAACGGATTTGGAAACGAGCCGATTCGTGGCATCGTAAGAAAAGTTCACCAGCCACGAACCGAACGTGACATTGGTGAGCAAATTACCTTGATACTTAAAATTGTAGATGCCGTTTGCGCTGTCAACAACTTGCGTGATTACGCCGCTGGTTTGATTCCAAAGAATCTGGACTGAATTGCCGTTAAAATCATGGATGGCCGTCAACCGCCCACGCATCACAAAATTCGCGCCGGAATCGGGACGGCGGAAGACATAAACCAGACGTTGGGGAGTTGTCCATTGGCAATTCGTCGTCGTGATAACTAATTCGCCATTATATTCGCTGTTCCGTGTTTCATATTCGCCGGAGTCGTAATTCAAATCCCAAGTTTCAAGTGAACCATCCCAACGCATCAAGCCAACTGTGTCGGCATCGCCAAGCGGCGAGAAAGTTTGTGCAGGCAGCACCCGCGTTTCAAAAGTCTGCCGCCAGCCGCTGCCCATTGAGCCAGATGAATAAGGATTGTTGCCGCCAAGTTGAAATCCTCCGAAACTGTTGGCGCTGCTATAACCGAACTTGAAATCCATCGCCACGCCGGGCGTGGGTCGGGCAAATGCTGTTTGCTGCCAAGAATACGCTCCCGACAACGGTGCGAGCGCGTCGCGCCCACCATTGCGTTGTGCATCAAAGGCGGATTGTTCTCCGCTCTCATCGGTTGCCTCAAAAGTGACCGTGCCACTACCCTGTTTTGACGCGGAGGCTGTGCCGTTTGGAACAGGGGCAGGAGCAAAATTAGCCAATTCGTTTGCGGGATTTATCGCGTAACCGACGGGAAAATATCCTACAAGACCGAGCGATGAATCATTCGTCGGCTGCTGATCAAACATATATTGAACGATGAAATCCTGGCTCAATGCGTTCTGATAAATAGAAACTTCCTGAACTTCGCCAAAAAGGTATTGGCCGCTCCCCCAACCGCCGATTGAAATTCCACTCGTGTTTGCAGTGTTGCCAACATTTCCCGAACTGCTGAATACCTGCCGCCCGTCCACATAGCCAGTGAACGTCGCCCCCTGCTGCACAATCGCAAGGTGATACCAGCGTTCCAAGTATGGCAATTGAATCAGAGTATTCGTGTAATCGCCGGAACTGCCTTGACTCACAAATTCCACATTGCCGTTCGATATGTTGAAGCGCACCAAGTAAGCAAATTGCGATTCGGAGCCGCTGTTTCCGTTGGCGAGAATCGTCATGTTCTGTGTCAGATTTGTTCCCGAAGGAATGGAGATTTTGAACCAGCACTGAACGGACAAGGCAGCGTTTCCAGAATTCCAACTCAATGCGCCGCTTGGATCGGGCACGGATAAATCGGTGTTGCCGGGAAATGTGGCGGCAACGGAAGAAAAATTAACTGCCGCAAACAACAAGCCAATGAAAAATCCAGCAACGGATTTTGCAAAAGTATTTTGTTTGGCGGGCGTGTTCATTGTTTCAACCATTTTCAGCCATCTGCCTTACGTTGTTGCATCGCAACACACGATAAGCGTTTCCCTCGCGCACCAACACGACTTCCGCGCGGATTCCTGCGCGTTCCATTTTGAAAGCGACGCAATTATCAGGATTCACATTTGCCTGTTTACACCAAGCAGAGGCTTTGTCGGGAAAGATTTCCTTCAGCGAACCAAAGGCAGCATGGCGTTTTAGCGCAAGCACTCCGTCAGGAGAAATTTCGTCATGAAGGGCTTTAACGAGAAATTCCTGTTGCTCCGCTGGAGTCTGGGATCGGACGGCGACAGGCATCAATATGGAGTCCAATAAATCCGAATTGTGTGAATCCGCCAACGTGGAAGCCAATTTGGACAGCGACTCCAAAGCGGCTTGCCTTGGTTGGCTATGTTGCCAAAGTAAAAAACCCACACTCACGGCCAATACGGTCGAGACAATCCCAACGACCAAATTTTTCCATCTTTTCATGGCGGACGAAGATTTTAATTCAACCAATGACAATGTGCAACACATGGCCAAAAGAGTTTTTGTGAAATCACCACGATATTGCCGCAGGTAGTATGTTTAACTGGAGCGCATCAAGTGCGACGCGGAATCGTCATTTTTCATGGCACGCCTTACGTCTAACGTTCGTTAGCGATTTTGCGTTCGACAATTATCCGAAATCTGGCTGATATTTGTCCGAAAGTCGTTTGCTTTTGTCTGATAATTATCTGATTTTAATCCGACATTTTATGAGTGATAACAACCCGTCCGGGGACATTCAGGCTCGTTTCAAGAAATTTGCTGGCGGCTATCAGCCAAAACTGTCGCGTAAATTCGCATTGCTGCTGCCGTTCAAATCCCAAATCAAAGTGCTTTTGGCAAAAAAGGCCACCTATGATGACATCCGCCTGATTTTGGAGGAGATAAAGGTCATTGTTTCCAAAGACACCCTGCATCGCTTCTGCCGTAAAGTGATCGGCCAAAAACCTGTCCGCCAGCGCAAAGCAGGCGCAAAGAAAACTGCACCGTTCAAAATTTCACCTGATAAACCATCGCCGGAAAGCATCCCGCCGACTTTGCAGGAACAACGGAAACATATTCCCGGCCCGTGGTCGCGGCGCAAACCTGGCCCGCGCATCGCCGATTCAAAAAACCTTTGATTGAAATCGTGCGCGCAAATCGGAGATTCAATTTTATGTCGCCGGGCGGCGCGTCAATCTATTGCTCGCCTCATCCGTCTGCGCTCCAAATTGACCCGCCGCCCGGCTTCAGGGACTTGCCTTTAGGATTTTGCGCACGAGAAATACTTTCAGAGCCAGAAACTGATTGCGCAGCTAAAGATAGCAAAAGCAACATTTTCAAGTATTCGGGAATACGTCAAAAAACCTTCGTAAATTTCTCGTAAAAAACTTCGGATAAAAATAGGATGGGTTTAAGATAATCCTCGGATAATTCTCGACCTCAAAATGACTAACGAACGTTAGAGGTAAGGCGTGCCGTATAAAAAGAGCCTATTGCGAGACCCCCGCGTGAAATCTTAAGCGCCATTTCTTTTGGCGAAACGAGCATCGTCAAGGTGGAAGCCGCAGGGCGGAACGACCTTGACGACGCGCAGTGAGCCATACAATCGAAAGGCGATTCACGCGGAATCAAGATGACCATGCGAATGCTTGCATCGAAAACTGGTAAATGCTTTCCAAGCTGACCTGAATTCGACATCGTATCCAAAGTTTCAGGAAATCATTTTAATTCATTTCATGCTGAACAACCGGCGGATTTTGCATGGCGAAACAAAAAACAGCAGCGAATTTGTCAAAGGCCATTAACCTCGATGGTAAACCATCCGGCGTGCTTCCCGCCGGTTACACGACGCTCCTCGCCAATCTCAAGGTTCGTGTCCACGCTGCACAACTTCGCGCGGCAGTTTCCGTCAATCGCGAGTTGATTCTGCTTTATTGGGACATTGGCAAAATCATTGTCGAGTCGCAAAAGACAAAAGGTTATGGCAAGCAGGTGGTGGAACGGCTGGCGGATGATTTGCAAAAAGAATTTCCCGGCATGGCGGGATTGTCTTCGCTTAATCTTTGGCGGATGCGGGCTTTTTATTCTGCTTACCGGAACCAAGTTGAAATTCTGTCACAAGCTGTGACAGAATCTGCCAGCGCGCCGCCCGAACCAATGATCTCGTTGCCGTGGGGACATAATATCGTTCTGTTGCACAAGCTCGAATCCAATGTTGCCCGTCTTTGGTATGCCCATAAAACCATCGAGCATGGCTGGTCACGCGCGATACTCACGCACCACATTGAAACGCAACTGCACAAGCGCGAAGGCAAAGCCGTAACTAATTTCAAGCGCACATTGCCGTCACCGCAGTCTGATCTCGCCGAACAAACGCTCAAAGACCCATACAATTTTGATTTTCTCACGCTCCACAGCGACGCACATGAGCGCGATCTCGAACAAGGTCTGCTCGACCACATCCAAAAATTTCTGCTCGAACTAGGCGTTGGCTTCGCTTTTGTTGGCCGACAATTTCACATGGAAATCAGCGGCCAGGATTATTATCTCGACCTGTTGTTTTATCATCTGCATCTGCGCTGCTACGTCGTGATTGATTTGAAAATGAAAGCTTTCGAGCCGGAATTTGCCGGCAAGATGAATTTTTACCTTTCTGCCGTGGACGACCAATTACGCCACGCCGATGACAAACCATCCATTGGTCTATTGCTGTGCAAGGAACGAGATCACATGACTGTCGAGTATGCGCTGCGCGATTTGAAAAAACCCATCGGCGTCGCCCAATGGCAGACCAAACTTGTCGAATCACTACCCAAGAATTTGAAAGGTAGCCTGCCGACGATAGCGGAAATTGAAGCCGAACTTGGCAACACTAAAGCCAGATAAAAATCTATGAGCCTAAACGGAAAGCATGAAATCGTAGCTATAAAAGACATTTGCCTCGATGTGGAGAATCCGAGGATTAAGCGTTTCCTTGAGATGTATCGGGAGGACATCACGCCTGAACGAATTGCCCTTGCGCTCGGCGCGGGCATCGACGACCCCGAGGGTCAGTCCGGCCCCACTTTTTCCAAACTCAAGCAGTCCATTCTTACCAATGGCGGCGTCATCCAGCCGGTGCTCATCAATCGCAATGCGGCAGGGAAAATGGTGTGCATTGAAGGCAATACGCGAGTATGCCTTTATCAGACCTTTCTTGCGGATGGGGTGGAGGGTGACTGGCAGAACATTCCAGCCATCGTTTACGAAAATCTCGACGAACAAGATATTGACGCGATCCGGTTGCAAGCCCACCTCGTGGGGCCTCGTCAATGGGATCCATATTCCAAAGCCAAATACTTGGCATATCTGCGTCACAAAGCGCATCTGCCATTTAATCAACTCGTGGATTATTGTGGCGGGAGCCAAAAGGCAGTCCAGGAGTTGATTGATGCCTATCAGGACATGGAAAAATATTACAGGCCACTTCTGGAATCCGATAGTGACTTTGACCCACGACGATTCAGCGGCTTTGTCGAAATGCAAAGGCCCGACGTAAAACAGGCCCTCGTTCAATCCGGTCACACGAAAACGGATTTTGCAAAATGGATCCACACTCGCAAAATTGATGGATTACAACAGGTGCGCTGGCTGCCGCGTATTCTGAAAAATAAAAAGGCGACAGAGATTTTTCTAAAAAGCGGTGCCCAAGCTGCGGATGAAGTTTTGGACCGACCAGAGGTATCAAAAATTTTGGAAGACGCTACTCTTGCCCAGCTTGCCCGCGCACTCAGTTACGCGTTGGTCGCCATTCGATTCGACGAAGCGGAAGAATTAAAAGTCAACCCTTCCAGTGAAAACGCCGAATATTTGCGCGAGGCAAAAGAGGAACTCGACAAACTGATGCGGCATATTGACGGGCAATGAGCGAATCCGCACGCCATATGCACTTAGTTTCTTTCATCGTCGGCTGGGTCACAAAAACCTACCCGACCGATGATTTGTGCATCTTGGTTGATGTGCCAAACAATGCCGCCGCCAATAAGCCGCCGAGCATCGGCGGCTATTTTCCTGATGTTTTTGTCAAAGCGATTGGCCGTCCACTCACCATCATTGGTGAGGCAAAAACAACGCAAGACTTGGAAACCTGCCGTTCCAAATCACAATTAGTTTCCTACCTGACTTTTTTGAAAACCGTGAGCGACCCGTGCCTTGTCATATCCACAAGCTGGACGGTTCAGCGAACGGCAAAAGGTCTGATGTGCCATTTGCGCCAGACCTGTGACGCCGCGCACGTGCCGCTGGTGTTTGTGACCGAAATGCCACCCATCACATGCTGAACTACTCCAGACCACCTGTTTTGGGAATAAAGCACCAAGGCTTTGCCTATCAGGTGGACGCCGTGGAGGTGCTAAAAAATCTCGAATATGCAGCGGTCTTTCATGAGCAGGGGCTTGGCAAAACAAAAATTGCGATTGATATAGCGCTCTGGTGGTTAAAAAATAAAGCCGTGGATTCGGTGCTTTTTGTCACGAAAAAGGGACTGATAAATAACTGGCGGCAGGAATTGGTTGCCCACTCGTTTTTGACTCCTTTGGTGCTCGATCAAGATAGCCGCTCGAATTTCTTGGCCTTTAATAGCCCGTCCGCAATTTATTTAACCCATTACGAAGCCTGTCGCGGTGACGAAAAGCAGCTTAAGCTTTTTCTCAAAACCAGACGGGTTGGAATCGTATGCGACGAAGCCCATAAGCTCAAAAACCCTGATTCGTCGTTAACCAAAACATTTTTGTCGCTCAGCCCGCTGTTCAAAAAGCGGTTGATCCTCACCGGCACTCCCATTGCAAATCGCCCCTACGACTTGTGGGCGCTCATTCGCTTTCTGGATCAGGGCAAAAGCATCCCAGAGGATTTCGCGTTGTTTAAGCAACAGCTCGAACTGGATTCAGATTTAAGTCGGCAAACCGAACGCGGTAAGGAATTTCGAGAAAAACTGGCAGCACTGCCAGAGCGAATCAGGGCATTTTCAGTCCGCGAAAATAAAAAAACCGCCGGACTCATCCTGCCAGAAAAAGAATTCCACACGGTAGGCGCTCAGTTTGAGCCGGAGCAAAAACGCCTCTACGGAAAGTTCCGTGAAGGCTTGGCCGTTGAAATCTTAAAGGACGGCAAAGTTGTCAGCGACGATGTTGAAGACATACTCAAACGTCTCCTGCGCCTCGTGCAGGCGGCATCCAACCCAAAGGTCGTTGACAGCGGTTACAGCGCAGTCCCCGGCAAGTTCCCGGTGCTGGAGCAGCTTTTAACGAAAATTCCGAAAGAGGAAAAAGTCATTTTATGGAGCACGTTTACCGCAAATGTGGACTGGCTTGCCGCATCGCTATATGCACAAGGAACCGTCAAGGTGCACGGAAAACTTTCCATGCCCATGCGTCAGGCTTCAATTGAATCCTTCAAGTCCGACCCGCAGGTGCGAATTTTAGTAGCGACGCCAGCATCCGCGAAAGAAGGGCTCACCCTGACGGTCGCTAATCACTGCATCTTTTACGACCGGGGGTTCAGCCTTGATGACTACCTTCAGGCGCAGGACAGAATCCACCGTATTTCGCAGTCTCGCACCTGCCATATTTACAACCTCATCATTCCCGATTCGATAGACGAATGGGTGGACGAACTCATCGAAACAAAAAGTCTGGCGGCTCGGCTCGGCCAAGGCGACATCAATGTTGAGCAATTTCTTGCCTCGGCTTCCAACCGCTTTAATGAAATACTTGGCGAAATTTTGAATCGCTAACCCGAATACTATGGCCATACAAACTGACACACTGACAATCAGGGAGGAAAAAGTTGTCGTAGAAGTTAAGCACGTTGACCACAAGACGCTTAAATTCTTCGTGGAGAATCCGCGCATCTATTCTATCGTGCGCGAGAACGACGAGGAACCCACCCAAGAGGACATCGAAAAGCAACTGAAGGAAATGGACCATGTCCATGACCTCGTCAAAAGCATCCGGCGGCATGGCGGACTCATCGAACCTCTAATCGTGCGCAAGGACACGCTCGAAGTCATTGAAGGTAACAGCCGACTTGCCGCCTACCGCATCTTGGCGGAAAAAGACCCGGTCAAATGGCAGAAGGCCAAGTGCCATATCCTGCCGGAAAAAACCAAGGCGTCGCTGATTTCCAGCCTGCTTAGCCAATATCACTTGAAAGGGAAAAAAGAATGGAAACCCTTTGAGCAGGCCGGTTTTCTTTACCGGCGCTTTTACAAAGAAAAAGTTTCCCTGCCTGAGTTGGTTGAGGAATCCGGCCTGCCCAAGAGCAAGGTCGAGCACTTGATTGAAACCTATAAATTCATGGTAGATAACAAAGATACTCACGCTTCAAGGTGGAGCTACTATGATGTTTATCTGAAGCCCAAAAAGATCAAGAAGATGCGGGAGGAATATCCGACCTTCGACACGGTTGTTGTCCAGATGATCAAAAACGAAGAATTCAGCGAGGCGCGTGAGTTGCGCGATAAACTTCCGATGATTTGTGATGGCCCGAAGAAAAACCTGGAAAAATTCCTAGACGGCAAAATTGACTTTTCAGCCGCCGTATCTCATGTCGCAGAAAATAAAGACGGCATCAACGGTCAGAAGCATCTGAACAAATTCCGCGCATGGATTGCACAGCCCAAGCGCCTTGATGCCCTGACGGCATCAAACGGCGAGATCCGCAAGAAGGTTCTTTTTGAGGTGCGCAGCATCCACGACTGCCTTACCAAACTGCGGGCGAAGCTAGAAAAGCCGTCATAATTTTTGGGCGATCCGGCGCAGAATCACGAGCGCCGCCTTGCGCCCGTGAAAATCTTTTCGGGTTTTGTTGAAAATTGGCGCGGCCACATCCAAAAAGCTGTGCCTCAGTTGAGGGGGCAATGTTTTGATGACGGCAATGTCGGCATCCTTGAGTTGCCACTGCGTTTCATAGGGCACAATGAGGGGCGAGGCATTCTCTTTTACTCTCGCCGCCGAACTAACCCGGCATTTTGTAGCGATTTGTTTCGTGAGCGGTTGCAGCTTGGTAAAAAGATTTTGCGCGTGGATATTGAATTCCAACGCGTCGCGCCTGCCATTGGGAAGCAAGTTGTTTGAAGTGGTGTGCAGTTCACCAACGCTCCATGAATTGAATCGCGATTCAATAAACGCTTCCTCGAAAAGTTTTGAATCCCCCACCTGAATATTACCGCTGCGCAGCCGCAGCCCTTTGATGCCAAGCCGGTCGGGTATGGCTCCCAAATAACTATGATGCAAAATCCAACCAAACGCATCACGATCCCCAGACACACCTTCAATTGGGAAAAAATCCACATCGCTGAATTTATCCTTTAAGCCCTTTCGCACGTCGAATTCATCTTGGAATGGCCTAAAAAGCGGCTCCTTACCGGAATTGATAAAAATGCAAAATGTCTGGAGTGCCGCTTGCGACGTTAATTGAGCGTTCAGTTCTTCGCCGAAACGAAATATAGGGCTGAACGGAATAGGGGCCACCTGACTTAAATAGGAGGATACTTCCGCTTCGTTGAGCAAAAGATCGTTGCGGAATCGCACCACGTTTCTCAATTCCACTTCAAAAAAATGCTCATTATCTTTAGCGGGTGAGTGCGTGAGTTTCACGATCTGGCGGGCAACGCCGTTCAAATCATCCTTGCATTGCGGATCACGCAGAAGCTGTTTTAATTTTTTGCAGTCCCAGGTTAGCTGATAGACCTGTGAATCAGAAACGCTCTTGGAACTCATGACAAGTTCCTGACAGAAACCGAGGCCCGCGAGTCTTCCCACACCGCGAAAACCACGCGCCTTGGTCCCACGCTTGGCGCTACCACCCAAGGCGGTCAAGATGCCTACAAAATCATGGTTAGAAATGCCAACGCCATTGTCTCTGATTTTGATGTTTCGCTTATCCACATCAATCACCACGTCAATGCGCGGAGATGTCCGGCCCGAATAGATGCCTTCGCGAATTCCTTGCTCAATCGCGTCAGCCGCATTCTGGATATACTCGCGATACAGGGCGAGGGGATCGGGATACATTGCTATGCTGAGCAATTCAAAAATGTCCTTCGATACCCGCATGTCGCTTTCCAGCGGGAGCGCGACCAGAGGCTTTTGATAATTGAGAATACTACTTTGCATCTGTTAAAAGGGGTTCGATCTCCAAACCTGCATCCTCGACACGTTCGTCATCAGGTATTCCCGGAGCGTTCGCCTTGGCGGATTTCATGGCTTTTTGCTGATCCCAAATCTCGCGTTCCGCTTCATGCGGCAATGGCTTGTAAAACCGGAACAGTTTAGCAACGCGCTCATTACTGATACTGCTTTGAAGCGCTTCGTATTTGCTTTGTTCATACCGCGCCAAGACCGATAGCAAATCACTCTTGTCGCTGGGGGATAAGGTGGAAGCGATGTCTGAATATTCGGTGAATTCTTCACGGCCAGCAAATTGTTCAAACCAGTTGCGGTTAAAAATGAATTTGTGGGGCCGGATTAACAGGTTTTCAAAATCCCCGGCCGTGCTGCCAAATGCTCGTTTGAAAAATTCCGGCGCACCACTCACGATGCCATGCGTTGCCTGCAAAATTAGCTGCATGGACCGTAAATAATATCGGTTCCACTTTTCCCCCACGAAAGTTCGCTCCTTCATGTCAGTGGGTTGATACCGCATCGGGAAGGAAAAAATGCGAATGCCGAGTTGTTCGTTAAGCTCGATATTGAGCATCATCCGCTGGTAGAGGTCTGTCGGAGAGTCGTGAAAATTATACAGCATGTAATTGGAGAGATCGTGGAGGCCGAATTCATGCGAAAAGCGAATGGCGGTTTCGTATTGCTTGCGCACCCCAATGTGATCAAACGCAATCCGAAGCGGCTTGATGCAGATGGTGGAGAGTTCTTTGAGAAACATTTTGTCTTTGCACAGAATCCGTGCGTCCACTCCCTGATTAAAATCTACCCGCCGCTGGACCGAGATACGGCCCCGCTTAAGCTTTGCGTCGGGGGTAAATCCCAAGTCTCTGATTTCCGCGATGACATCTTTGAAGCGGGGAGAGGCCACAATATTGTTATCCATCAGGATCAAATCTTTTTTGGGCCCGTAAAGTTTTTCAATTCCGCGAACAATGTGACTTAACGAGGGCGTGTCATACAAATCACCCTCCAGCTTGGGAACGCCGCAAAAGCTGCATTTTCTCACGCAGCCGCGTGAAGCATAGGCGAAATATCCGTCATGCACCGCATACTGATATTCGATTTGTCCCAAAATGCTGTAATCAGGAATGCAGTCTTCGATAGGTGCCCCGTGTGTGTCATCGGAATAAAGTTCCTCCTGAAAGGAATCCAGTTCCAATGAAACTGCAGGTGCTTTGTTGAGCAGCCCCTTGATGAAACGAATCCCACGCCAGCGGCTTTCGGTTTGAAACGCCTCATTCATGAGCGAGGCGGCAATACCGCCCACAAACACGTTGCTTGGGTTGCGGCCCGATGCCTCGATGGCAAAGTCAATCGTCTCCGCGATGCGTTTCCACTCAAAGGAAAAAAGCGTGGTTACATAGATGCGATCCCAGCAGGTATCCAGCACGGACGTGTCGCACCCTTTGACGAAGCGAACAAAATCGTTTTTGCCGTTCGGCCCATGATATTGAGCGATTTTCATCAAGCCCAACGGCGGATATTTATTTTTATATCCCGGCTCAATGAGCAAAATCTTTTTCCCAGGCATAAATCAGACTTTCCTTAATTTCATGAGAATAGTGTAGGCCTCAGTCACGCCTGCTTGCCCGCCAAGCCCTTTTAATGGGCCGGTATGGCTCCAATCCAATTCGCAGACAAAATCCGATAAGACAGACCTGAAATAATCCTGATCACAGGACACTCCCCTTGACGATGACTCCACAAATAAATCCGCAGCCACGTCCATCAACGCATACACCCCAATTCCCTTTGTGATGAAATGCTTGCGCTGGTTTTTCCACTGGGCTTCCAGAAGTTCGGAAATTGCCGCCCAAAAATGTCGCACCACTGAATAGGCGTCATTAACGGCTGCGTCAGGTCGGCTTAAAATATTTGTTTTTCGCAAAAAACGCTTCACGGCACTCTGCATCGTTCTTAGCGACGCACGGCGGGCGAATCCTATAATCCGTGTTCCGCCCAAATCCAGTTGTTTGAACCACGGCGAGCTTTCATCGTCATTCAAACGAATAGCGATATAAAGCTCTGGCTTTTCCTTTGCCACATCGGCAAGCAGTTTGGTGTCATGAAAATCCAGCAGACTCGCGCTTAATCCTTTGGCTTTCGAGTTGATGACACTAAAAAGCCCAATTTCATCCTTGAGGGGCAGCCCGATAAACGTCATGAATGCCAACGGAATGTCCAAGTCTGACAGCGAACCTAAACGATGCTGGCAATCCACTTGCGCCAAAATACGGTTTTTGCCCGCTTCGATTTTTAACACCGACTGACCTGATTTTCCTGTTTGAAGGTCCCACCATTTTTTTGACTCAGGACGTAAATTGAACGTCAATGGAATGGTTGATCCGTAGGGGGTGCGGATGTATTTGCGAAAGTCGAGGCTGTGTTTCTGATTGAATTTTCGCTGATACCCGTCGCCCGTATCCTCATTCAGGACATCGGCGAAACTAATGGAATGAAGCAAATTCGCCGGGGCGAACCCCATGAAGACTTCACGCCGCCCACACGTCCCCTTAATGCCGGGGATCGTAATTTCGCTGGGCTTCATGATGATTTGGATTGATTCAAATTTGCACTAAATCAGTGCAAATTGTGACGGAAGAAACAACCTTTTCAAGCTTTTTTCAAGCCTCGGCAGATTTTAGAAATTTATCCATTTTCACGCAGCGCAAGACTACAGTCTTCACATCTGCGGCGACATTTTAGAAGGGGGATTCGTCTTAAAATCTTTTAACGGCATCATTCCAGTCAAAAAACGAGTGCCTAAAATTCTATACTGCCTTTCTATACTATATGCCATTTTCACCACCAATCAGAGCAAGTCAGAAACAAGCCTGAAACCGATATAAACCATTGCAAACATTGGCAAAACAAATGATTGCGTATGAAAGTAAAAAATAACGAAAAGACGGGTTTTTCAATTTCGAGTCAGGTGCCTTTAACCACTCAGCCACCCTTCCGTGCGCCGGCAAGGAAACATTCTGCGCAGGTTTGAGTCGCGGGCAAGTTCATTCGACACCCGT
>Ga0265338_10004197_pt1 | contig 19653 bp, 14 predicted proteins | sample 42126metaG_FD_193579 | JGI IMG/M metagenome (GOLD analysis project Ga0265338, IMG submission 193579) | Rhizosphere microbial communities from Carex aquatilis grown in University of Washington, Seatle, WA, United States - 4-21-26 metaG | ecosystem: Host-associated > Plants > Roots > Rhizosphere...
AGATGAGGAGCAGACGAGATGGGATTCGTCGTCAGGCGCCCACTCGGGCACGGCCCAGAAGGCATCCATTAAGCGTCGCGGCCCATCCGAGAATTGGTCGGTAAACCACCACTGATTGTCGCCGAACGGGGCATGCGCCTTGCCGGGCAGTCCCTGCCAGTACGTCACCCAGTTGAACGAGCGGAACGCAGCCTCGCGATACGCAACCTCGCCGGTCTTGGCAAAGTAAAGAGCCTCCACAGCCGCCAGGCGAGAGGTGTGGCTGTCACAGCACTGATTCGGTAGGTTGCAGCAGAAGTTGGTTCCGTTGCCCTGCTCGGTCGTGACCAGGGCAGAGTGCACAATGTACTTCGGCCACCTCGGAGTCGACTTGACCCACTCGATCAGCGACCGCGCATGCTCCTTCCACTGCCGGTCGTATTCCGGGTGCAACAGAACGTAGCGCGCGAACTCCAGGGGGATTACCTGATTCATGTTCCCCATGCTGGGGACGACGTCTTCGAAATATCCGACCCAGACGTTGTTGGTCAGCGGATACTTCTGAAACCATCGCCAGGAGCCTTCGCGCGTCCGCTTGTAACCGGCAACATCCCCTTGCTTGAGACGAATGAGCTCGTCAAAGAGCATGATGGGCTCGATGACGTTGGCTGAGTACGGTCCCATGGGTTCGCCTTCGGTCCGCCCGTCCTTGGCATAGCACCGCACCGGCCACGGAGAATGCGTCTCGTCGCCGGGTTTGAAATTCTTGACCAGCGCGTTGGCGCACAGAATTGCCGCCTCGAGATACCTGGTATTGCCCGTCATCTCGTACAAGCGGAGATAAGCGTAGCCATCTTCGCCCACCACGTGCGGCTCAATGTAGTCCTTGCCGTGAGCGCTCCATCCGGTATAGCGCCGCGCCCCGGGATCGGCCGAAGCATACGGAACCCGCGACCAGACGTAATCCGCGGGCGTGCGGCCGTTCTCAAGTTCATAGTCGACAAAGTCTTCCAGAAACGTGAGGGTGCGCGCGTCTCCGGTGTAGGGATAAAGTCGTTCGATGAAACCCTGCATCATGGCTCGAAGATATCCGGTGGAGTTCGCCCATTTCTGATCAGGGATCAGTTCATAGGTCGTGCGATCGAAATCAAAGCAGCAATGAAAATAATGCAGTCGCTGGCGATTGTATTGATCCCACAGGATGGTCCACTGCGTGAGGACATGCGACGAGTATGAGTAGCCGGTGTTCTCTGGCATGGGCCAAGGCAGGAGCTTTCCGCCGGCATCCACCGAGACGGGGCGCCCTGCGATGGTAGGTTCGTCAACCGTGGAGATGACCGGAAATGGCTTTTGCTGTGCCATGATCAGCCCGCACAGGATCAGAGCCAGAGCTGCGTTTGCGAACTTGGAGCGTCTTGCCATATCTTTCGCCACCGTTGAAAACAAAACCGGCCTTCGCCTTATCTGCCGCGAGCATTATAGGGAAACTCGCAACCGCGGAAAGGTGGAAATCCTGATTCCCGAACCGGAGCGAAGAGAGCATAATTCGGTCAGGAGTGTTCTTCGCGCAGAAGGTCGATGGAGTCTGATTCTTCCAAGTCGATCCATTTGCTGGTTGGGGTGTTCATTTGCCTCTTGTGGACCGTTTCGTCCCTGGCGCAGCAGACTCTGAACACGCCGGATGTTCCCGAAAAATTCAACCTGGACATGCAAACGGCCGCCCGACTGCGACCGCAGTTGATGGCGCAGAGCATTGCCGCATCAGGCCGCTACGCCACCGGGCGGCTCGTGTTCGAGCGACTGGTGGAGCAGGTTCATGTGCTTTCTGCCCTAAAGATTGTCTGGCAATTGCGCATCGTCGAAGACGATCAGCTCAATGCCTACTCGTCGCCGGACGGCACCGTGTATGTCGAGAGCGGTCTGGCGCAACTTGCTGGCCCGAGTACCGGCCTGTGGGCGGCGATCCTCTCGCACGAGATCGCTCATGTGGTGCGGCGCGACTGGGCCCGCCGATATCTCTTTCAGAAATCCCTGGAGAGCGGCAGCGGCGCCACCATCGTGCTGGGAGATCCTGGACTGCCGACATCCTCGTGGGCGGATAGCAAGAAGAGTTCGCAGGATATGGCCGGCTTCTGCCGTCAACTGGAAATTGCAGCGGATCTTGAGGGTCTGATGCTGATGGCTCGCGCGGGCTATCATCCTGACTTCGTTCCCGCTCTACACCATCTTCTCCATGCACAGGGGTCTGGCGCCAAGAGCGCGTCGCTTTACGCCATGCACCCATGCTGGGAGGCGCGGGACCGCGAGTTAGAACATGCTTTCGTCACGGCTAGCATCGATTTTGGCCATCGCTGGCCCGAGTCGTATGCCTCGCCCGGCGGCAATCCTCCAACTGTCGTCTTTGCCGAAGATCCCATCATAAGAAAGACTGCCGGCAAGGAATGGCAAATTCAGATTCCCATGCGGTGCCAAAACCTGGCTGGGGCCGTCGAAGTAGTGCTTCGCGCCAATGCGAGGGGCGGAGAAGTTGCGCGGCTTGAGCAGCTTCCGGAATCCGGAGAAGCGGCAGAATCAGAATTACGCCAACTGACCGGCTGCACATCACCGAAGACAACAATCACGTTCACGCTCTCCGATACCCAAGACAGAACGACGGCATGGACCGATGTGTACGTGCTCGATGCCTGGGGCTCGGTGCTTTCGCGCGCAGATCTTCCCAAGCTGCCACACTAGCCTCGACCCAGCTGCCGCGACCAACCTGCTGTGACCAACCTGGAATCGCCTGGGCGCGTCAAAGGACGGCCAAACCCGCGTGTTACCATCGATATTTAGCCATTCAACATGGCCACTCAACATGGCCATTCAACATGCGAATTTTATTCATCGGCGACATTTTTGGACGGCCCGGACGAATGATCGTGAAAGATCGACTGCCGGGGATTGTCCGCGACCACGCGATCAATCTGATCATTGCCAACGGGGAGAACTCTGCCGCCGGCTTCGGAATCACTCCAGCATTGGCCGAGGAACTCTTCGAGCTCAACATCGATGTAATCACCACGGGCAACCACGTCTGGGACAAGCGCGAGATCATAGACTACTTCCAGATGGTGGAAGGAAACGGCCACGGTCCTGCCCGGCGCGTGCTACGACCGGCGAACTACCCGGCAGATATGCCGGGATCGGGCCTGTATCAGGGCTTCAAGGGCAAGGTTCCCTACGCAGTGATCAACCTGCAGGGGCGTGTGTTCATGGCTTCGAACGACGATCCATTTCGCACGGTCGATCAACTGCTCAAAAAGGTGGACGCCAAGGTAATTTTCGTGGATATCCACGCGGAAGCAACCTCGGAAAAGATCTCGATGGGCTGGTACCTCGACGGCCGTGTCACCGCGGTCGTTGGCACCCACACGCATGTGCCGACAGCGGACGAGCGCGTCCTGCCCAACGGGACCGCCTACGTGACCGATGTCGGTATGACCGGGCCTTACGATGGCGTGATTGGGGTGAAGAAAGAGCTAGTTGTGGGCAAGTTCCTGAACGGAATGCCGGTACGCTTCGAGCCAGCCACGGGCGATGTCCGCCTGTGTGCGGTGGTGATCGATTGCGACGAAATGACCGGCAAAGCGCGGACGATCGAGCGCCTGATGCTCTCTTAAATTTCTGCAAGCCCGGCGTAATCTGTCGTTCAGCTTGAGACCAGGCTCCAGCCGTTAAACTCGAAGGTACTACGGCCCACAGGAGTACCCCTAACCCTCGGAAACCAAGCTAGAATCAGGATTGATGCAACGCGCAGCGTACATTTTTACAGCGGTCCTTCTGGCGTCTATGCTGGGCTTGCCCGCATTCGCCGGCGAGGACACTCCCCTTCCCACGCCGCCAATTACCTGCGGCAGCGGAGTTCCGGGAGGCGTCAACTGTATCCTTTCGAAGAAAGATCGGAAAGAGGCTCGTACCGCCTACGAACGCGGCCTGAAGCTCCAACAACGCAAGAATCTCGAAGATGCGTTCACCCAATTTGATGTGGCCGCGCGCTTGATGCCCCAAGATCCTCAGTTCTTGACTGCCCGCGAGATTGTGAAAGCGCAACTGGTCTTCAACCACGTGGAACTGGGGAACGTGTTCATGTTGGAGAACGCCCGCATCCGGGCAGCCGCTGAATTTCGCGAGGCGCTCGATCTCGACCCAGACAACCAATTTGCCCGCGACCGGTTGACTGAGGCTGGTCGAGAATACACGCCCGAACCACCCCAGGCTCAGTCGGGTCTGCTGTCCGACACCGGCGAAATCCATCTTGAGCCCACAGGCGATCTGGCTACTTTCCACTACAGCGGAGATGTTCGCGGCTTGTTCACCCAACTGGCCACAGCGTATGGACTCAAGGCGCAATTTGACGACTCCGCGCCGAACCGGCCGGTCAATTTCAATGTCAACGACGTAGATTTCTTTGCTGCCTTGAAACTGGCGTGCGAGATCAGCCGGACCATGTGGGCCGCCGTCGATACCCACCATTTTCTGATTGCCGCTGACAACCCGGAGAACCACAAGCAGCTCGACCGCATGTCGCTGCGGACATTTGTTCTCCCGCCGCATTCCACGCCGCAGGACGTCACCGACATAGTTTCCACGTTGCGCACCATGTTCGATATTCGCTTCATCACCTCCGGACAGACCTCGGATCAGGTGGTCGTGCGCGCGCCCGGGCCCGTGCTGGAAGCGTGCGCTCAATTGCTCGCTCAACTCAGCAACCAGCGGCCCCAGGTGCTGCTGAATATTCGCGTCTATCAGATCGACCACCAACTCACGCGCAATGTGGGTGTGCACATTCCCAACACTTTCACCATGTTCAACATCCCGGCTGCGGCACTGGCCGGGCTTGCGGGGCTGGGCGGACAAAATATTCAGGATCTGATCAATCAGCTCATCGCCTCCGGCGGCATCAATCAGGCGGGTAGTTCGGCCCTCTCCGGATTGTTGGCGCAACTGGGAGGGCAGCAGAACAACATCTTCAGCACTCCCCTCGCGACGTTCGGCGGCGGACTCACCTTCATGGGCTTGAGCCTCGACCAGTTTGCGGCGAATCTCTCGGTGAACGAATCGTGGGTGCGCAGCCTGGAGAACATGGACATGCGTGCCGGCCAGGGAAGCGATGCCACGTTTCATCTGGGAGAGCGCTTCCCGATCCAGAATGCCAGCTATGCGCCAATCTACAACTCGCCGCAGATCTCAAAGGTACTGGGCAATCAGAGCTACATTCCGCCCTTCCCTTCTGTAAGTTATGAGGATATTGGGCTAAGTGTGAAAGCGAAACCCACCGTCCACGGGGATGGCTCTGTGGGGCTGCAACTCGAACTGCAAGTGCGCTCCCTCACCGGACAATCGAACGATGGAGTACCGATCATCTCGAACCGGGAATATAAGGGAAGCATCAACCTGAAGGATGGCGAGCCCGCAGTCGTCGCCGGCGAGGTCTCCCAGACCGACACCATCTCTATGAGCGGAATCCCAGGGCTCGGCTTCATGCCACTTCTGAATCAAGCCATGGTTAACAATAGTAAGCAAGAGAACAACGACGAACTCATGATCATCGTCACCCCGCACGTTCTCTCGAACTTCAACCGGGAAACCCCCGAGATTTGGATCAGCGAAAGATAAAGATAGAGAAACCGGCAGCGGGCGTCAGACCTCCGGACCCTGAGGTCGAAATAATGGCAGTTCTAGATTTTGTCTGGGGTTTCTGTCGCTGAAGGAGTAAAGTGTCTCCCGCCATGGAGATCATCGTAGTTCTGGCCGTCATCGGGGTGGTGATTTGGTTGGCCCGCTCGTGGTCCGGTAGCCCAGAAAACGACAACGAAGCGGTGAGCCGGCCTGGTTCGTTCTCCAACAACGCCTCGAACAATTGGCTTGTTTACCAGACCCTGCAGAGCTCGAGCCCCTCTGATATTCCCGATCCCTGCATCGCACCCGACGTTTCCTCGGGAACCGATTCGGCGCAACCCGACTCTTCCCCGACCCGCTGGCGCAGACTGGTCAACCCCCAGTCCCAGCGACCCCAGCAGTTCCGGATATGACTCGGCGGGCGGCAGCACCGGAACGGACGGCGGCGGTTCTGGGGGAGGTGGAGGCGACGCCTTTTAGTCCAGTTATTTGCCCTGCTTGGCGGCGAACTCCACTAGAGTCTTGTAAACATCCAACAGGTGTGCGTCGAAGCTTCCGACCTTGCGGCCATTGATGAAGAGCGTAGGTGTGCCGGTCACACCAGCTGACTTGCCCAGCGCAAGGGATGCGTCCACTCGAGCCTTCGTCTCAGGCTTCGCGGCACAGGCAGCGATTTCCGCTCCCTTGAGGCCGGCTCCGTCGGCAAGAGCGGTAAGCTTCTCGTCCGCGGTGGCTAAGGTAATGTCGGCTTGCGTCTCGTAGGTCTTCGAAATGAACTTCCAGAACGCATCGTTCGACGCCCGCCCGACGCAATCGGCATAGGCAGCGCCCTTAGCCGCCCAATTGTGCATCTCCAGCGGAAAATTCTGAAATACGAAGCGCGCACTGGGCTCGGCGGCCACCAGAGATTCGATTGTGGGTTGCGCCGCCTTGCAGGCCGGGCATTGCAGGTCGCCGAATTCCACGATCATAACCGGAGCATCCTTGGGTCCGCGCTCAGGGCCGGTAATTCCCTTTTCTAGTAGTTTCTTGACGGGATCAAAGGGCCGCGCGCCGAACGGAATGATTTCACCGGTAATCGCGTGCTCGCCGTCCGGAGAGACGTAGAGGCGAACCAACTGCTGCCCTTGTTGATTCGCTAGAACGGCGGTGACTTCCGCCAATCCCGCCACGCCGGCTGGCTTGATGCTGGAAATCTTCCAGCTCAGGTCAGACTCATAGCCAAACTGCTGTTGCAGAAAAGAATCGACCGTTGCTTCCGAAGGAAGAGTCGTGGCCGCAACTCCTGCAGGCTTAGCAGGCGCCTCTTTTCCAGTAGAGCTCTGTGCCGCGGTCAGGCCGCTCGCCAGTAAGATGATAAAGACTGAATTCAGAACACTGCGCATGGGTTCCTTTCGCTATTGATGGTCAGTGAATATTCAGGGGGCGATGCTTCAGGATACTTCAGATCTGCAATACTGCACAGCCGCGTGCAGTGTCGATCTCAAACCTCGGCGCGGGCCGCGATTGGAAAGCGTCGCCCATACCCGAAGGCCTTGGGCGAGATCTTGAGGCCCGGCGCGGCCTGTTGACGCTTGTACTCGGCGCGATCGACCATGCGGATCACCCGGCGCACGACTTCGATGTCGAAACCGCGATCTGCGGCAATGCGGTCGGCGGGATGGGAGTCTTCCACGTAATCTTCCAGCACGGCGTCGAGGATTTCATACGGCGGAAGGGAGTCACTGTCCTTCTGGTCGGGCCGCAGTTCGGCCGACGGTGCTTTCTCCAGCGTGGCTTGCGGAATCACCGGGCGGCGGGAATTCACGTAGTGACTCAGACGATAAACCAATGTCTTGGGAACATCCGAGATAACCGCAAGGCCTCCAACCATGTCGCCGTAGAGCGTGCAGTATCCGACACCGAGCTCACTCTTGTTGCCCGTGGAAAGCACGATTGCTCCGAACTTATTGGACAACGCCATCAACAAGGTGCCGCGTGCTCGCGACTGAATATTCTCCTCGGTCACGTCTTCTTTCTGACCGGAGAAAACGCCTTGCAGCGTCTGGCGATACGCCTCGTACGCGGGATCAATCGACAGCAACTCGAATCGAATCCCAAGATTCTTAGCCAGGCTGCGCGCGTCCTCGATGGAACCAACTGACGAATACGGCCCCGGCATCCCCACGCCAATGACGTTTCCGGCGCCCACCGCATCCGCAGCGATAACTGCCGTCAAGGCGGAATCGATGCCGCCGCTCAAACCAATGATTGCCCTCTGAAATCCGCATTTATGCATGTAGTCGCGAGTGCCCAGCACCAGGGCCGAGTAAGCGCTGGCATCATTGCCGGCTACCTGCTCGTGCATTTCACCGGATAGGTCGGTGGAGTCGAAGTAGACCAGATCCTCTTCAAAAGACCGCCCCTGTGCGATGACGATTCCTTCGCGATTGAGTACGAGGCTGGAACCGTCGAAGACCAGACTGTCGTTACCGCCAACCTGGTTCACCAGCGCAACCGGAACTTTGTGCTGCCGCGCGATGCTGGCCAGCAGGTCTCGACGGAATTCTCGCTTTCCGATCCAGAACGGCGAAGCGGAAATATTCAGCACGAAGTTTCCCCCTGCCCGGATGAGCGATTCCACCGGATCGACCGTATAAAGCTGCTTACGCCAGAAGTGCTTGTCGTTCCAGGCATCCTCACAAATCGTCAGTGCCATGCGATTGCCACAAAACGAAAACAGTTCCTGATTCTGGGCGGGCGCGAAGTTCCGCATCTCGTCGAACACATCGTAGGTAGGCAGCAGCATCTTCGACTGAATGAACGCGACTTTACCGTCCATGAGCAAGGCGGCGGAATTCATGACGGCCTTGCCGGTATTGGAGTGGGCTGGCGTGACCAGGCCGCAGATTACGGAAATTCCAGCCGTCTCCGTGGCGACTCGCTCCACGGTCTCGCGATTCTGGGTAACGAAGGAAGGCCGTTCAACCAGGTCGCGCGGGGGGTAGCCACAGACCGACAACTCGGGAAAGAGAATCAGCCCGGCGCCAGCGGCCTGCGCGCGGCGGGAAAAATCTACGATTTTCCGGGCATTGCCGGAGAAATCTCCAACCGTGGGATTGATTTGGCCGAGCGCGATCTTCACATCTTCAAGTGTAAAGCCCCGGACTTCCGCAGGCCAAGGCGATTGCGGAATTAACGTCCATGATGTCCTGAAAAGCGTTAACATAATCGATTTGGTAGCTACTTCTACACGAGGTCGCATGATGCCCCTGCAAGCGCACTCTTTTCGAACATGGCTTTCTGTGCTCGGGATTCTCATCCTGAGCGCCGTCCCTTACTTCTCTTTCGCGCAGTCTGCCGACAAAGCTCACATCTGGATGAATACTCGCCTCTCCCCTGACGAGCGCGCCTCCATGGTTGTGAAGGTAATGACGCTCGACGAGAAGATCTCCATGCTGCACGGGACCGGCATGCCCGGACTCAGCCCGATGAGCCCGCTCGCAATACATTCCAACGGTGGAGCGGGATTCGTTCCCGCCATTCCGCGGCTCGGCATTCCCGCGATCCAGATGTCCGACGCGGCGTACGGAGTCCGGAGCAGCGGCGAGAATGGCCGCTATGCAACGGCCCTTCCCTCCGACATCGCCGGTGCGGCAAGCTGGGATCTCGACGCTGGCTACGAATACGGAGCGCTCATCGGTCGTGAGTTGCGCGCGCAGGGGTACAACATGTCGCTGGGCGGAGGCACGAACCTCACCCGCGAGCCCCGCAACGGCCGAACTTTCGAATATTTGGGCGAAGATCCCATCCTGGCCGGAAAAATGGTCGGATCAGTCATGAAGGGATTGCAGGCGCAGCACGTGATCGGCGACATCAAGCACTACGCCCTCAACGATCAGGAGGCCGGGCGCAACGCTGTCAATGTGAACATCGACAAGCGCGCGGCCCGGGAAAGTGATTTACTCGCCTTTGAAATTGGATTGCAGGAGGGCGACGTTGCTGCCGTGATGTGCTCCTACAACCGCGTAGATGGCGACTATGCCTGCGAGAACAAGTATCTGCTCACCGATCTGCTGAAGAAGGACTGGAATTTCAAGGGCTTCGTGCTCTCCGACTGGGGGGGTACCCATAGCACTGCGAAGGCATCCGCCGCTGGACTCGATCACGAGCAACCGGGCGAGCTGTTTTTTGGCGACGACTTGAAGAAGGCTGTCGAGGCGGGCAAGGTGCCCGTGGCGGAAATTGATGACCACGTCCATCGCATACTGCGCGCCATGTTTGCGACCGGCGCAATCGACGATCCTCCACAGAAAAGCGTGGTTGATGTGGTGGGTGGCTTCGAGGTGGCGCAGAAGATCGCCGAGCAAAGCACTGTGCTTCTCAAGAACGATCACGCGCAGCTTCCGCTGGATGCCTCCAGGATTCAAAGCATTGCCGTGATAGGGCCGCACGCCGACGTCGGAATGATTTCCGGCGGTGGGTCAGCTCAGGTCGACCCCCCGGGCGGGAACGCGATCATGCCTCCCGGCAAAGGACAGACTCGCTGGCTGGAGAAGATTTGGTTTCCGACATCACCGTTGAAGGCCATTCGGGCAAAGGCTCCGGGCGCAAACGTTCAGTTCGACTCCGGTGCCGACCCTGCCGCTGCGGCGGCACTGGCTAAAACTGCGGATGTCGCCATCATTTTCGCCTACCAGTGGGAGAGCGAGGGAATGGACTTAGACAGCCTGGCGCTTCCCGAGAATCAAGATGATTTGATTGCGAAGGTTGCGGCAGCCAATCCGCACACCGTCGTCGTGATCGAGAGCGGCGGTCCCGTGACCATGCCGTGGGCCGATCAGGTCAGCGGAATCCTCGAGGCGTGGTATGCCGGCAGCCGTGGAGCGGACGCAGTCGCGAATCTGATCTTCGGGGACGTGAATCCCAGCGCTAAATTGCCCGTGACTTTCCCCAAGAGCGTGTCCGACCTCCCGCACCCAACTGTCGTGCAGCCTCCCCCCGCATCCGTTCCAAACTACATGCAGCGGGAAGTGTGGAAGCAGATTGCGACCGGACTGGCGCCGTTCCAGGTTACCTACGACGAAGGCGTGAAGGTCGGTTACAAGTGGTACGACGCCGAACACAAGCCGGTACTCTTCCCCTTCGGATACGGCCTTTCTTACACCACCTATGCATACTCGAACTTTAAGGTGATGCCGGGTAAGAATCCGCACGTGACCTTCACGGTCACCAACACTGGCAAGCGCGCCGGAGCAGAAGTCGCGGAGGTGTATGCGTCCCTGCCGGCCGCGAGCTCGGAGCCACCGAAGCGTCTTGTGGGCTGGAGCAAGGTCAAACTCAACGCCGGAGAGAGTAAGGAAGTCTCGGTCGATGTCGACCCGAAATATCTCTCGATCTTCAACGTTCAGCAAAATGCCTGGCAGTTGCTGCCGGGAGACTACACATTCATGGCCGGTGGTTCTTCGCAGGAATTGCCGTTGAAGGCGTCGGTGAGCTTGAAATAGAAGACTGAAGCTGATGTGAGTGGTGAAGGAGAATCCTGTGATCTCAGCGCTGGATCTCCTTCGCCGCCGCCAGCACTTCCGGGACAACGCTGTCCACGTCCGCATCCTTCGTGCGGTGGTTCACGATACACGCACGGAGGCAGAACTTGCCTCGCAATGAGGCGTTCGAAAGATAGACTCGCCCGCGCTCGACGACACGCTTCAATAGGACCAGGTTGAAGCGGTTGATCTCTTCCTCGGGTAGATTGGCGGCTCCCCTGTGCCGGAAGCACACGGCACTCAATTCCTGGGGCGCCAGTAGCTCCAGTTGAGGCTCATTGCTGATGGCCTCGGCCAGGCGGCGGGCGTGCGCCAGATCCGCTTTGATGGACTCTCGAAACGCCGCTACCCCGTGGTAGCGCAGCGAGAGCCACAGCTTCAGCGCGCGAAATCTTCGCGACAACTCCAGAGACTCTTCGAAAAACGCGAATCCCTCGATCGGATCTGCACTGAGGGCGCGTGCGTAGTCGCCGCTGTGCGCGAACGTCGCCTGTGCTGCCTCCGATGAGCGATACAACAAGCAGCCACAATCAAGCGGCTGGTAGAGCCACTTGTGCGGGTCGAGCGAGATCGAGTCGGCCAACTCCAGGCCATCGAACTTGCTGCGGTCTGCCATGGCGGCCAAGGCCCCGTAGGCTCCGTCGATGTGAAACCACGCACCGTAACGGCGCGCGATCTCCGCAATCTGCCGAAGAGGATCGACCGCTCCCGTGTTTACCGTTCCCGCCGATGCCACAACCGCTACGGGGATTTTGCCCGTCGTTTTGTCCTTGAGGATATGCGCTTCGAGCTCTTCCGGAATCATGCGAAACGATGCGTCCGTTCCAATGAGGCGCAGGTTGTGCCGGCCGATTCCAAGCAAAGCCACACTCTTGGGAATCGACATGTGAATCTCTTCGGAGGCATAGACCACTCCGCCCGCGACCACTCCTCTTTCGTTCGCGCTCGCACGGGTCTCGCGAGCCATGGCTAATCCCATCAGATTGGCTGAAGATCCGCCGCCCGTGAGGTATCCGCGAAATTCTGGACAGCCGATTGCCTGCGCCAGCCAGCCCACAACGGTTTGTTCGATCGTCACCGCGGCCGGTCCAGAGCGCCACGCAGTCACATTTTGATTGAGGACGCTACCCAGGAAGTCTGCCACCGCTCCGACCGGTTCACCCGATCCCAGCACATATCCGAAGAAGCGACCGTTCTGGATGCGTGCGAGCCGCATGACTTCAGGCAGGCTGCTCATCGCCTCCTCGCCAACACCGGCCTCGGGCAATGGAGTGCGAAACAGGCGAACGCTCTCCGCCCCGTCGGTCGGCGGGGATATCGGCTGTGCATCGATGTTCTCGAGATAGTTCGCAGCCAGCGCCGTGACCCGCTCCGCCAGACGGCGAAACTGGCCGGGAGAAATTTCCAGGGGATTCATGTTGTGCGATTCATGGTGTGCGATTCCGGTTGTCCGATTCTACAGGGTCGTGCCGTAGCGCCAGCATCTTGCCGGCTGTCTGGCGGGACCGCGGCGCTTCCTAGTCGTCGCCTGCCGGAAACACGGTGTGCTTCGCCTTGGGCATCGGAGCATTGCCCATCTGATCGCGCCACAGCACGCGATTCAGCTGGCCCGCGCCGGCCGCGTCAGGACGTGAGAAGTCCATTTTCGAAGAAACCTTTGCCCCCGGCGCTTCACGTCGATTGGTCTCATAAATCAGGCCATTCTTGAGGTTGCGGTAGTCAGCCTTGTAGGCCGCCTGCTCACCGTTGCCCGAGAAGAGCTGGCTCATCACGGGAGCGTACGCATCGTTCTGGTTCATCGACGGAAGGCCGAGCAGGATTTCCATCGTGTGAACCATGTTAACGGTGGTGTAGAAACGATGCTCCACATACGGTTGCGCGGCCGATCCTGGCGAGTACTTACTGATGACGAAAGCGATGGAGCGATGGGCATCGACATGGTCGGCGCCATCCTGCGCGTCGTCTTCCAACACAAAGATCGCGGTGTCATCCCAATAGGCGCTGTGCGATACCGCATCGACTACGCGACCGAGTGCCAGGTCGTTGTCGGCGACGTTGGCGGCGGGCCGCGGAAAATTGGGACGAGTGCCCCCAGTGTGATCGTCCGGCAGGTAGAGGAGCACGAACGCCGGCAGCTCAAACTCCGGGCCTTCCTTCGCATCGCGGGCACGCACGTACGCGCCAAATTCGTTCAGAAATTCGTCGGCACGAAGTTGATCGGGATAGTCCGTGTTGAAATCAGGGTAAAGCGGGTCAAAGTGATCCCGCAGAACAGCTTTGGTGGGCTTCACGCCGCTGAACAGTGGCACGTCCCAAGGAAAGGGGCTTGGCCCTGCGTGCGGATCGCCCACGTTCGGAGGAAGCGTATCGCCCTGGTGCAATACCGTCCGCGGACAGACTACTTCCTGCCCCGACGGAGTTCCCTGCTTCGGGCTCGCCGCTTTCCATTTCTCGTTGCACCACTGCGCATTTACGAATTCGCCGTAGTCGCGATAAGTGAGATGGTTGCGCGCGAGGTTGTCCCACAGAAATCCGGTGGAAGGATCGTCGATGTCCGGCTGGTTATGTTCCAGCGGATATTCATCCGCCACCTGCCCCTGGAAATCGTAGGTGCGCTCCTTACCGCGGTAGGCGATCTGCCAGGTCTTCTCGTTGTAGTCCGATGTGATGGCTGCAGTTGACCAGACGTGCCCATCGCCGGAAACTTCCCCGCTGTCGTAGAAATTGTCGAGCACGCCGAACTGCAGAGCCAGCTTGTGTTCGTTCGGAGTGATGTCGGAGCCGTACATGTTCAGCGACGGGTCTCCGTTCCCCACCTTGAGATCGCCGAGGATCTGATCGTAGGTGCGATTTTCCTTGAGCACATAGATCACGTGCTTGATGGGATTGTTGCCACTGGCAAACGCGATGGTGCCTGGATCTCCACGCAGTAGGTTGTCCTTTTCCACAGCCTGCGTGAGTTGCGGCAGCTTCTCGAGGGTGGACGAAATATCTAGTTGAGCTACCGACCCCTTCAGGAGCGTCGGGATATAGGGATGCTCGTGGTGCTTGCTCTCCCACGGCGATTTTCCATAATCCTTATTGGCGCGTGTACCCTCGCCCTTGGCGGTGGCAACGAAGAGATCGCTGCCGTGCACCGCGAGCGCGCTGGGATACCAGTCCGAGGGGACGAAACCGAGCGCGGGCTGCGGGGTCCCGGCGTCCGCCACCGGCTGTGTAGTGTCGAAAATGGCGACGGCGTCCAACGAAGAGTCTGCGGTGAACAAATATTTCCCGTCGGTAGATTGTGCCAATGCCGTGGGGTAACTGCCGGGATACTTCTGCGCCGCCGCGGTCGTCGCAAAGAAGCGTACCTTTTCGTCAGCAGTGGAGACAGCCGCGACGAGGTCTACGTTGGAGAGGGCCACGTACAGCGTTTTCTCATCGGGACTCAGCAGCATCGCCGTCGGATGCGAGCCGGGCGCGAGCGGATCTTCGGGCTGCTTCAGCTTGATCCAGCGAACCACTTTCCCACTAGTCAGATCAAGCTCGGCAACCTGTGAGGCGTTCCACAGGCTGCACCAGGCGCGACGGCCGTCACGCGTAGCCACCACCGTATAGGGAAATGAAGACGGCACCAAGTTGCTGGTGCTCAGGTCGAAGCCTTGCAGGACTTTCCTGGTCGACGGATCGAGCAGCACCACGTTGTCCGAGAGATTATTCGCGATCAGAAGCTTGTCGTGGCCGCCGTCGGTAATCAGTGCAAGGCCTGCGGGATACGGAATGGCGGTGTGCGGCGGAGTCTTGCGCAGGCCGATGGAAACTTTCTTGCCTACCGCAAGCGGCTGAGGCGCGATCGGAATGAAGCGTTCGGGTGCGACCTTGCCGTCGGAGAAACTGTAGACCGCAATGCCGTTTCCAGTGTTGCCGGCCTTCGCACCCGTCGGATCACTGATGGATCCCACCGAGGCATACAGATGCTTCCCGTCAGAACTGAAAACCAAGCCGAGGAAATAACTCTGGTGCGACTGGTCGCCCAATCGTGCGTCGGGATACTCAACGATTCGATTGGCCTTGAGTTCCAGCACCGAGATGGATTGTTGCGCCAGCGTCTCCTGTGTTCCGTAGCCACCGCTGAGCAAGGCGGCGTAGCCGCCGTCGGGGCTCATGACCATCGTCGCGGGAAAGCTGTTGGTGCTCCCGATGCGTCCGGGTGAGGGCACGGTCAACATTTTGCTGGTCGGCAGCATGATCGGAGGCCGATCGTTGGACGGGGCTTGGGCGAAAACAGCCGTGGCTTGGGCCAGCAACAGAACACACAGAGAACGAAGGAAAATTCGAGTCACGGTGCCTCCGCGGGACTTCATCAGAAATGAAAGAGGAGATGAGCGTAATTCAATGCGGGTCAGACGGTCAAAGGATCGCGAGTTGACGGTTGCAACCTCGCCCCTCACTCAAACCCGTGTCATCCTGAGCGAAGCGAAGGACCTCTGCATCCGCTGGCAGTACCAGGGCTAACGGCGAATGCAGAGGTCCTTCGGCCCGCAAAGAACGCGGGCCTCAGGATGACACGGCGTTGAGTTGGTTCTTTCGCGATTAGGCACAGGCGCTACAGTCCGGAGGCTCGCGATGTAGGACGCACCGCTTCCGGGCCCTCAGCTTCTTCAGGATGCACATTGTGCCGTACGTCGGCGCCCTGCACCCAGAAGATGACGTCCTCGGCGATGTTGGTGGCGTGATCGGCTACGCGCTCCAGGTTTCGAGCGACCAGCAAGGCGTCCAGCGCCTGCCTTACAACTTCCGGGCGCTCGTTCATGGTCTTGACCAGCTGGATAAAGGCGTCGTCGCGCATCCGATCGATCACGCTGTCCATTTCGAGTACGGCCTGCGCCAGTTCTACCTTACCCTCGATGAACGATTCCAGCGCGCGACGCACCATGGCGCTGACCGCTGCTCCCATGCGAGCAATGTCGACGGGCAAGTCGGCCGGAGGTAGTTCCACCATGTCCATGACACGCTCGGCGATGTTAACGGCCTGATCGCCGACCCGTTCGAGGTCGGAATTAATCTTGGTCACGGCAAGAATGAAGCGGAGGTCCACCGCCATCGGCTGCTGCATGGCGAGCAAGTCGAACGCCGCTTCGTCTATTTCGCGCTCAGCGGTGTTGATGAGGCTCTCGCCTTCCAGCACCATCTGGCACCGGGTGAGGTCGCGCTCCACGTAAGCCTGGCGGGCGCGATCCACCGCCTGCTCCGCGAGGCCGCCCATGCGAAGCAACCGTTGCCGCAGATCGTCAAGCCCTTGCTGAAAGCGCGTGCGCATTATCCGAACCTTCCTTGTTTAAATCGATCTCGTTAAGTGAGCTGTGTCCAAAATCTGTCGTGTCGATTCTGCCTTATCCGAATCTGCCCGTGATGTAGTCTTCTGTCTTTTTGTCCGCGGGCTTGGTGAAAATCTTCTCAGTCTTGTCGAATTCGATCAGCTTGCCCAGCAGGAAGAAGCCCGTGAACTCGGCCACCCGCGCAGCCTGCTGCATGTTGTGCGTCACGATTACGATGGTATACCGCTCCTTAAGCTGGAAGATCAACTCTTCAATCTTCCCCGTTGAAATGGGATCGAGCGCGGAGCAGGGCTCGTCCATCAACAGGACCTCGGGCTCAACCGCGAGCGCGCGTGCGATGCACAGGCGCTGCTGCTGGCCGCCGGAGAGGCTGGCGCCAGATTTCTTGTGCATGTTGTCCTTGACTTCGCTCCATAATGCCGAAACTTCGAGCGACCGCTCCACAATTTCATCCAGCTTGCGCCGGTCGCGAAAGCCGTTCAGCTTCAGGCCAGATGCCACGTTGTCGTAGATCGACATCGTGGGAAATGGATTTGCCTTCTGGAACACCATGCCCACACGCCGCCGAAGTTGCGTCGGCGAAGTTCCGTTGTAGGCATCGATCTCGCCAATCCGGATCCGCCCTTCAACCCGCGCCTCTGGAATCGTCTCGTGCATGCGGTTGATGCAGCGGATAAACGTCGACTTCCCGCATCCCGACGGCCCAATCAGCGCGGTGGCATGGTTCGCCGCCACTTTCAGATTGATGTCGTACAAGGCCTGGCCTTTGCCGTACCAGGCATTCAGGCTCTCGACTTGGATTCCAACGCCCATAGATTATGCCGCTCCGAAGCTGCCGTGCCGTACCACATAGCGCACGGCCGCGACTGCGCTCACGATGAGAATAATGAGAACGAGCGCGCCCGCCCACGCCTGCCGGTGCCAGTCGTCGTACGGCGAAAGCGCATATACGTAAATCTGCAACGGGAGCGCAGCGGTCGGCTGATCGTAGTGCAGGCTCCAGAACTGATTGCCCAGTGCAGTGAAGAGCAGAGGCGCTGTTTCGCCCGCCACTCGGGCAAATGCCAGCATGATTCCAGTAATGACGCCGGAGGTTGCCGTGCGTAGTGTGATCGAAAGCGTGGTGCGCCAGCGCGGAATACCCAGCCCATACGCGGCCTCGCGCAGGGCCTGTGGCACCAGCAGAAGCATCTCTTCAGTCGTCCGCGCAATGGTCGGCACCATCATGATCGCCAGAGCCAGTCCACCGGCGAGAGCGGAAAAATGCCGGCCCATCACCAGAATTGCGAACGCCACAATGCCGATGACGATGGACGGAACTCCATTCAGCACGTCCGAGGTAAAGCGGACCGCGCTGCCCAGCCGATTGCGTCCGAACTCGGCGAGGTAGATGCCCGCGCCCACTCCAAAGGGCACGCCGACCACGCTGGCGATCCCCAGCATCAATGCTGATCCAACGATCGCATTGGCCATGCCGCCACCCGATTCGCCTACCGGCTTCGGCGTTTGCGTTAGAAATGCCCAGTCGATAGCGCCTACGCCGCGATAGAGCAGGTAGCCGAAGATGGCCACCAAGGGCATCAGAACCAGTACAACGGTCAGCACAGCCACGCCGGTCATGACGTGATCCGTAATCCGACGACGCCAACTGATGGCCGGGACGACGCGTTGGCTGGAAGGTGCGGTGGCTAGCTCAGGCATGTCCCCTCGCAGGCTGACCACGCGTGACGGTCCACACCAACAACTGGGCCAGCGCGTTCACCACGATCGTCACCACAAAGAGCGCGAGTCCGATTTCCACCAGCGCCGAAACATATACGTTGCCCGTAGCCTCGCTGAACTCGTTCGCCAGGACGCTGGCCATGGTGTAGCCGGGTGCAAAAAGCGACTTGGCGATCTCGGGGCGGTTTCCGATCACCATGGTGACGGCCATGGTCTCGCCGAGAGCGCGGCCCAATCCAAGAATGATTCCGCCGACGATTCCGGCGCGGGCATTGCGCAGTACGCCTACGCGGATCATCTCCCAGCGCGTCGCTCCCAGTGCCAGTACTCCCTCCCGCTGATGCTGCGGCACCACCATCAGCACTTCGCGGGTGATCGAGGAGATGATCGGCACGATCATGATCGCCAGGATGATGCCCGCGGCCAGCATCGAGTAGCCGAAGAACGGCCCGCTGAAGAGCGGCGTCCAGCCGAGAGTCTTGGTCAGGACCGGCTGCACGAATCGACTAAGAATGGGAATCAGAACGAAAATCGCCCACAGTCCATAGATGACGCTGGGAATGGCTGCCAGCAGCTCGACGAAAAAGGACAACGGTCCACGCAGAGCCTTGGGGCACATCTCCGTAGTGAAAACGGCGACTCCCACTGCCAGCGGGACCGCGATGATGAGCGACAGGCAAGAAGAAACCAGTGTCCCGTAAATGAATGGCAGTGCGCCGAACTGCTCGTTGACCGGGTCCCAGTCGCTGGCGGCGAAGAACTTGAAGCCGAAAGCATGCCACGACAGCCGCGAACCTGCGATCAACTCGTAGACGATGAGAACCAGCACCCCAAGAATCGCCAGGCCACACAACGTCATGGCAGATTTGAAAATGCGATCGGGAACTTCGCCCCCCGAGGCGTGTTTCAGGAGCCCGGCCGCCTGCACCGGTACGGCGGTAACCTTCGTTTCTTCAACGGGTTGCGGACCGGGCATATCAGGCCGTGGTAACGCTGGGTTGGCCATTCGTCGTTACCGTACCAGAGCGTTGTTACAAAGGTGTTAAAATCAGGAAGCTTTTTCCGCCGGGGCTGGGACCATCTGTTAACCCTAGATTTCTTTATTGACCGCCACTGTCTGCGAGCGTGGCATCGCTTTGCACACACCGTCGCGGGATAGCCGGATTTGTTGATCTTTATGTCGATTTCATCAGAGCTTAGCCAGCTTGTTTTTCAAAAGACCGAGCGGGCGCTCCTACGGCTGGCCTCCAGTCAGCAACCCGAAAGCGTACACAGCTTCCGCACAACCACTCGCCGGTTGCAGACGTTGCTCGAAGAACTGGTTCCGGAGCGCGACCGCAATCAGAAGAAACTCTTGAAGATGCTGGAGCGGATTCGCAAGCGCGCGGGCAAAGTCCGAGACCTCGACGTGCAGCTTGCGGCTCTGCGCAGCCTGAGAATTCCGCAGG
>Ga0265338_10004198_pt1 | contig 19653 bp, 45 predicted proteins | sample 42126metaG_FD_193579 | JGI IMG/M metagenome (GOLD analysis project Ga0265338, IMG submission 193579) | Rhizosphere microbial communities from Carex aquatilis grown in University of Washington, Seatle, WA, United States - 4-21-26 metaG | ecosystem: Host-associated > Plants > Roots > Rhizosphere...
GGCCATGGGGTGCTCCTACCCCTGCGAAAGGACAAGTAAACTAGGGGTGCCCTAGAAACTGTTGGGGGTGGGTTGATTCCTGGCGCGGTTGGGTTGTAGTACCAGCATGGCCGCCAACACCACCAAACGAGCGCAGGACATCACCGGCGAGGACCTCAAGCGCCGTGGGTTCAAGCCGGACACGAAACGAGAGCGGGCTTCTCCCGTGCCCTCGTCCGCCTGGTTCGTCCAGGGCAACATCCGTGTCTGCCAGGACGGTGAGAATGGCTTCGAGGTCTTCGCGTTCGACGAGGGCGAGGACGACCAGTGGAAGGGCACCACCAACGGCGGGCTCGATTGGCAAGCCCGATTCTCGGAGGGCACGCCAGCCGAGTTCGTGATGTCCTTCCTGTTCAAGGTGACCGGTGGCTGACATGGACACCGAGACCATCGCGCCGGAAGTGATGCAAGCCTGGGGCGTTGCTGTGGGGGCTATGATGACGGCGCAGGACGTGAAGTCCCCCGACGCGTGGAGCCGAGCAGCCGATGCTTGGGCAGCTCTGGCCGTCCTCTTCCACCCGACCGAGAACGACCGAAGGATCTACGAGCGACTCGCCACACAGGCGCGGTCCAGAGGAGTACGACAATGAGACTCGCAACCCCGCGGGTGGACCAGGGCCAGACCGTCGAACGCAGCTACGGCTGGTGTAACGGTGAGTTCTACATGCGCCGGCACGATCGCGCGGACGGTGAGGTCACCTGGTACATCGCCGATGAGGCGTCCCGCGACCGCCTCATCGAAACCAGCTACGAGGCGGGAGGGTCCGTCGAAGCACCCGAGGTCAAGATCTGGACCGAGTGCGAAGAGCCGGACGAGGATCCCAACCCAGCAACCGACGTGGAGTGGTAAACATGAACGACAAGAGACCCCACTCAGGAGACGGCGGTTCGTATGTGACCACACCCATGGCGGCATCCATGCTCGATTTGCTGGGAGGCAAGCGCGTCGGATCAGTGGCCATCACCCGTGACGAGATGCAGTCGCTGACCAAGCTCTACTGCTTCAAGCGTGAGCCGACCAACGAGCGACCCCCGAAGCCGGTCCTTCCGGAAAAGCCCATGCTCCCATGGGAGCGTCAGGAGGCTGAGAGGGCGCACAAGGAAGCGCTCCAACGCTGGGAGAAGTGGGTGGACCCACAGCCCTTCATGCAGGCCGGCGCCAACCGGAACATGCTCCGTCATGCAGAGCACGACGGAATGCGCCTCATCGCATGGCTCGCCAAGTTCGTACCCGAAGGTCAGGACCCTCTCAAGGTCCTCATTCAGCTCGCTGTGGAGGCCGGCTTCGACGTGGCCCCCGAAGATCAAACCTGGTCCGAGGAGGAGGGTGAGTAGCCATGGCCGCCAAGAAGAAGTCGTCCACGCAGAGGCTCATGGACGAGGCAGTTGCCGAGGCTCGGGACATGCTCACCGTGCGGACGAGCAAGGTGAAGAAGGAACGGGACGCGGCACAACGTCGCCTCGACGCTGTGTACGAGCGTCAAGACAAGGAACGGTTCAAGTACTGCGAGGAGATCCGGCGCAAGGTCTTGAAACAGGCCAAGGGCGACATGATGGACCTGCACACGCAGGACGGCCGGAAGGTCGCGACCGTGCCGCGCGCTCCGTTCATGGTGTGGGCGCTGCATCGGACGTCGCTCAAGCACCTGGCGCCCCCGTGGAAGATCATCTCACCTCCGGGCCTCAAGTTGCAGATGGACGAGCCCTCACACACGGACTGGTTCTTCGGGGCAACGATCTACATCTCGGAGGACGAGCGGTTGATGAAGCGCTTCCCGAGCGCGGAGACGCTCGACGAGGCGAAGGAACTCGCAGGCGCGTGGGGAATCAAACTCGGGCGCTACGACTTCGACTACAACGGTCTGCTCAGCGAGGCAGCGCACAACGAGCAGTACAAGCTTCAGGAGGACCTCGGGAACTTCGAGGCCGCCGTGGTCGTGGACGCGGGCGAGGTTTGCGGCAAGGTCGGTGAGGAAATCGTGGTGCTGCCCAACCTTCAGCCCGAGCACGTGGACAAGATCGTGAAGGCGAAGGCCATCATCACGGAGACCGGTGGGAAAGTCGCCCACATCGCCCAGCTAGCCCTGGAGCGCAGCATCACCATCATGCGCGTGCCGGATGCCTGCCACCGCTTCCCTGTGGGCACAAAAATGACGCTCTACCCCAGCGAGGGGGAGATCTACGTCAGCGTCTCTCGACGCTGAAGACACAAGTTTTCCACAACCCCCAACCGGAACCCGAAAAGTTCCCCCAACCGGTGTACTAAAGATCATGGCCGACACGATGCCTCCGCCTGCTGCCGTTCCGACGAAGAAGAACCAGCCGAAGAGCCGCGAACCGACGTACCCTACGACCGTGGACGGGGACCAGTTCCAGGTCGTGGGCGAGGAGAACCTCTACAGCGATCCGTGCGACGCCATCGACCGCGCCAAGGTGCTGGGGGCCGGACACGCCGTCACCCGCATGTCGGACGGCAAGGTCATCGCCCACATCCCTGGCTACACGCCGCCGCCACCGCGCGAGTTCAACTGATGGCTGAAGCGCCGACACACGCGGTCATGTTCAAGGTCGGACCCGAGGGCAAGGGCGTCTTCTACGTCATGGCCAACGGCCGCGTTGAACACCCGAACGTTGTCGGCTTCGTCAGCTGTCAGGAGGGGCTCGACTCGTTCGAGAGCCAGTACGGGCAAGCTATCGCACGGGGGCACGGATGGTCGGCTGGTGCGATGCTGCACTGGATGACCCTTCGACCGAGGGTCTTCTGCTTCAGGGAGATGCCGGTGCTGGAGAAGCTGCTCGGAGAGACCGTGTACCCTCACCGCATCGAGGGTACAGGAGTGCACGAGACCGCTTTCAAGTGCGTGGACCAGGAAGCGGCCGCCAAGGTGTATGAGGAGGCTGTCGAGCCTCGGCTTGTGCACGCATGAGCACCCTCACATGTAAGAGTTGCCGGAAGCTCGAAGCGGCCGCTGCGGACTTGCGCATCCGGCTCCAGAAGGCGCACGGGGCCCTCGTGGTCTTCCGGGACCCCAACGACCCCACGCTCTTCAACGACAACGCCGTGCGAGAGGTACAGGCGCTCTACAGCCTGCCCGAGCTACTCCGGCAGACCCGGCCTGACGAGGCCTCCGGGGTCGAGATCCTCGACGAGCTTCGACGAACGAAAGAGGCGCTGGATCTCGCCCTCGCGACGCTCACCTGGTACGCCAACGAGACTAACTACAATGAGTCAGTCGAACGCGCGTGTGCGGGCGAAGTGCTCAACAAGGACACGGTAGAAGAGGTATGGCTTCCCGACAGCGGTATGCGTGCGAGAGAGGTCCTGACCAAGGTCACTGGCAAGGAGTTCCCATGAGCCCGCAGTGTATCCAAGATCAACCGTGCACGTCCTGCCTGACGATGTGGCTTGCCATCGCTGGCATCATCGGCGTTGTGGTGCTGGGGCTGCTCATGGGTCGGGCCGTGAGATCCCTCCGCGAGCTGACGGCACGTAGAGCCGAGGATCTCAAGCTCAAACGCGAGCAGGAGGAGCGAGAGGCCGCTGTCCGACGAGCTGAAGCAACGCCCTACCGAGGGCCGACGCCCGCTACTGCGACGTTCGTACGCTCTCGCGCCTCCTCGAAGCTCCCTTACGCTCTACTGCTCCTACTTGCCGCCTTCACCACCCTCATCAGCGCGATGACCCGATGACCCCCACGACCAACAACCAATCTCAGAACGCCTTCTCAATCTCGCTGGTCGCCACCAGCATCGCTGTGTTCCTGCTCTTCATCGGGGATGCGCAGGACGCCTTCGGGGTCGCTCTTCTGACGTCCCTGGGCATCATCATCGTGCGAGGTTCTTGACCGAGTTCACCCGGTTAGGGTACTCTGGGAGCATGTTCCAGAAGCTCCAGAAAATCGATGGCGCCATCCCGGACGTGGCGGTCGTCAACACTCCGTGGGGTACGCTCCTCTTCACGATGGACGGTGTCGGTCTCGCCGTCTCGACCTTCGACCGCGCCGCAGCACCCGCGAAGGTGAAGGAGCTGCGCAAGTGCTGGAAGGAGTTCCTCAACGATCCGACCGTACCGCAGCAGCGCCACTGGTCTCTCCAGGGCACGGCGAAGATGTTCCACAAGTGGCTCATGGACTGGCCTGCGAAGAATCGCAAGTCGGCCAAGAAGCCGGTCAAGGCTACCAAGAAGAGGAGCTACCCAATGACGCAGGTTTTTCGGCCCCTATGATGGACCCGCAAGCCCTCCTCAAGGTCCTGACGGACGCCCGGCTGGGCGACAGCGTCAAGGTCCACTTCAAGCCCGGACAGGGCAAGAAGGGCACGTTGACCCAGGACGAGCGTGTCTCGTTCCTGCGGTTCCTTGCTCTCGTGGGCCTCCCGGAAGGGGAGAAGCATCTCACACCCGAGGGCTTCACGGAGCTTGTCTCGATGGAGCTACTGGTGGTCGGCCAGAGCGGCTACTGGGACCTGTGTGGAAGGCAGCGCTCGTTCACGGTCACGCACGAGATCAGTGCCGAGGACGCACGCTTCTACGCCAGCCGCATCGGACCCGTGCTCGAAGAGTTCACCCTCGTCCCCGCATCAACCGCGTAGCCGCGCCCTATCAGGTGTGCTGAGAGGCTACCCAGATCTTGTAGAGGTCCTACTTGCGGTCAATTACCCTCGTGAGAGGGTCGAGGTCTGACGCGGCTCGCTGGAGGCGATCGTGGAATGCCTCGGCCATCTCCCGGCGTGCCTGGTACGCCTTGACCTCTTTCGTGTGGACTGCGGTGAAGTTGGCCGCCAGGTTCTTGCGGCACGCCAGAACGGCCGCATCAAGCGTTAGCCCGGCGCCTTGCAGGGACGGCCCAAGCCTCTCGGCGTCCGTGATGAGCAAGATGAACTCCTCGGATTTCTTCCCGTCACCCTCAAAGAAGCTCACCGTGAAGGACGGCTTCGAGCGAGGGTAGACGTCCAGGTAGGAGCGAACGACAGTCTTCATGTCATCTTCGGCGGCCATGTCCCGATTGTACACCGCCTAGACCCGTGAAGAGAAGCTCGAACGCCTGCATGACCTCGTCCCAGGTACCGCCCTCACGCACGTGATCGAGGGCGCTCTTGCCTCCCCAGGCGGCCGCCGGCTTCGAGAGCACGAGCAGGGGATCGATGAGGAAGATGCCGAGGCGCTCGATGACCCGAGGGGGGACCGTGACCGGGCGCGGCGCCAACATCGCAGGCATACCGCCCGGCGTCATCGACCGGTGGTGTGCGTGGTCCTTACCCTCAACGTACCCGTCCATGTAGGGGCCGACCAGGGCCGTGGGAGGGAGTCCGCGTTCGCCGTCAGCTTTCCCGCGCGTGAATTCGCGGCGACGCTCAGCTTCATCCTTCTCGTTGCTCATTGACGACCTTCCGGTCCACACGTCGGCGTGCGCGACGTAGACCTTTCTTCAAGCCCCACGCACGAGGATGACAGCAGCACATGTGGCGATCGAATCCGCCCTGCGGGTTGCCTCTGCACTGAGCCTGCTTGATGAACCTGCCCGCGCCCATGCTCGGGAGTCTACTTCGTCACGTCGTTCTTGTCGAACGTCGGCAACACATTCCCATGCAGTGGATCGGTGTTGAGACCAGACGGTCGTGGGTATTGATCACGTGGCCACTGGTGACCCGTGAAGCACTTCTTCTGAAGGTCGTACTCCATCCAGGTTGTCGTGGACTCATGTCTATCTGAGTTGCGCCACCTCATGACCAGGAACTTGATGCCCTGGAAGACGCCGCGACCCACGACCTCTTTGGTGTTCGTGCTGTCCCCTTTCATGTCGAACAGAGGGCTGTAGACACGTCGAAAGCCCCGCTCATCCTTGGGGCCCCTGTCCCGTGCCGCTAGCTCCGCCGCGTTCTCGATGTCCCAACCTTCCACGATGTCAGGAGTGATGCTGGCGAATCTGGGGGCCTCCTTGATGTCCTGGTATCGACCCTCAAAGAGTCTCGGGCGCGCCTTGAGGGCATCGCTGACGGCCTTGTAGCAATCGTGGCACCAGTCCTGATGGTTGTAGTCAGACGCGCCCTCGCCGCTGCCCTGGTAGATGTACTCATTCCCGCAGTGCTTGCACCGGTGGTATCTTTGGGTCGTCATGCGGTGGACCTACACCGTCCTCGCGCTACTCCTCCTATTCAGCGTCTTGGGTGGGGGTGCAGCCGTGTTCCGCAGTGCCACTCTGGTAGTGATCGCGTCTCTCATCGGGTGTGCAAGCACCCACACACCCAAGCCATCACCCTCGGTCCCGTTCGCGGTAGAGAAGTCGGCCGTCGAGCCCTTCAACCCGAGCGAGTGCCCCGGGATGATCGCACATGGGATCGACCTCTTCGCAGAGCAGTGGGCCGACAGCGAGGACATCCCTGCCGATCAGGCGACCCGCACGGTGATCCGAAAGATGTACGCGGACGAGATCGACCGTGAGGGCACTTTCGACAAGCTCACCCTTTGGTGCCAGGTCAAGGTCACGGACAGGACAGACTACACATGCGCCATGGCGGCCAAGCGCCCTGACGACTTCATGCGCTGTCTGCCGGTGGACGACTCGACCCTCAAGTAACGGGGATCTTGCGCGCTCTGTCGTCACGCTTGACGGTCTTGGGCAGCTGCACCGTCAAGACACCGTCTTTGACGGTTGCCGTGATGGCGCTCGGCTCGACCTGGCGCTGCACACGGAACTGCCGCATGTTCTCGTGACCCTTGCGCGTCCACTTGATGGTCAACAGGGTATCGACTAGCGACACATCGATGTCGGCGCTCGTGCAGCCTGGAACATCGATCTCGATGGTGGACTCTGTGATGGCCAAGTCCCGATCCAGAGGGAGGATGTTGCCAAACAGGTCATCGAAGAGGTTGGAGTACGGGCGGTTCATGGCTCGTTGAATGCTGTTGTTCATAGCGCGCTGAAGATGCGAACCCAATAGGCCCTTGTCAACAGTGCCGTTCTACAGTGTATCCTACCTCACAGACCACGCTTCTGGAGTTCCTCATCGAGCCTGAGGTTGATCTCTTCGATGGTCTTCACGGCCTCTTCGTGATTGCGTTTGAGCTGCTCAACCTGTAGCAGCACCGTGGAGGGACAGACCCCCGAGGAGTTCTTGATCGATGGGTTGAGCACCATGTAGATCTCGTCGAAGACCTGTTGGTAGTCCACAGCCTCTGCCTTCGCATCCGAGATCTCCCGCATGACCCACCTGGGGCTCGCCGCGATGATGATGGCCTCGACAGCCTCTTGTGCCCTGACTCTGGACGGCTGCTTCAGCAGGTCCAGGATGGCGTTAATGGCATCGCGCTTTGGGTCCATCTGTTCTCCCATACACCCCTGGTGTACAGACAGATCATGACTATGCAACTGCGCATCACACCGAAGCCTGATGACACCGGCTTCTACTGGCAGGTCGTCACGCTCGCGAAAGACAGCGCGGTTGAGGAGGTGATGGCCCTCGGGGAGTTCCAGGACATCGACACGGCACTCATCCGAGGCAAGGACGAGCTGATGGCTGCCCTGGGCAGGCCCGTTGGTCCTGTTGTCCACGAGTGGGACTGCACGTGCGGGTCTCCGATACACATCGAGGCACGCCAATCTCGTGACGAACACGTGTGGGTCTGTCCCCAGGAGGTCACCTGCTACTGCGGCCATGTCTACGGGCTCAAGACCACGTTCACTCCGGGGGAGACCAGGCCAACGCTCAGCCACCAGTTCCGCCGGCATGCGCCCTAACCCCGACGGGGGAGCAGGGCTCTGTACAGATGAGCCACAGCGGCGGGAACCTCCTCGAAGCCACGAGGGGTGCCCGAAGTCGTGAGGCGAACGCTCGGACCGATCTTCTCACCATGCCGGACGACCGAGATGTACCAGTCCCCGTTCTCACCGTGCTGGACCAGCAAATCGTTGTCGTGGTTGTGCATGTCCCGATCGTCGCTCCGGTAGCGACGCGGCTGGCTCCAGTCCACATCCTCAACGGTCGCATGACAAGTGCACATGCAGGAGCGTGAGCCCACGCATGTGCACTTCAGGCACTCGTCATCCATCACTTGTCGTTGACGAGGACCCCGAGGATCTCGTCTTCCTTGATGATGACCAGCTCCTCGCCATCGACCTTGATCTCGCTGCCCGAGTACTTGCCGATCAGCACCTTGTCGCCCTTCTTCACGGAGGGCTCCAGGATGCGCCCGTCCTGGAGGAGCTTGCCCTTGCCGACGGCAACGACTTCGGCTTCCGTGGCCTTCTCTTGGGCTGTGGTCGGGATGATGATCCCACCCTTGGTGGTCTCAACGGCCTTCGCGCGCTTGATGATGACTCGATCGTAGAGGGGTCGGAGGGTTGACATGCCGGCCCCCTACACCGGAGGGCCGATCATCTAGGGCACTTATCCGACACGCTTGGTGATGTCATACGCAGTCAAAGCAGTTCCGGTCGGCGCCCTTGGCTTCGACTGTGTGATCAATCTAAACGCCGTTACGGCTGCCAAGATGGCGGCGGCCGGCATGAAGTACTGTGTCAGATATCTCGGAAGCCTCACGGCCAAGGAAGTGTCAGCCATCACAGGCGCCGGGATGGGCGTCATGGCGGTCTGCTACTCCCGTGCACCGGGATGGGCACCTTCTGCCTCTGTAGGGGCTCAAGACGGCGCTCAGATGATCGCCCACGCGAAGGCGGCGGGACTGCTGCCGGGGATGACGCTCTGGATAGACTTCGAGGGTCCTGGCGGCACAGCAGCTGAGCAGATGGAGTACATCAACGCAGCGGCCGATGCCGTCACGGCGGCAGGCTTTATCGCGGGCCTCTATGTGGGTCTGAGCGCGCTGACCTCGGCACAGCTCTTCTCAACACACGTGCATGCGTACTGGAAGAGCCTCAGCAATGTGCCGACCCCGAACTGTGGGTTCCAGCAGTTCCAGCTCTACCCGTCGGTCACTGTCGGGGGCCTGTTCGTAGATCTCGATGTGGTCCAGCAGGACTACGCCCACCGTCAGCCGATGATGATGGTCGCAGCCTGAAATGGCGAAAGGCCGCCCTCGCGAGAGAGGCGGCCTTTCGGGCTAGGGTCAGTAGACGGGAAGACGCCCATCCTCATCACGTGCCGCAAAGCGGCGCCCAACTGAATTCACCATCACAAGCGTTTCGAACCGCTGCTCCCTTGTGATGATGTGGGGACAAGCCCCAAAACGGATTCGCTTGCGTTCGCTGGTACCAGCGTAGAGCAGTCCACTCACGAACCCGGCAACGAGACTGTACACCAGTCCGAAGGGCACAGCAACGAGGTAGGTCGCACCTTCTCGCTTTTCCTCTCATGAGGGGTCCAAAGGTATGGACCTCCTAGAGTACGCCGATCAAGCCACCCGTCTGTACCCTGTCCAGCGCTTCGTCCTGAAGGTGATGGCCGGCGTCCCGCTGACGGACACCAACAAGGACATTCGCGTCACGGACAAGTTCGCGGAGCAGACGCTCTACCGGTTCACTGAGGCCGAGTACCTCAAGTATCTGCACGACCAGGGGCGCGCGAGCAAGGCGACGGTTGAAACACCCGCGTTCAACACCGTGCTCGCCTGCGGACGGCGCTCGGGCAAGACAACACTGCACAGCCTCGTCGCAGCTCACGCGGTCCACCGGCTTATGTCGATGGACGACCCTCAGAGGCGCTACGGCATGCTTCCGAACTCCCGCATCCGAGTGGCTTCCGTATCGTACTGCAAGGACGGGGCAATCAGGATGCATGAGGAAGCGTCCCGCTTCATCCAGCAGGATGAGATGAGCAAGAGGCTCATCGAACCCTACGGGACGTCGAGCAAGCTCCGTTTGCGGGCGGGCGAAGGCTACGTCGAGGCGGTCTTCAAGTCCTCGGTGGCCAAGGGGCTGCGAGGCTCGAACATCTTCCACGCGGGGATCGACGAGATGGCGTACTTCGAGGACGGGGGTCGCGATGTCTACCAGGCGATCTCGCCCGCGCTCGCCCAGTTCCACCCGGTACAGAAGGAGGGGAGCAACATCGCGCCCCTGGAGTCCTCGATGTTCGTGACCTCGACGCCCCGAGGCAGGTCGGGCTTCTTCTCCGAGGTCTACCGGCACTCGTTCCACCCGGAGTACCTTGGGTCGGGTGTGTCGCTGCAAATTCCGACCTGGGAGATGAACCCGACGCTGCACGGCGGCTTCCTGCGCTACCAGTACAACACGGACCCCACGTTCATGTCCGAGTACGGTGCCGAGTTCAGCGAGACTGCCTACGGTGTAGACATAGAGGATGCCTGAGCACAGCTGGGACTTCGTGGACGGGGCTGGGCGCCCCGGCAAGCCGGTCTTCTTGAAGCACCATTGCTCCCGATGTGGGGCCACCTTCTGGCTAGTCTGTGGAACGCCGGTGTTCGATCCGGGCGGGCCGGACGGCGGTCCTCCCCCGTGCAAGGCACCTGCGGAACCGGCCTAGTTGGAGAAGATCTCGGGGGCGATCCGAGCGACCAGATCGCCGATGGCGTCGAAGAGGGGACCATCGTCCTCGTCGAGCATCACGAACAGGTCGATCAGCTCCTGCTTCGAGAGCCTCGCTGCCAGAAGAGCGGCCATGCGCTCGATGTCGTCTACAGCCTCAGTGTCGTCGTCTTCAATGCCCACGGAAGGCTCCTACCACAAGCGCGACAGCTAGGCCACACATGAGGACGAACCAGGCCCAGTCCGCAGCATCCCAGTCGCGACCGATGGTGATGTCAAACCTACGCTTCGGCTGCTGTCCCATACTCGACCTCATGATCCTGCTGTGCCTTGCGCAGTCGCTCCAGAGCTTCGGCTGCCACCCTCTCGGCGAGCATGAAGATGTCCGCCGTTGAGAGCCCATCAAGGTTGTGCTTCTCGGCGTGCACCCCGTCCCAATCGTCGTCTGCGAAGCGCTCCCTCAGTAGGGACCAATCGAGGGTCTTCTCGACATGGTTGATGGCGACCTTCAAGTGGTAGGTCGGCATGAGGTAGTTGTACTCGGGGTCGGAACTCTTGGGGTAGGCCTCCAGCTCGATGGCTTCCCAAGGGGTGTTGCATTCCTCCTCAGACCAGAAACCAAGCCTTCGGTCGATGGTGATGAACCTCCAACCCTTGGCGGTCTCGGCCTTCGCGTTGGACCACACACGCCAGACGATGTCGATCACCATGTCTGAAAGGGGGTTACGTTCGGTCGAGCGGTCGATGAGGGGCATGGTCAGTCATGGCTCGCGGTCGCAGACGGTGTGGCAAGCGTGGGCTCTACCTTGGGGGTGTCGATGGGATCGGGCATCCCTGGTTGTCCGCAGAGGCACCCCTCGTTAGGGGTCCAACGGGTCATTGGACGTAATCCCTTCGCACAGGCTTCGGCACACGCCGCCATGTTGGGGCCCTCGCAGGCGACGACCAGGGTTGCGGAGATGCTGACGACGGACAGCCCCATGGCGAGGGTGGTGACGAGACCGAGCTTCATTGCACACTCGTACACCGATCGGTGTAATGACCAGGGACGATGTTTCACTGGTGCAGTGAAGAGACGAACGCCCTCCTGGCCGCCTTCCCCGCTTTGGCGGTCGCCTGGCTGTGGCTCAAGGCCAAGTGGGGGTGGCTGAAGAAGCGCTTCAAGAGGACGCGGGCATCTACAGATTGCTCGGTACGCCGAGACAAGAGGGACAAGTCATGCCCGTGAAAAAGATGTGGTCGCCTGTCGTGAGGACGTGGGCGGTCGAGAACCTGAAGAGTGGCAACTGGCTGCATGCCGAAGAGCGTGAGGACCAGATCGAGCTGTCATGGGTCGGGGAGTGGAGCGGCCGCACCCTATTCGTGGTGCGCAAGATCGCCAAGGCGCTGGCGGCCCAGTTCCACGACACCCGGCTCGTTCGTGTGACGAGGCGCAAGGTGACCCGCCACGAGCAGATCGAGATTCTACGCCGGTACGTCCTGCCGATCCATCTGGATGTGGCGCGCCACCTGCTGAAGACCGGATCCCTGAAGCGCTCGGCCCTCGGTCTGCGGATGCCCGAGGAGATGGTCCTGAGCCAGTCGTTCGTGGCGGTGGAGCACCTCTCGCGCGCCGGCTTCCGTGGCCTTGCCGACAGGCTCGAATACGCTCGCGGCCGCTGACCGGACGAGGTGTACGGCTCATGGTGCGTTGAGGTGGTAGAGGGCCTTGGCGATCTTCTGCACTCGGCCTTTCTTGCCGAGGTAGCCGAGGCACGAGAGCACCTTGAAGTAGCGCAGGCCGGTGCCCTTGGAGATGTCCTTGATGGTGGAGTCTCCGTGGTCCCGCAGGTACTCCAGGACCTGGGCGCTCACCGGCTGGGCGGCTTTCTTGGGCTCCCGGAGCCCGCTCAAGTCGAACCCCTCCATGAGTCCGTGAACCATTGCCTTCACGAGCGGATCGCGAGTCGCCATGGACCGATCGGGTGTAGCAGAGTTCCACGAGGAGGTGAAGTGGTCCCGACGTCTTCATTCCTGAAGAACGTCACGGCAACGCCCCGGTCCCCATGACGCTGCGGATCCGATCCAGTAGCGCCTCGATCTTGCGGTCCGCCGCTTCGATGCGGGGCCCGAACTCGTCAAAGGTCCCCTCCAGCTTGCAACGGACCAGGACCTCTCCCCGCTTGCACAGAATCCACTGGAGCTGGTCCCTGTACTCGGCCTGTAGCTCCTCGTCGATGGTGTCCCACTCGTCGAGGAGCGCGGGCAGAGCGTCGGCCGATCGCTCCAAACCCTGCACGAACCTCTCAACGGTGATGTTCATCATAGTGTGTGCATCTTGCGGTCGGCAGCGATGCGGGCGCGATACTCGTCCCACGTCTCTGTGCGCATCCCCTCAGGCATCGGCCACCCGTGGATGGTCTCTGCTTTGGGGTCACTCGTTTCACCTGGCCCAAGCGCCACGAGCTGCGGGGTCATGAGGTTGCCGTACTCGTCAGCCTCACGTCGAAGACGCACCAGCGCTCGTATGGGCCCTCGGCTCACCGGACCATAGTACCGGGAACAGAAGGGGCCTCCACGGCACATCTCGGGCTTGCAGCAGCCGTCCTCACCGCAAGCGGTGCACTCGATGCAGTAGTCGAGCGGGCCCTCCTTGCGTAGGCGTCGCTTGACCAGCTGCCAAGCCTTGCTGAGCCAGTTGCGGAAACGCGCCACGGCCATCAGTTGATGGTGAAGAGCTGGATGGGGACTGTCTTCTCGGTGACCTGGACGTTGTTGGTCCGTGCGAAGAACATGAGGTCACGCCGACGCTTCGAGCGGTAGGTCTTCTCACCGACACGGAGCACATACCGACCGTCCACCTCCGTGAGGGTCCCTCGAAGGGTACCGTCCACCTTCGGGGCAGCAGCCTTGACGGTCTTGGGGGTCCCGGTCCTCATCTTGAGGGCTCGCGCGATGTCCCTTTCTTCAACGGTGACCCGGACGTTGCCGATGCGGTCCGGCAGGGTGGGGACCTCATCGAGCTGCCCACGAATGACCCGGACGGAGATGTGGAACCCCTTGCCGGTAGTCCCCGCGATGCCGATGCCGTTCAGCCAGTCGGGGGAGCCCAGAACCTTGCGAAGCTTCATCTCGGCCTTCTGAGCTTGCAGGAAGGTGGCCTTCTCCAGGGGCGGGGGCGGCGTCTTCTCCTTCTTCGCCTTCTTCTGCTTGGGCGCTTTGACGGATGCTGTCTTCACGGCGATCTTCTTCGGCGTCTTCGGGGGCTCATCGGAGAGCAACATCATCAAGTCGTCGATCGGCATCGAGTTCAGCACCTCGTACACGCAATCGACCACGGCCTCAGTCATTTTGGCAGCGAACTGCTTCATGTGGGCTCTGTACACCGATCTTGGCGCGAGACTGCTTGTGTTCTTGAGGTCCTCCCCGACCCTTAGGCACCCACATGAAACGGCACTTGTGCGAAGTCTTGGGTGAGGGAGGGGGCCATGTTCATTGATGCGCTCGTATGGTTCTTGGGGGTCTTGGGTGTCCTCAACGCAGTACAGCACGCACCCATCACGTACCAGACCACCTGGTCCTTCGCGGTCATCCAGGGAGAGGGTGCGACGAAAACAGGGAGACTCTACAACGGCGCTCTGGATTCGGGGTTGGACGTGCAGATGCCCACGGGACACCACTGGGAGTGCGAACGCCTGCCCCTCACCAACGACGGTTCGGGTGCAGAGCAGGGAACGTTCGTATGCGCTCAAGACGATGCTATGTTCACGGTGACGGCCGTCTGTCAGACAGACAGCCCTGACTCGGACATCGCCGCCAGTGCGCTTTTGCAAGCGAACCAACCCAAGATGCTCTTTGCGATCATGTGCAAGACTGAGAAGAAGCCCAAGCCGTGAACAGCCTCATCCGCATGCTCGCAGGCATTCGCTGCATGTATGACCTGGTCATGTGGGACGAGGATGAAACGACTCTCGTCGAACGCTTCAGAACCCGGACGAGTAGCCGTATGTTGTGAAGACCTTGAGTCGCTCAGGGTCTTCAAAGATGGCCAGCTCCCCTGAGGTCATCGGGACAGGCAACGCTTTCACCTCATCGAGGGCTAGGATGGCCGCCTTCTCAACGTCTGAGATGTGTGGGTCCTGCCGCAAGAGACGTTGAACACCTTCGAGCGAGGCGACGGGGAAAGGGTGCCAACCCACACCATCGTCACATGAGATGCTGACGTGCCCGTGCGCGAAGCCAATTCCCGTGCACTTGAGGTCCCAAGTGACGGCCTTTTTCTCGCTGAAGCTGTATCCGTAACCGTGCTCACGGCAGGCAACATCGAACCCCACGCTGGAGTCTACGTCCACCTCGACGTAGCGGATCTTCGGCGGGATGACCATGTCAGTACGGGCGGTAGGGGCGACGCTTCTTTGCTGTCTCTCGGCGCTTGAGCGTATGGACCAAGAAGGTGTTGTCCTGGACCAGACCGTTGTGAAACCAGAGACACTTGGCAGTACGAGGTTGCGTGTCCGTGAAGTTGTGGATCGTCATGGCGGGGCCACCGCTCTTGAGCGTCACGACATCGCCGATGTCGAGGGGCTTCTGGACCTGTTGGGTTTTCTTCGCGGCCATCACTAGACCTCTGACTTCTTTCTGGGGTAGAGCCCTTGCTGTCGGAGCATGAGCAGGAAGCGCCTGTCCGATTCACGGGTCACGAGTTCGGCCAACAGCTTGGACGCTGCACGTTCCTTCTCGCAACAGGGCTGACAGGGTATCGAGGTGGGGTAGTCCGTCTGGTGAAAGCAGTCCCGGGCAGAGATGACGCTCTCAACCATACCGATCACGATCTTCTCGAAAGAGGTCATGCTGTCCTCGGTTCGCCGTAGACCTCGTTCCAGTACCCTTGGGCGAGCGCCTTCGCGGCCTCGACTTCCTTCTCGTCGAAGTCCTCTAGATGCTCCCTTAGGGCGCGCCCGCCGACGTTCAACACCAGTTGTTGATACGAGGAGAGGTAGTCGATGAGACCGCTCGAACGCGCGAAGCTGAGCATCTCCTTGAAGTCGGGGCAGTGCCGCCCCGAGAGGCCATGGTAGACGTGGATGTTCGTTGCGATGGAGTTGCCCTCCGCAGCGAGTTTGTCCACCGCTTGAGAGAAGGAGCGGTTGTCCATCGGCCAGCGCTCCTGGGGCTTGAGGGCCGCCATGGCGCAGACGAGCAAACGACCACGCCGGAGGTTGTCTCGCGAGTCGTTGTAGCTCCAGCTCTGTTCGTCTTCGCTCATGGCGCTCAGGGGAGAGTCAGCGCGTAGGAGACACTGAGGGTGACGTTGATGTCCGCCTTGCCCGACTCGATCTCCATCTCGGGAGCGCCCTGGGCACCACCAAGAGCGGCGCGGGAAGAGTTCATGACGTGCTTAGCGACGCGGCCATGACCATCGTTGTAGTGGACGTTCCACGAGATGATCTCGTAGTCGTCGGGATCCTTGTCGAGGACCTTGCACTCCGCCTCGAAGCGGGACGAAACGCGCTTGTACGCATCTTCGAGGGCTGCGTGCTTGAGGACCTCCGTATCCTTGATGCCGAAGGCGACGTCCTGGACCGTCACATCCTTCAGCTCCGTCAGAGCGTCCTGCACGTCGCTCACCATGTCGAGCGTCGCGCTCGTGAACATGAGCTGGTAGGTCGTCTGGTAGCCGGCGAGCTTGGACTTGTTCTTCACGTACTCGTAGTGCGGAGCACTGGAGTAGTTGGACTTGAAGGTGCCCCTGTCGATCTTGAGGCCTTTGGACTCCAGATCGGTGATGACCCTACTGATCTTGGTGACGATCTGTTCGACGAGCGCCTTGGCTTGGGGCGCAGTCTTGGCCTGCCTGATGGCGGTCAGGAAGAAAGTGGCGCGGTCGTAGTCCGCCGAAGCGGTGCCCTGCGCGCTGACGTTGGTCACGACGTTTCTGGTGTCGGTAGGCATGCGCGCCATTACACCGAAACAACCACCGTCACACGTCCGTAAAGACCAGACCTTCTTCCACGGACACACGGATCGGGCGGATCAGAGCGGGGAACGGCTCGGCGGCCGGATGCTCTGGGCTGTCTTCGGCCATCTCCTTCTCGACCTTTCGGGACAGATCGATGATCTTCTGCGCGTCCTCGGCGGTGCTGTAGACGCAAGCGCCGAGACGGTTGTCGATGACGTTGTCCCTGTCGTCCTTGCTGACGATCGCGAAACCGTTGAACGGCGGGTGGTTCGCGAGCTGCTTCACCAGCAGCTTCGCCGCCGGCAGGACACGAGCGATAAGCAGGAGGCGGTTGGCGTGGTGCTGCCCATCGGTCTCGTCTCGCGTGATGATGTCGCCCCAGCGCAAGAGCGAGAGACCGTTGCTCAAGACCCTGATGGTGTGCGTCTCGTGCGGGGGCTTGAACCGGCCGGGGCCCTGAAGCTTGTGATCCGTGATGCCCGCTTCGAGCTTGGTCCGCAGGGCACGGTAGACGATCCCGATGATGCCCCACCGGTCATGCTCAGTCCACGCTTCGAGGCTTGCCGTTTCCTTCAGGCCATCGAGGCTAAGGGGTTCTCCCCAGTCCTCGTAGCCGCCGTGGGACTCGCCGAGTTCGCCCAGCCGCAAGAGGTCGGGGGCATCGATCCACCCGCTGTCCCGGTAGGCGCCGCAGAGGATGTCCTGCATTACTCCGGACGTGCCGCAGCACGGGCCGATGTAGTCCCGGCCCTCGCGTGTCGTGAGGTGCCACCAATCGGTCGGGTTGAAGGGCAGGCGGACGCTCGTGATCACCTCGGGGTCGATGAACGACTCTCGCGGGGGAGGGGTACGCCGCCAACGGCGCTTGTACGCGATCTTCACGCCGACTGGCCGTAGGATGCGCTCCTCCTCGCAGAGCGGCTCTTCGAGAGCTTCAGGGAGATCCTCGTCCTCCCCAGCGTCAGACTCGTCCTCGTCTCGGCGTACCAAGCAATCGGGATCCATGTTCCCTCCCTACACCGATCGGTGTAGATTGGAAGGGTGAACTCGCTGGAGGTCCTGCACCGTTTCCCCGAGGGGATGCACCAGGATGCTGCGCATTTGCTTGGCACTGTTCGCATGTGGTACCCGAAGGTCCACTTCTGGATCGATCCGGACCCCCTGATCCCACGGACCAAAGACGAGGAAGGCAAGCTGGGCCCCATCATCCGAAGGGCTGTCTTCGCCCTCACGCCGCCGGACGTTCAGCGGCAAGACCTATCGCCGGTGACCGACATCTTCAACGTCGCGTACGAGCGCTACCTGTGGCGCAAGCATGCCCGGGAGATCGGGGTCATCCAGGATGTCGTCACCCGCCTGCTGTGGGGGGCAGCTGGTGACCGGGACCGTTTGCTTGGGGAGCGCGGATGACGCGCAAGGAAGCCATGCAGTGGCTCCACAACGTCAAGTGGATGTTGGTGGACCAGGGCCTCACCTTCTACGCGGGGCACGTCGAAGACATCGAGTACCGGCTACCTTGGCTCAAGACCCATGAGGAGCGGGTAGGGTATGCGCGACACATCATCCGACCCGGCAAGCGTGGGCACATCCAAATGGTGTTGCACCACCCCTACGAGGTCCGTGTACTAGCGTGGCTGGTCGGGATGCTCAGGAGCATCGAGGACTAGTCCCGGGTCGAGCGGACAAAGCGGCGCCTCGCGAAGGGCAGCTGCGAAGCTGTTCCACGTGTCTGCGAATGCTTGTAGCTGCTCGGGGGTCGCTGTTGCAAGCCACCTCCTGAAGGCGTCCGTGACTGGGGTTCCCGTGCGTGGTCTGAAAGTCATGTTGGGCCTCTTAGGGGCAGCGCATCCCGATGAAGACAAGCGTGGCCATCAACGCAAGGAACACCGGCCAGGGGATCATGATCGCATCCTGGAACCGCAGCCAGAGGGACCTCACGGCTTCCTGAGCGTGCTGATCTGACTTTCTAGCTGCGCAAGCGCGTCCTTGACCTTGTTGCAGGCAGACGTCAGCTTCGCGAGCACTTCGGCCCGCTCATCTTCACGGCCCTTGTCGTAGCCGCTGCCATACATGATGCTCGGAACGTCGATGGGCTTCTCGCTGGGTTCCACTTCCTTGGAAGTAGTCGTGGAGTTGCCCTGTCCGTCCGTCAGGACGGTCGTGACCATGTACTTGTCCCTCTTGTCGTCCATCATCCTCGGCCCTTACACCGCCGGGTAGGCCCGCTCGCCCGAGTAGTCGTGCAGGCGTGTGGCCCACCGGGAGTGCCCCGAGAAGAAGAGCAACGGGTGCGCGATACAGTTGTGGACGAAGGACCAGAAGGTCTGCATGTCACTCGCTCGCGGGTTCGAACGCAGACGACAAGGGATCGCACATGCACGCGTTCAAGCGCTCCTTGCACGTGGCGCAGTAGTATCCCCCATCCCTCACTCGACAGACGTTCTTGGGGACCGGTTTCTTACGGACCATCGTGGGGAGGGCCGTTCCACAATATGGGCAGAACTTCGGCGCGGGTCTGTGCTGGTAGTACGTACGGTCGCGTAGAGCCTGCACGGAGCAGAGGTCCTCGTTCCGTGCGATGGTCCACACCCCGGGAGCCTTGTGCGAGTCGTCATCCTCGTAGTCCACCGCGAACGCGATGGCAGGGTACTTCTGCGATGCTTCACAGCACCGTGGCACCGGGATCAGAGACATGATCTCGGAGTGACGGCCGTACCGGAGGCCATCCATCTCGGCGGTCTCCTCTTGGGACAGGCCCGGGTCAGTCGCCTCCTTGGCCTCCAGCTCCCGCAGTCTACTGATGCTGCTCACACCGGTCTGTACACCGGCTACGGCTTCTTCGGCTTGCGGGCGATCTGGTCGAGCTTCTTCCTGACCTCTTTCCACGGGATCGACTTCGTCTTGCCGCTCTCGATTTCGGCGATGCGCTGGTCGAGCACCCTCAGCAGCTCAGGGTTCTCCAGTTCGCGGATGACCGGGAAGGTCATGAACGTCTGCTCGTCCCCGGAGTCCTCCAGGAGGTCGAAGAGCCGGCCGAGGGATTCGGCATCGTAGTCCCTGCCGGTGACGATGAATGAGTACCGTCCGTTCTCCGCCTTCTCGGCGCTGACCCACACGTGCTTGATGATCTTCTTGGGCATCAGGGCCCCACTACACCGTCAGCTCGCCTACTTGCCTTCCTCGATCTTGGCCATCAGCTTCGCTTCCAGCTCGGGAGACGGATGGATGTGCTGG
>Ga0265338_10004199_pt1 | contig 19650 bp, 17 predicted proteins | sample 42126metaG_FD_193579 | JGI IMG/M metagenome (GOLD analysis project Ga0265338, IMG submission 193579) | Rhizosphere microbial communities from Carex aquatilis grown in University of Washington, Seatle, WA, United States - 4-21-26 metaG | ecosystem: Host-associated > Plants > Roots > Rhizosphere...
GTTTAGCCGGATGGCCGCCGTTAATTGCGTCTGGCCTGGCGCCGCGATCTCAGAAACAACAGCAATCCACCGCCCAAGCCCCCAATAACATGACACTTGGTTGCGCACCCGTCACTTTGCAGAGTCCTGCAACCTCGTCCAGGCGACGTCGTTAGCGGTTTGTTGCCGTTGCCGTCCGCCTTCTGAAAATTGGCGCTTGGAACCGGAAGGCCACAACTTGAGCTTGCGGGCAATGTTTCGTCCCTGTATTGACCTGCATGAAGGCAAAGTGAAGCAAATCGTCGGCGGCACGCTGGGCGATTCCGGCGTGCGGACAAATTTTGTTTCCGACCACTCCGCCGCGTGGTTTGCCGAGCTCTACAAACGCGATGGGTTGACAGGCGGCCACGTCATCATGCTCGGCCCCGGCAATGAGATCGAGGCCCGCGCGGCACTGGCGGCGTTTCCCGGCGGACTGCACATTGGTGGCGGCGTCAATCCGCGAAACGCCCGCGGCTGGCTCGACGCCGGCGCATCACACGTCATAGCCACCAGCTGGGTTTTTCGCGAAGGCCGCGTGGATGAAGGACGGCTTGGCGAACTGGTCAAGGCCGTTGGCAAATCCCGGCTCGTGCTGGATTTAAGCTGCCGCCGTCGCGACGGGAATTATTTCGTGGTTACCGACCACTGGCAAAAATTCACGGAATTGGCCATCGCGCCAGACACGTTGCGGAAGTTCGCTGACAGCTGCGACCAATTTTTGATTCACGCTGTGGACGTGGAAGGTCTGTGCCGCGGCATTGACCATGAATTGGTTGAAAAACTAGGCCTTTGGACGCCGATTCCAACGACCTATGCCGGTGGCGCAAATTCGCTGAGTGATTTGGAGGAAGTCACGCGGCTGGGCCGGGGGAAGATTGACCTCACCATCGGCTCGGCGTTGGATATTTTTGGCGGTACCGGCGTGAAATACGAAGAAGTCGTAAAATTCAATCGCCAACAGGCGGCCCGCCGGGCCGGCGGTTGAACAATTTTCTGTTTTTTCATCGCTTGGTGGGAACAACCACGCTAGAGAATGACTCGGCCCGTTATTATAATGAAAACGTACCGATCCAATCCTCTCCTGCTGGCTTTCATGATTTTTTTGGCGCGGACGGTTATCTCCATCCACGCCCAGTACACAGGAACTCTTTCTACCGCTGCGTCAAACATAAAAGACATGGCCGACGCCTCCGACTGGCGGATGGAACAAACCTTGTCGGCCCACGTGGCCTTTCGTTCCTGGACCGGGCGTTACGCAGCGGCACAAGGCGGGAGTGCAAAAGCCGGCCTGCTTTCGGAAGGGGTCGCCCTGGCGAAAGAACGGCGTGTGCTGCTCGCGGGCTTGATCGAAAACGATCCCGCCAGGGTGCTGGCATTGACGGTTCCCGCACCCGTGCGCAGTCAACTGCCAAAGGAGATTGTGGATGAATTGGAATCCCGGGTTTCAGGCGTCGGCGAATTCTCCGTCCTCGGGGCGCTGTCGGCTACGAACGGGCCGGCGGTGGAACCCATCCGAAGGTTTGTGCATCTCAATGGGCGAACCTACCGCGCTTCCGTCTATGGCCGGCGCTTGGGCGAGACCACAAAAATCGGGATTCCCCTCCATGGCATCGTCCTCAATGGGGTGATGGCGGTCGATGAAAATGTATTGCGTGAACTGGAACCGGGTGAAACGCCGGGGCCGGCCCAACCGGTGTTTGACCTGCGCCGTGCCGCGGACAAGACCAACACTCAGTCGGCGGTCTTCGGTGAAATGGGCGGCAGGATTTACCGCTTTGCTTCCACCGAACAGCTCCGGCAGGTTGAAGCCGGGCTCGACGCGGCTGAGTCGGGAATCGGTCCGTATCCGGCGGAGCCCGCCGCCATTTTGATGAATGAAGTCGCACCGGGCAACAGTTCCACCAATCTGCCCAACCCGCCGTCCGCCTGGACCACTGGCGGCAAAAACGTCCTGATCATCCGGGTTGATTTTTCAGACAAGTCTGGTGCCCCGTATTCGGCCGCTGTTGTTCAAAGTCTGGCGGACATGCAGATCAGTCCGTACTACCTGAAAAGCTCCTATCAACTCACGAGTTTGACCAACACGGTCACCAGCCTGGTCTATCGCATGCCGCAAACCGCCGCCTATTACGCAACGAACGACGCCAATGACCAGTTGCATTCCGACGCCGAGACCGCCGCCTCCGCCAATTATACGCTGGCCAACTATGACCGGATCATCGTGGTATTTTCCAGTCTCAGCAGCATTGCCGGATCGCAAATTACTTACGGCGGCCTCGCCCAGGTCGGCGGGCCGGATGTCTGGTGCAATGGGGAATTCGACTTTCGGGTGATTGCCCATGAGCTGGGCCACACCTATGGTTTGTACCATGGCAATCTCTGGCAGGTAAACGATGGCAATTCCATCAGTTCCAGCGGGGTTGACACCGAATATGGGGACGATTTCGATACCATGGGCGCGAATTTCGCCAATGACCAAGGCACGGATTTCAATCCCTGGTTTAAGAACGACCTGGGTTGGATTGCCGACACCCAGGTGATGAACGTGACCACCAGCGGCACCTATCGCGTTTATGCCTTTGATCATAATAATTATCTGGCCGCGCCGGGAGAAACGTTAGGGCTTAAAATCGTCAAGGACAGCACGCACAACTATTGGCTGGGTTGCCGGGGTGATTTTACCAACAACGGGTCCATGACGAACGGCGTCTATGTCATATGGGGTTATAATTACAACCGCCAAAGCGACCTGCTCGACATGACCACACCGGGCAGCAGCGATCAGGATGCCGGCCTGGCCGTTGGCGCCGTCTTCAACGACCCGGCCGCGGCAATCACCCTTCATCCGCTGGCGCGGGGCGGCGCCGCGCCCAATGCATATTATGACATCCAGGTAATCTTCGGCACCTTGCCGCCACTGGCTCCTGCGATTTCAAGGGAGCCGGTCGGCCAGACGGCGTTGCTGGGCAACGCCGCGGTCTTTTCGGTTGCGGCCAGCGGAAATCCGGCGCCGGCTTTTCAATGGCAGCGTAAACCGAATGGCAGTTCAGCATGGAACGTTCTGTCGGACGGCGGCAACTACAGCGGTTCGGGCTCTTCCAATCTGACCGTCCATGTGGCTGACCTGACGGTGAGTGGCGACCAGTTCCAATGTCTGGTTACGAACACGGTCGGCAGTGTTACGAGTTTGCCGCCCGCGACTTTGACCGTCAATTCCGGGCTCGTCATCACCACGTTGGCCGGGCAGGCCGGCAGCGGCGGTTATGCCGACGGCACCGGCACCAATGCGCAGTTTTTTTATCCATACGACGTGGCCGCCGGTCCGGACGGAAATATTTATGTGGCTGACCATGCTTATGGAATGGTACGAAAACTCACTCCACAAGGAGTGGTCACCACTTTGGCTCAGGGCTTTTACCGTCCCCAGGGCGTGGCCGTGGATTCCGCCACGAACGTTTACGTCGCCGACACTTCCGATCAATTGATTCAAAAAATCACGCCTGCAGGCGCCGTGACCGTCATTGCGGGGTCCCTTTACGCCACCGGCACCAACGACGGAGTAAATGCCCTGTTCAACTCCCCATGGGGCATTGCCGTGGACAGCGCCACCAACATTTACGTCGCCGACTCAGGGAACGGCACCATCCGAAAAATCACACCCGCCGGAGCGAGCTGGGTGGTCACCACCATCGCCGGCCTGGCCGGCAGCCCCGGCAGCAGCGATGGCACCAACAGTAATGCACGGTTCTGCAGCCCTGGCAGTCTGGCCTTGGACACGGCGGGAAGCATCTATGTTGCGGACACCAGCAGCAATATCATCCGAAAGATTACCCCGGACGGTACCGGCACCAATTGGATTGTCACCACCATCGCCGGGCAAGCCGGCATTTCCGGTTCCCGCGATGGCGGTGGCACCGGTAAACAGTCTTCCGCACAGTTTTATTCACCTTCCGGCATCGCCGTGGACGGCAGCGGCAACGTGTATGTCGCGGACACCTATAATGATTTGATTCGTAAAATCACACCCCAGGGTGGGGTGAGTACCCTGACGGGATTGTTGTATGCGAATGCCAGCGCGGACGGCTTTTACACCAACGCTGAATTCAACTTCCCATACGGTGTCGCCGTGGACAATGCCGCCAACATTTATGTTGCGGACACTTTCAATCACACCATCCGCGTCGGCCGGCTCGCCTCGGTCACCATTCCAAAGCTTGCCGTCGCGCTGTCCAACCGCGTCGCAACCGTGTCCTGGGCGGTACCGATACAGAATTTCAATCTTCAATCCTCCAGCAACCTGCTGAAGACGAACTGGACTTCCGTGACCGCTCTGCCGTCCGTTCTCAACGGGCAAAATTACGTGACGAATCCGGCTCCGGGGGGGACCATGTTTTTCCGGTTAAAGTCCCCCTAGGAAGGCGGGACTGCCGGAAAAAAGAACCGCCGCCAGATGAACAAATCCGGCGGCGGTTGAGTGTCAAAAAGATCAGGATTTAACCACGTCGATCCTGGTCGGCGTCATCATTTCCTTGCCGTCCTTTTCCTTGACGGTGCCGGTGACGGTCACTTTTTCAGAGCTGCCGCCGCAGATGGGGTCGTGCGCGGCCTTGCTCACGTCGTTATGTTTCAGGTAGTAATTGACGGTCTTGCCGTCCTGTTCGACCTGCACCACGTTCTGGCACGTTTTGGTTTCGTGCAGCACGCATTTGGCGCATACCATTGAGCCGGTGATGGTGGTTTCCTTGCTCGCGTCAGCGGCAAACAGACGCGTCGCACCGAAGGCCAGCAAAAGCCCGGCCGCCAGAGCCAATGTCATTGAGGATTTTTTCATAGGTTATTTTTTTGGTTTCCAGTTATCGGAATTAAGACATCTTAACTTTGATTATCATTCAAGCAAAAAACGAGAAATTAATGCGCCTTTGCCCGGGTGGCGAACAGCTCGGCGATGACGATTTGAAATTCAGGAATCAATGGTTCGGCAAGCACTTCGCTTCCGGCCAGAATGCTCTTTAACGCCAGTCCCCATTCCGTGCAGTGGTAAATCTCCACATTGTCGTAGCGGGGATCAATCATCCACAGCCGCGGCACGCGGATGTCTTCGTAAAGCTGCTTTTTGATGACCGTGTCGGCTTGATGATCGTCCGTGCTGACAATTTCCACGGCCAGCCAGAGTTTGCCGGTGGCCACGGTGACGAGGGCGAGATCGGGACAGATGGTGGTGGAACGGGAAACCGGGACTTTGGCGCGCGGAGCGAGCAATTGTGTGGCGGGGAGATTCACCACGCCGGCGGTCATCAACTGGTGGAGGCGTTCGCAAATCATTTCGTGCCGTGCGCCCGGCGCGGAGCGGGGAAAGGACTCGCCACTCAAAATTTCTTCATACGGTCGGCTCATTTCGCCAAAGCAAACCAATGATTGGCGGAGTCGGCAAGCAGCCTTTTCGTTCAAAACAGGGCTTGCCAAACCCGCCACGCAAAGGTAATCTCCGTGCTCTTTTGAAAAATTTATGGCAGTAAAAATTCGTATGAAGCGGGTCGGGGCCAAGAATGCCCCGGTGTTTCGCATTGTGGTGGCCGATGGCCGCAGTCCGCGCGATGGCAAGTTCATCGAGGAAATCGGCACGTATCAGCCCTTGAAGAAGGGCGATAATTTTTCACTCGATCTCGACCGCGCCAAATACTGGCTGGGCAAAGGCGCGCAGCCCAGCGAGACCGTCGCCAGCTTCATCAAGAAGGCGGGCAAGGTCACCGCCGCGGCCTGACTTGATTTTTTCGCGCCATGCAGGCTTTTTTGGAATACGTCATCAAGGGACTGGTGCAAAATCCCGAGGCGGTTTCCATTACGCCGGTGGAACGCGATGGCATGACCGTTTATGAACTGCGCCTGCATCAACAGGACGTGGGCAAGATCATCGGCCGGCATGGCATGACCATTAACGCCATCCGGTCCTTGTTGCTGGCCGGCAGCGCAAAAAAAGGGCAGCGTTGCTCGGTGGAAATTGTCGAGGACAAGCCGGCGAGTTAGACGAAAATTTCGGCACGTTTCAAAATGAAAATTGACGTGCTCACTTTGTTTCCGGCGATGTTTGCCGGGCCGCTCGATGAAAGCATCATCAAGCGCGCGCGGACAGCCGGTTTGCTGGATTTGAAGATTCACAATCTCCGTGACTGGACGCACGACCGGCACAAGACCGTGGACGACCGGCCGTTTGGCGGCGGGCCGGGGATGTTGTTGAAGCCGGAACCGCTCTTTGACGCCGTGGCAGGTTTGAAGCGTGAAAAGACACGCGTGATTTTGCTGTCGCCCGCGGGGCGGCCGTTCACGCAGGCCATCGCGCGTGAACTGGCGCAAGCGGATGATTTACTGCTCGTCACCGGCCATTACGAAGGTTTTGACGAGCGCGTGCGGGAAGCGCTGGCGGACGATGAGCTGTCCATCGGCGATTACGTGCTGACGAACGGCGCCCTGCCCGCGATGGTGGTGATTGACGCGGTGGTGCGGTTGCTGCCCGGGGCGTTGGGCGACGACGAAAGCTCGGACGATGAATCGTTCAGTCAGGGACAATTGGAATATCCGCAGTACACGCGGCCGGCGGAATTTCGCGGGATGAAGGTCCCGGACGTTCTGGTGTCCGGCAACCACGCCGAGATTGAAAAATGGCGGCGCGAACAGGCAAAACGGCGCACGAAAGAACGAAGACCGGATTTGTTGAAATGAGCTTTCGGTTTTGAGTTTTGAATTTTTGGTTCAACTCGAAACTAAAAACTAGAAACTAGAAATTTATATGAACCAGGCATTGCAGGAAAAAATTGAATCGGAGCAGTATCGCAAAGACGACGCGAAATTCGCGGTCGGCGACAGTGTGCGTGTGCACACCAAGGTTGTGGAAGGCGACAAGGAACGCATTCAGATTTTCTCCGGCGTCGTTATCGGCAAGCGCGGCCACGGCCTGAATGAGACCTTCACCGTCCGCCGCATCAGTTACGGTGAAGGCGTCGAGCGCGTGTTCCCATTGCACTCGCCGCGCGTGGACAAGATTGAAGTGGAACGCCAGGGCGAAGTCCGCCGCGCCAAACTCACCTACCTGCGCAAACGCCTTGGCAAGGGCGCCACCCTGGTGCGGGAGAAGGAAGAAAAGGCCGCCGCCGAACCGGCCGCCAGGTAATCCGCGAATTGAAACCGTCCCGGCAGGGTTTCGATCCTTTTTTCAGGTCATGTGCAGTTTCGGCCGGCGCGCATACCCGCCGGCTCGCAGGACGCCTGCCCACCAAATGGCCAGCAGCACTACATTTTTTACTTCTCTTTCATGGCCATTGTGATAAGGTGTATTTATCATGAACCAGATTGCCATTCAGTTTTTGGATCAAGGTTTGCACCGGGTCCTGTTCGATGCCATGCCCATGCCCGTCTTCGTGGTGGACAAGGAAGTCAGTATCCTCGAATACAATGCGGCGGCGGCGCGGCTGTTTGAATCGGACAAACCGGCGGTCCTGGAACGGCGCGGCGGAGACGTGTGGCATTGCCTGCACGCGGCGGAGACTTCGAAAGGTTGCGGCCATGCGTCCAACTGCCGGAATTGCGTGGTGCGGAAATCGGTGCGGGATGCGTCCCGGGGACGCCGGGTCACCCGCCGGTGGACGGAAATGGAATTGATGCTCAAAGGCCGGCCGGCCAAGGTGAGTCTGCGGGTGAGTTGTCAGCCGTTCACCTATGGGAAAAGTTCCCTTGTCCTCCTGGTCCTCGAAGGCCTGAATGACTGAGTAAGTGAACCAATATTTCCCGGCGCAGCTTTGGTCCCGTTCTCATTTGGATCGCGCGGCGGCGGCCGCGAGCTGTTCTTTTACGAACTGGCCGAACACCGTCGGCTCATAATTCCAGCTTTTAAGCATGGTCGGTCCCGCGGTGGCGCTGAAATCCCAGGCGGTCCACATGAAAATTCTGTGTGCTTTCATGTAGTCCATCATCCGTTGTCCATAGGGGAGGCCGTTGGTGCCGCCCGGGTTCCGTCCGCCAAAACCCCATTCCCCCACGTAAACCGGATATTTCCCGCTGACCTCGCCAAAGCATTTGTCCCAGTCCTCTTTGTTGGGATAGGGATGAGTTTCATACACGTAATTTGTGCCGGCGATCGCATAGCCTTGCAGCACGCCGCTCAAGTCGTAACCCCAGTCCAGTCCGCCGACCGCCACGAGATTTTGCGCGCCGACGCCGCGGACCGTGTCGTAAAGCTTCTGCATTCCCACCGCTTCGTACGTGGTCTGCGTCTGTTCGGGATTCCATCGAGCCGGGATATCTGTGACCGTCCCGCCGTAGCGCCAGGTCTCCCTGGGCACGTCGTGGGGTTCATTATAGAGTCCGAAGACGACGCAGGGATGATTTTTGTAGCGTGTGGCCATGTCCCGCCAGAAAGTCACGGAGTTTTGATCCGGCATGTTGTGCTGACCGAGCTTGCCGCCTTCGTTGACCCATTTGCCGCAGTCCGACCAGTGCAAATCCAAATCGATGTAAACCCGCGCCGCCGTGCAGGTGTCCACGATGTTGTCCACCGTGGCGCGATAAGCCGCGCCGCCGTCCGTCTGGTCCTTCATTTTGCCGAACCAGCGGTCCTGCGCCAGCGGCAGGCGGATAAAGTTTACCTTCCAATCGCTGATGGCGCGGTTGACCGATTCCTGCACGTGGTCACCCTCGGTTTGGTATTCAAGCGACGCGATGTTGACGCCGTAAAGCCGGACCGGCTTGCCATTCGCATCCAGAACTTTGGTCTCCGCGGTATGCAGCAGCATCGGCGTGAGTTGGGGATCGAACGGGCGCGTCTGGCTCGCCATCAGTCCGTTCGTGGCCGGTTGGCCATTTCCCGTCAGACAAAACGGGGCAATCAATGCCATCAGGGCAAACGTTGCTTTAAGGGAGTTCATGTTTTATAAGGGAACGTTTTATCAGCGGGTTCGGGAGCATATCAAATACATATTTCCCGAAACGCGGTCAGATACGCTTGCAACGCACTGGGTCCGAAACAAACCAAAATCACTTTTTCAACCGACCGGTTTCGTTCCAGGAGTATTTTCGTTTCATGCAGGGCAATGCGTGCCGCACGTTCGATCGGAAAACCATAGGCGCCGGTGCTGATGCATGGAAATGCCACGGTTTTGATTCCATACTGTTCGACGAGCGCGAAGCAGCTGTGATAACAACCGGCGAGCTGTTCATCCTCACCGTGCTCGCCGTCGTGCCAGACCGGGCCGACGGTGTGAATGATCCAGGAAGCCGAAAGCTTGTAACCCCGGGTGATTTTGGCCTGACCCGTGGCGCAGCCGCCCAGCGAACGACATTCCGCCAGCAACTCCGGTCCGGCGACGCGATGAATGGCGCCGTCCACGCCGCCACCGCCCAGGAGCGACGTATTGGCGGCATTCACTATCGCGTCCACGCGCTGCGTTGTGATGTCGCCCTCAACCAGGGCAATCCGATCTGGAACGGATTCACAGGACATGACCTCAAAGTTCCCCCGGCTTTGACATCAAATCCGCAACGTGCTGGAGCAATCTTCCGGCGGCGCCACCGTCGATCACACGGTGATCAAAGCTCAATGTCAGGTTGGCTTCCATGATCGGCACGAACTGGCCTTTCACGGAATCCCAACTCGGTGCGTGGCGCGCCGCGCCCATGCCCAGCACGAGCGTCTGTTCCGGCAACGGAATGGGCGTCGCCCATTCCAGACCGAAGGTGCCGAAATTCGTAACGGTGGCAATGGAACCACCGGTGGCGTCCGGCGGCAATTTGCGTTCGCGCGCCAATCCCACGAGTTCGTTGTAAGGCGCAATCAAGTCCTTCAACGACCGCTGATCTGCGTTGCGAATGACGGGAACCAGCACGCCTTCCTCCGCCTCGACCGCAAACGCAATGTCAATCGAAGAAGGGTGTACAATTTTGTTTCCCACCAGCCGGCCCGCCGGGGCGCTGTTTTCCGCCAGCGCCACCGCCAGCGCGCGCAACGCACAGAGTGCCGGGCCGGGTTTGGGCCTGGTGACTTTGCGAAAGGCGAAAAGCGGGTCGAGGCACACCGGCATGCCCACGTGCGCGAGCGGCCGCGTCCAACTGCGCCGCATCGCGTCAGCCACGGCTACGCGCATGGACGAGGCCTGGCTCGTTTTTTGTTTTTCAAGGTGCGCGATGAATCTTTCAAAATCCTCAACCGTCACACGCCCCGCCGCGCCGCTGCCGGCAACGCCCGCCAGGTCGGCGGCGCTCAAGCCCAGTTCCACCATGCGCGCTTTGAGTCGCGGTGAGAGATAACTGGCGCCGGTGGCATTCGCCGGCACGGGCAGGCCGCGCACGGTCGGCTGCACGCGGCTCCGGTTGCCATTCCCGCTGCCTTTTGAAACGCGTTCGGTGTCGCCCGGTTTGACCGGCGTGGAAACGTCCAGACCCAGCCGCGCGGCTTCCTCCTTTGTGGTTTCGATGCGGCCGAGCGTGGCGCCGACGGCGTAGCTTTCGTTCAATTGCGCCGTGAAATTTTCGATCCGTCCGCCACAAGGCGCCGTGACCGTCATGGTTGCCTTGTTCGTCTCGACTTCGATCAAGTCCTGGCCGGCCTCAATGGTGTCGCCGGGTTTGACCAGGAAGCTGATGATGTTCGCCTCGGCGATGGATTCGCCCAGCTGCGGCATGATGATGGGAATCTGCGGCATAATTTTTCAAAGCCTCAAGAGTTTCCGGGCGGCGGCGGTGATGGCGCGTGCGGTCGGACGGTGAGCCGCCCATAAATTCGGATGATATGGCACCGGCGTGTCCTTGGCGTTGAGTCGTTGCGGTGGCGCGTCCAGCAGGCCATAGCCTTCGCTCGACACGCGGGCGATGATTTCCGCCGTCACCCCGCCCCAGGGCCAGGCTTCACCGACGCAGAGCAGCCGTCCGGTGCGCGCGACGCTGGCCATCACCGTATCGGTGTCAATCGGCTTCACGGAACGCAGGTCCACGACTTCCACTTCCCAACCTTCCGGCACGAGTTCCTTAGCCGCTTCCAGCGCTTCATGCAGCATGGCGCTGTAGGCAACAATAGTCATGTCGCGGCCCTCGCGCGCGATGCGCGCCTTGCCGACCGGCAGGGCTTCGCTGGGCAGGGCTTCGGCCTTGAGATGGTAATAAAGAAATTTATGCTCGCAGAAAATCACCGGATCATCAATCGCCACCGCTTCGAGCAACATGCTGTAGGCGTCCTCGACCGTCGCGGGCGTCAACACAATCAATCCCGGATAGTGCGCATAAACGGTTTCCATGCACTGGCTGTGAAACGGTCCGCTGCCGGACGTACCGCCGAACGGCAGCCGTACGGTGAGCGGACACGGTACGTTCGTCCGCCAGAAAAGGGTCGCCGCCTGGTTGATGATCTGGTTGAACCCGACCGTGGAAAAATCCGCGAACTGCATTTCCACAATCGGCCTCATGCCTTCAATCGCCGCGCCAACGGCCAGGCCCATCATGGCGTCCTCGCTGATGGGCGAATCCAGGACGCGGCCGGGAAATTCCCGGGCCAGATTTTTCGTGGCCTTGTGCGCGCCGCCGAACGCGCCGACATCCTGCCCGTAGATGAACACGCGCGGATCATCCCGCAACGCGTGCGCCTGGGCTTCGCGGATGGCTTCGAGATAGGTGATGCTCATTTATGCAACTTCACTCATTTCCTTCGCTCAATTGCTTCGAGGAAATCGCCCGCCACTCCTCGGCGAACGGATCCGGTGCCGGCTCACGCTGCACCCGGGCGACGGCTTCCTCGATTTCGCGGACGACCTCGCCTCGCCAGGTGGCGAGCGCGGCGGCGTCCGCCCACTTTTGCCGGACCAGATGTTCCTCGGCTTCCTTCAAACAATCACGTCCGAGAGGTGACGCCTTTAACTTTGGATCAATGTAGCTGGCGTCGTCATGTTCGCCATGGCCGCAAAGCCGGAGTAGTTTCGCGACCACCATTTGTGGTCCGCGGCCCGCGCGGGCCCGGGCGACCGCCGCACCGACGGTTTTCAGGCACGCGTTCAAATCGGTGCCGTCCACCGAATCCACCTCAACGCCGTAGCCAACCGCCTTGTCCGCCAGATCCCGACAGGCGAACTGGCGCGAAGTGGGCGTTGAATAGGCGTATTGATTGTCGGCGATAATCAAAACGAGCGGCAATTTTTCCACCGCCGCCTGATTCAACGCTTCATGAAACGCGCCGGTGGAAGTTGCGCCATCGCCGATGCTGGCGACGCCGACCGTGCCGGTAATTTTTTTGAACCGGCGGGCGAACAAAATGCCGTTTACAACGGAGATCATCGCGCCGAGATGGCTGATCATCGGCAAATAACCTTCCTTCGGTTTGCCGCGATGAACGTTGCCGTCGCGCCCGCGCATGGGTCCCTGCGCCGAGCCGAGGTAGGTGCGGGCGGCGTCCAGGACGGTCTCGCCGAAGGCCAGGCGTCCCGCCGCATCGCGAATCAACGGCGCAAAAACGTCGCCTTTTTTCAGCCAGACACCGGATGCCGCGCTCAAGGCTTCCTGGCCGCGTCCCAGGAAGACACCGCCATGGATTCGGCCCGAGCGCCAAAGCGCGGCGAATTTGTCGTCCAACAACCGCGCCAGCAACATGAAGCGGTAGGCGGCCAGATACGTTTCACGAAACGAGGCCGCGTTTTCCGCCGTGCCGGGCTCAAGCACCGTTTGCAGCATGGGAGGATTTTATCGCCAAAACTTTGCGCCAGCAACGTTTCTTTCGGCATTAGAATTGCGGCATAGTAAAAAACGGATTGGCTAAAGCGTCAAAACTGGTATTGAATGAGCGTCGATAAACCGGCAGCAAGCGTCAAATTGAAATCGTCATCATGAGACAGGCATCAGCCCAAATTTTTCTGGTCGGCAACGACCCGGAATTGCTGGCGGCGTTGTCCGAATTGTTGCGGGTGGACGATATTGCCATCCGGCTGGCGCCGTCCGGCGGGGAGTTTTTTGAGACGCTTCACGACCAGCCGGTGGATTTGATCCTGCTGGAGGCCGGCCAGATGGAATTACTGCGGGAACTCAAAGAGGTCCCGGCCACGCAGACCATTCCCGCCATCGTCTTCACCGCCACGGATGCTCCGGCGCAGAAAATACGGGCGTTTGAACTGGGCGCGCACGACTGTGTGAGCCGGCCGTTTGAAGCCGCGGAACTGCGCGCGCGCCTGCACGCAGCGCTGAAAACCAAACGGCAGTTTGGCGAATTGCTCCACCATCAACGCGAGTTGATGGCGGCCCGGATTACCGCCGAGTCCGCCGCCCGCGCCAAATCGGATTTTCTGGCGGCGATGAGCCATGAAATCCGCACGCCAATGAACGGCGTCGTGGCGATGGTCGGTCTGCTGCTCGAAACATCGCTGACCACCGAGCAGCGCGGTTACCTCGAAACTATTCACGCCAGCAGTGAGGCGTTGCTCACCATCATCAATGACATCCTCGATTTTTCAAAAATCGAAGCGGGCAAGCTTGAGCTGGATTCGCGGCCGTTCGATTTGCGCGGGTGTGTGGAGGAGACGCTGGACTTGATGGCGGCGCGGGCGTTTGAGAGGAATCTCGAGCTGGTTTATCAGATGGACGACGGGATTGCCGCGCTGGTGGAAGGCGACGCGTTGCGCCTGCGTCAGGTGCTGGTGAATCTCTTGAGCAATGCCATCAAGTTCACCAAGACCGGTGAAATTCTGCTGCAAATCAAATTGCTTTCGACCAAAGCGGAGGAACAAAAAAACCTCTCCCTGTTGCACCTTCATTTTTCCGTGCGCGACACGGGGATTGGCATTCCGCCGGACCGCCTGGCGCGCCTGTTCAAACCTTTCGCGCAGGCCGACCCCTCCACGGCGCATCGTTACGGGGGCACGGGACTGGGCCTGGCCATCAGCAAACAACTGGTCGAATTGATGGGGGGCAAAATGTGGGCCGAAAGCGCCACGGGCGAAGGCTCGACGTTTCATTTCACCATCAACGTGCTGGTCCAATCACAAACCGCGCCGTTCGCGCTCGCCGGCCGGCAGGACAATTTGGCGGACCGGCGCGTATTGATTGTCGACGACAACGCGACCAGCCGGCGCGCGCTGGTCGAACAAGTGGCAAAATGGGGCATGATTCCTCAGGATGCCGGGGACGCGCAGCAGGCGATGAGTTTCCTCCGTGACGGCAACCCGTTTGATCTGGCCATTCTTGATGCGCAACTGCCGGGCAAGGATGGTTTCACCCTCGCCGCCGAAATTCATCAACTGCCCAAGGCGGCCACGATGCTGTTGGTGTTGCTCTCGCCGCTCGGCGTGCGCCAGGAAGTTCCCCCGGCGGCGCGCATTCCGTTCGTCACCTTCGCCACCAAACCCGTCAAGCCCGCGTCTTTTTTTGAGACCTTGACCCGCGCTTTCTCCCGGACACAATCGGTGCCCGAACCAGCGTCCCCGCCGGTTCAGGCCAAACACTCGCTGGCCAGCCGCCAGCCGTTGCGCGTGCTGTTGTGCGACGACAACGCTATTAACCAGAAGGTCGCCTTGCGTATTTTGCAGCAGCTGGGTTACGAACCGGACCTGGCCGGCAATGGCCGGGAAGCACTCGACGCGCTTGAGCGGAAGCCTTATGATCTGATTTTTATGGATGTGATGATGCCGGAAATGGACGGTTTGGAAGCGACGCGTGCGATTCGGGATCTCCAGCAGAGCAGCGAAAGCGCGCATTTCAAGTCCCGCATTGTCATCGTTGCCATGACCGCCCAGGCGATGCAGGGTGACCGTGAAAAATGCATTGCCGCGGGCATGGACGATTATCTTGCCAAACCCATCCGCCCGAAGGAAGTGCGCGCCATCATCGAACGCTGGAGTTCACAAATAGGTTCACCGGCGCCGGTTGCGCCCGCAGCTCCACCCGCCACCGTCGCTCCGCCGGTCGCGGAAGAACCGCCGGTGGAAATGGATCGGCTGATGGATTTGGGCGGTGGGGACATGGAAAGTCTGCGCGAATTGGTGGACCTTTACATCAAACAGACCACCGAACAACTCGCGCAATTGGCGGCGGCAGTTCACGCCAATCAGGCCGATCAAGTCCGCCACGTGGCGCACAGTTGCGCCGGGGCCAGCGCCACGCTGGGCATGAAATGCCTGGTGCCGATGTTGCGGGAATTGGAACGGCAGGGCAAGGCCGGCCAGTTGACCAACGCGGAGCAATTGTGTACTGATGTCGCGCGCGAATTCAAACGTACCCAGGATTTTCTGGTGAAGCATCCCTCCTTGACGGGGACGGCTGCGACCACTGTTCATTCATGAAAAAAGTTCTTATCATCGAAGACGATCAAATCATTGCGAACATCTATCGGAATAAATTCGCGGTCGAGGGTTATCAGGCCGAGGTGGCGTTCGATGGCGAAAGCGGCTTGAAAACCACGCGGACGTTCCGGCCCGACATCATATTGCTCGATCTCATTCTTCCCCAAATGTCGGGTGTTGATTTCATCATAAAAATCCGCAGCGAGGCGGATTTTGCCCGACTGCCCATCGTCGTTTTTTCCAATACGTATCTGACCAACATGATCCAGGAAGCCTGGAAGGCCGGCGCCAATAAATGCCTGTCCAAAACCAATTGCACGCCCCGGGATGTTTTGGAAGTGGTCCGCCAGACCATCGGCGGCGGCGGGGCCGTGCCAGAGTCTGCCGCAAAACCGGGCAGCCCGGCCGCCTCCGCCCGGTCCCATTTCACCGATACCGAGGGAGACACAAAATTTCTATCGGAACTGCGTCAGGCTTTTATTGACAGCCAGCCCGCCACCCTCGCCGCGTTGCGCGCCGGCTTGCAAAACCTCATCAAGGCGGACAGTGAAACCGCCCAGCTAAAGCATATCCATGAGCTTTACCGCCGCACCCATGCGCTGGCCGGCAATGCCGGCATCGCCGGGTTCACACACGTCTCGCAAATGTCCGCCGCCGTGGAGGCGTTGCTCAAGGAACTTTACGAAAAACCGAAGAGCATCAACACCTCCACCCTGCGCACGGTCGCCTCGGCCGTGGATTTTCTCGGTTTTCTCTTTTCGCGCGGCAAGCGGCCGGACAATCCGGACTCTCCCGCCGTCAATATCCTGGTCGTCGACGACGAGCCGATATCGCAGCGCGCGGTGGTTTACGCCCTCGACAAGGCGCAGTTGCCTTCCACCAGCACCGCGGACCCGAACGCCGCGCTGAATCTGCTGACGGAAGGCAAGTTCGACCTCGTGTTTCTCGACGTGGACATGCCGGGCATGACCGGTTTTGAACTCTGCACCAAACTGCGCGCCATGCCGCAACACAAAAAAACCCCCGTCGTCTTCGTCACCGCGCTCAGTGATTTCGACAGCCGCACCAGTTCCATGATGGCCGGCGGCAATGATTTTATTGCCAAGCCGTTCCTCTTTATCGAACTCACCGTCAAGGCGCTCATTCACGTCCTGCGCACCAAACTGCAGCCGGGGAAATAAGACCACCCTCCTTCAGCGGTTGTCGCCTCTGCAAATGACCCGTCTGGCGGCCGCAACATTGCCCGGTGCCTCCGGGGACTAGCAGAAGGTTTCGTCGGGTGAGGTGATTTGCTTGGCGTTGGGCTTGTTCGACTCGTTACGATGGGCTGCGCATGGCTGACCGTTTGCCCATCTACGACATCGAGCATGACATCGTCACCCGGTTGAAAACCGACCGGCGGCTGATTTTGTCCGCGCCCACCGGTTCGGGTAAATCCACGCAAGTCCCCCGGATGCTGCTCCGGCACGATTTTCTGCGTGACGGCCAGGTGGTGGTGCTTCAGCCGCGCCGTCTGGCCACGCGTTTGCTCGCGGCCCGCGTCGCGCAGGAATTGGAAGTGGAACTCGGCCAGGAGGTCGGTTACCAGATCCGCTTCGAAAATGTCACATCACCGCAGACAAAAATCCGGTTTGTGACGGAAGGCGTTTTGCTGCGGCAAATGATTGAAGACCCCGGGTTGATGGGCGTTTCGGTTCTGATTTTCGACGAATTTCACGAACGCCATCTGTACGGCGACATCACACTGGCCCGTGCGCTTGATTTGCAGGAGCAACATCGTTCCGACCTGAATCTCGTTGTCATGTCCGCCACGTTGGATGCGGGCATGTTGGAGAAATACCTTGGCGAAGTCAGAAGTCAGAAGTCAGAGATCAGAAGTCCGAATTGCGCATCGCGACCGAATTCTGAACTCCCCATTCCGACCTCCGACTTACGACCTCCGACCTCTGAATTCCGCTGTTCCCTTCTTTCCTCCGAAGGCCGCGTGTATCCGGTCGAAATCGAATATGCCGCGCAACCGGGTTACACGGACAAGCGCCCGGTGTGGGAACAGGCTGCCGATGCCTTCAGCCATTATGTCCAATCCGGCGGCGAAGGCGACGTGCTGGTGTTCATGCCGGGCGGTTTCGAGATTGCCCAAACCATTGAGGCCATTCGTCATGCGCCCGGATCGAAGGGTTTCATCCTGCTTCCGTTGCACGGTGAATTGCCGCCGCGCGATCAAGACGCCGCCGTGGCGCGCTACGGCCAGCGCAAAGTCGTGGTTTCGACCAACGTGGCGGAAACCTCGCTCACGATTGACGGCATCCGGCTGGTGATTGACAGCGGGTTGGCGCGGATGGCGCGTTATGATTCATATCGCGGCCTTAACACGCTGCTCATCGAGAAGATCAGCCAATCCTCCGCCGACCAGCGCGCGGGTCGCGCGGGCCGGACCGCGCCGGGGGTGTGCATGAGGCTTTGGTCGCGCGAAGAACACGGACATCGCCCCGCGCAGGAATTGCCGGAGGTCAAACGGCTCGATCTGGCTGAAGTCGTGCTCACGCTTAAAGCCTCTGGCGTCGAGGACTTGCGAAATTTTCGGTGGCTGGAAAAACCGGAGGAACAGGCACTCGCGCACGCCGAGGAATTGCTGCTGGATTTGGGGGCGTTGACAAATAGCGTAGCGCAGGCGTCCTCGCCTGCGAGTTCTGGTGGCGTCCTCGCCGCCAGTTCCACCAACGGCGGGCATGGATGCCCGCCGAACCCGCCGACGAGGACATCGGCGCTACAAATCACGCCGGTTGGCCGCAAGATGCTGGCGTTCCCGCTGCATCCTCGTTATGCGCGCATGTTGCTGGCAGCCCGGGAATACGGCTGTGTCCATCAGGCCTGTCTCGTGGCCGCCCTAACGCAAGGACGTGATTTGCTCCTGCGCAACGTCGGGCGCGAAGTGGTGTCTGACCGCGAGGATTTGTTCGGTGAAAAGGCATCATCCGATTTCTGGATTCTGATGCGCGCGTGGACGTATGCGGCGAAGAACCAGTTCCGCCTCGACGCCTGCCGCAAGCTTGGCATTCATGCCGTCACTGCGCGACAGGTCGGGCCATTGTTCGAGCAATTTCTCCGCATTGCGAAAAGCGAAGGTCTCAACGTGGAACCGCGCGAAATCAAGGACGAGGCGCTGCAAAAGTGCATCCTTATCGGGTTCAGCGACCGGGTGGCACGGCGGCTGGACCAGGGCACGTTGCGGTGTGAACTCGTCCACAACCGTCGCGGCGTGCTGGCGCGTGAAAGCGTCGCGCAACACAGTCCGCTTTTCGTCGTCGCCGAGGTCCGCGAGGTTGAAGGCAAGGGTGGGGAGGTGAATACCATTCTTTCCCTGGCCACGGCGATTGAAGTGGACTGGCTGCGCGAACTGTTTCCGGACGATCTGAAATCAGAATTGCATGTCGAATTCGACTCGACCGCGAAGCGCGTTCAGGCTGCCGAGCTTTTGCGTTTCCGCGACCTGGCGTTGTCGGCCAAACGGGTTGAACCGCCACCCGCCGATGCCGCGGCGCGGTTGTTGGCCGATGAAATTATCGCGGGCCGGTTGTTGTTGCCGAAATGGGATCATGGCGTCGAGCAATGGCTGGCGCGGCTGCGTCTGCTTTGCCAGCATTGTCCCGAACTCCAGCTTCCGGCCATTACCGAAGACGACCGCCAACATATCATCGAACAGCTTTGTCATGGTGCGGTGAGCTACAAGGATATCAAGGAACGCGAGGTCAAACCCATTGTGATGTCGTGGTTGTCGGCGGCGCAACGCGAGTTGCTGGACCAGCACGCACCGGAACGGCTGACGTTGCCGAACGGCCGCACGCCCAGGGTGGTTTACGAGGATGGCACGCCGCCGCACATTGCGTTGCGGATTCAGGAGCTGTACGACGTGAACCAGACACCGAAGATTGCGATGGGCCGCGTGCCGGTGGTGGTTCACATTTTGACCCCGGGCATGAAGCCGGTTCAAATCACACAGGATCTGGCCGGGTTCTGGCGCGAACATTATCCGCGCCTCAAATCCGAGCTGCAGCGCAAATATCCGAAACACCTGTGGCGCTGAATTTGAACCGCCACTCGTCGCGTCGAAGCAGCGCGAAGACGGAAGACGCCAAGACGCAGAGGTTTGACACGGATTATCACGAAGCCAAATTTTAACCACGGATGACACGGATGGACACGGATTTTAAAGCCCGTCAGAGTTGGCATATTTGTAGAAATTGAAATAACAAATCCCTGGCTCCTTCCCTGCCGCGGCCCGGCAAGAGCGAAGATTGTTCAAAATGCGGTGACCCCTTCATGGAACGTTCCT
>Ga0265338_10004201_pt1 | contig 19644 bp, 16 predicted proteins | sample 42126metaG_FD_193579 | JGI IMG/M metagenome (GOLD analysis project Ga0265338, IMG submission 193579) | Rhizosphere microbial communities from Carex aquatilis grown in University of Washington, Seatle, WA, United States - 4-21-26 metaG | ecosystem: Host-associated > Plants > Roots > Rhizosphere...
TGCCGCCGCCGACCAGCGCGTTGGACGTGCCGGCGAGAAAACCGATTCCGATAAGAAGCGCAATTTCAGCAGGGGTCACGGAGCATTCCCGGAAATGCCGTTCCCGGCCGGCCGCGACGGGGCTGGCGGCAACAGGGCGTTCACGCGGGCGACGACCGCTTCCATATCGTCGGGCGGTTCGTAGCTGTATGGCGCGAGCGTGCCTGTGAAGGGACGCGTGATGCCGTCGTCGCGCATCGCCTGATGGAAGCGGGCGAATTTCTCGGAGCCGCCGGGCAGATCGAACACATAGACGGGCCTCCCGGTGCTGGCGGCTTCCGACACCATGTTCACCGAATCGCAGGTGACGACGAGGAAGTCGGAAAGTCCCAGAATCCCGAAATAGGGATTAGCCCCACCGACCTCCCACAGATAATGCGGCAAGTCCGCGATCTCCGGCCGCAGAACGCGAAGCGCCTCTTCGCCCGTGCGCCGCGACGGCGTGATGACGAGGCTTGCCTGCATCGCGCGCGCGCAATCCGCGAGCTGGCGGGCGAGCGTCGCCATTTCGGCCGGACCGAGCCGGTAGGCGGCGTTCGAGCCGCCGATGAGCACGCCGATGAACGGCCGCTTCAGATGCGCAAGAAGCGGTGCGAGTTGCTCGGCCCCTTTGCGCAGCACATCGGGGGTAACGCGATGAAGGGCGCCGCGGGTGGACACGACGTTCGCGCCTTCCAGCCGGTCGTGCCGCGGCACGACGACGAGATCGAAATGGCTGGGGTTGATGACGGGGTTCTGAAGCTGCACAGTCTTGGTGCGGCCGCCGGACAATTTCTTCACCAGCAGCGACGCCGCCACGCTGTGCCGGCCCGTCGCGATGAGGAGGTCCGGCCAGGGCGGCCGAAGGGCGTCGCTATCGCTCGCGAATTGCGCGTACCCGCCCATGCGAAAATACGGTGTCAACTGACGCCAGGGCGGCCGCAACCGCACGCGTTTGATTGTTGGCGTGAGGCCCAACGCTTCCGCGAGCCCGACGCATTGGCTTTCCATGCCCGCTTTGCCGTCGGTCACGACCCAACAGGAGCGCGTGGGCCCGTCAGAAGCCAAACATGTGGTCCAGGCTGAAGGCGCGGTCGCCGACGAGGCCGTGATAGCCGAACAACCGGCAGGTGGTGTCGCGCACGATGACGTAGCAATTTTCGCCGGCGTCACGGCGCTCGGCCTCACTGAACGTCTCGTTGACGCGCCACAGCGCCGACCCGCCGCAGGTGATGTTCAACGTTCGCCGCGCGACTTCTGCCCCGCGCGCATTCATCAACATCAGAGCGGTGTCCGATGTGGCGTGCCAGGGCCGCGAAGCGGGATAGATGAGATGGCACATCGTATCGAGCGGTTGCGGCCCGACGCGCAGGAACAGGCGCGTCGAAAGCCCCGGCGGCGGGCCTTTGTAGGATTGCGGCTCCCCCTTGTAGGTGACGAGCGTATTGAACATGTGCGCGCCGAAGCTGGTTTCGGCCGAATGGCCGGTGCCGATGTCCTCGTAGCGGAACAGCGCGTGCAGCCAGCCATCTGCCTCCCGCCCCTGCTCGAAATCATAGAGCAGTTCCATATGGCCATAGCCGCCATCGATGCGTCCGTTGAGACTCTCGTTCGCGGCCAGCGCAACCGAGTCGTTCCGCGCGAGATTGCCGAAACTCTGTTCGGCCGCTTTGCGCCCCTCGCGGTCGTAAATGACCAGCTTCACGGGCAGATGAGTCTGCGCCGTCGACATCGGCGTCGGCAGGATCGTGCTGCGGAAACGCTCGAGCGGCAGCACGGGAGCGGGCAGGATGAAGCCCTTGCCCAGAACCGCGGCCAAATCGGGAAGCTGCGCATCGGGTTTCAAATCCTCGCGCTCGACATTGGGGTGGGCGATGCGGCTGCGGCCGTTCTTGCGCAGGACTTCGTAGCGCGGACGCACCAGATGCTTGCCCGCGCGAATCTCGATCTGCTGCGGCCAGCGCGCATCGGGCAGGAGCTTGGCGGCGCTCAGCCGATGCGTCGCGAAAGCGCCCACCGGCTCGTCCAAATAGGCGACATTGTCGTCACCCATCAGATTGAAGCCGATCTCGCGCGGGCCAATCGGATTGGGGTGGGAATTCTGCACCCAGAGCACGACCTCTTCGTCGCCGGCAGGCGCAGGCAAGCCCGCGTAGCGATTGGCGGGCCAGGAATTGGCGTCATGCGTGCAGGAAAGCACGTCGCCGGAATCGCCATAGGTGTCGAGCGCGTATTTCACCACGTCGTGGCCGGCAGCACCCACCACATGGATGAACAACTGGCCGGTGAAGGCGGGCAATCCGAAACGCGCGCGCACCTCGCGGCTGTCGATGACGATGGCCGCGTTCGCTTCGGGCAGGGTTTGCGTCCATTGCGCGCAGGCGACGCCCGCTCCGTCGAACAAAGTGAACCAGATATGGCCGCCTTTTCCTCCGTAGGCGGACCAGTAATTCGCCGTCACCAGCCGCGTGTGATGGCCGTCCGCATCCCGGAAGAAGGCGAAATTGGTGGCGAAGTTGAGGTTGGAGAGGTAGCGCGTCCGGTCGGACAGCATGTCGTCGGGGAGACGCAACGCATCGAAGCTCAAGACGGCTGCGCCGTTCACCAGCGGCTTGATGTGATGGGTCGCCACGGCAGTATCGAACCCGGCGATCAGCACGCTCTCCGCACGGCAATGGGCCAACTCGGTGATGGCGCGCGCGGTATGTCCGCGAAATGTGCGCCCGATATGGCTCACGTCCTGCACGAAGAGGCCCGCGATCTCCACGCGGTCGAGCGGATAGAGCGCATCGAACGCGGCCAGAAGATTGTGCGGATCGTAGATCGCGACCGCCCCTGCGCCGCGCAATTTGGCGAGCAGCGCACGCGCCGGCCCGGCGGCCAGGGGATGCGTCACCGCCTTGTAGAAGGCGTTGCCCCCGACCGCATTGCTGAAAGTTTCGATATTCAGCGGCATCGGGCGATCACATTCCCGCCCCGCGTCCGCCGAGCCGCTTGAAGAATGCGCTTAAGCGATGGCGCGCCTGCTCGCGGCGCACGACGGAGGCGTCCGTCACCCAATTGAGCTGGATCACGCGGCGGGGACCGGCAAACGGCTCGAAGCCGTGCCACGCGTTGGTGTCGTTGCGGAACACGAGCAGCGTTCCTTGCGCCGGCGGCACCTCGGCGATGACGTCGTTGAGGTTGGTGGCCGAGCGCACCAGCCGCAAGCGCCCCTTCGGGCTTTCCCAGCTGTCGTTCATGTAGATGAGGGCCGTCACCAATTTGGTGCGGCTGTCGGTGTGGATCTTGCCGTCGGCGGCCTTGCTCTGTCCGCGCACCGTGACCATGGTCGGGCTTTGGGAAAGGTCCATCGCAAGCTTCGCGCCCACGGCCGCGGTCATCGCCGCGCCCTGGATTTCGTCCATGAAGGCGGCGAAGGCCGGCCCGAACCGAAGTGTGCTTAAGGGAAAGCTTCCCGCGTGGCGGATCGCGGGGAAATCCTCCCGGATCGCGTCGAGGGTATCGGCGCGCACGAAGCGCGGCACGATGAAGAACGGAAACGGGTCGCGGCTCACCTCGGCCGCGGCGAGCGCGTCCATGTCGAGGAAGTTTCGCGGAGCCAATGTTTCGGTCCGGGCGAGAGCGCTTGCGCGAGTCATAGGGTGCGGCATGCCTATAAAATGGGCGAGGGGCGTGGAGCCGTCAAACGCCGGTTTGTCAGGTCGGACGGCGGCTGGCAAGCCTAAGCGCCCGGCTGCGACTTTGCGGCCACCGCGGCGGCCTCGTCGGCGCAGGCCGCGGACGCCATGAGAACCGGAACGACGCGCCGCATCCGAGCATCGGCTGCTGCTGGCATTTCGGCTCCATTGGCATTAAATGCCCGCAACCAAAAACCGGGGCAGGAACATGGCAGGAACACGCGTTGCCGTCATCGACGATTGGCAGAACGCCGCGCGCGACGTGGCCGACTGGTCGGAACTGGAAAAGCGCGCCGAAGTGGTGTTCTTCCCGCGCCATTATGCGGCCGGGCAGGAAGACGAAGCGGTGAAGGATTTGGCCGATTTCGACGTCCTTCTCCTCACTCGCGAGCGGTCGCGCTTTTCGGAGGCGCTGATCGGGCGGCTGCCGCGGCTGAAGATGATGTCGCTGACGGGCTCGCGCGCCCCCAATGTGGACCAGGATGCCTGCACCAAGCGCGGCATCATTTGCACGCTGACCTCGGGCGGGCATTCGCCTGCGCCTGCCGCCGAGATGAGCCTCGCCCTGCTGCTGGCCGCGGCGCGGAAGATTCCACAAGGCGACGCGGCCATGCGGGCCGGGCGTTTCCAGGAAGGCATCCCGCCGGGGATCAATCTCGAAGGGCGCACGCTGGGGCTCGTCGGGCTCGGACGCATCGGGGCCTACATGGCCCGTTACGGCATCGCGCTCGGCATGCGCGTGCTTGCCTGGAGCCAGAACTTGACGGATGAGCGGGCGAAGGAAGCCGGCGCCGAACGCGTGAGCAAGGAGCAGCTGTTTTCGGACTCCGATGCGGTCAGCGTGCATCTCGTGCTGGGCCCGCGCTCGCGCGGGCTGATCGGCGCCGCCGATTTCGCGCGCATGAAGACCGGCGCAATCTTCATCAACACTTCGCGCGGACCCATCGTGGAAGAGGCCGCTCTGGTGGCGGCGCTGCGCGAGGGGCGGATATTCGGCGCACTCGATGTGTATGACCGCGAGCCGCTGCCGGCGGACAATCCGTTCCGGGGGCTTCCCAACACGGTGCTGACGCCGCATCTGGGATTCACCACGGTCGAGGGCCTGAACGTGTTCTACGAACACGCAATCCACAACATCATCGCCTATCTCGACGGTCAGCCGAAGAACGTCGCGAACCCGGATGCGTTGAAGCAAGCCTAGGCCGGTCCGGCCCGCGGCCTCCCCGAAAACGGGGGAGGAAATATTGACAGACATCTGACGATCTGCAAGATTTTCGGCGGCAGCGGCGCCCGGCAAGAGCGCGCCCAAACCTTGGAAACAAAGCGGGAGAAGCACCATGAGCGACACCATGGACAGGCTGCAAAAAGTCAACGTTTCCATGATGAACGCCGTCCACGACCTGCCTTTGCTGGTGGCGCGCGACGAAGGCTTCTTCAAGGACGAAGGTCTGGATGTGAACATCCTGAAGACGCCGGGCACCGGGCAGCACGGCTCCGACCATCAGGCGCTACGCGACAACATTTTCTCGCGCACCATGGAATCCCTTTACGAGGGCGGCCAATGCGACCAGTTCCGGATGTGCGAATGGGGCATCATGAAGCGGGCGGTCGAATCCAACCTTGACCTCGACACCAAGCACCGTCCGGCCAAGATCGTGGCGCTCGGTTCGGCCATGTCGACGTTTGCCATCGTCACCGATCCGAAGACCGGCATCTACGAGCCCGAGCAACTGAAGAACGTCCCCATCGCCGTCAGCCCGTTCAACGGCTCGCACTTCACCATGCTGAAGATGATGGAAGGCTTCGTAAAACGCGACGAGATCAAATGGACCAATGCCGGAACCCATCGGGAGAGACTGGAAGCCTTGCAGAGCGGCAAGGTGAAGGCCGCGTCCTTGCAGGAGCCCTGGATCAGCGTCGCCGAAGCCCAAGGCGCCCGCGTGCTGATGGAGAGCCATTCGACCCGCAGCGAAGCGGCCGGAGACGAACTCGACGGGCCGACGCTGGCGAAGATGTTCCGCGCCCAGGCCCGCGCCGCCGAAGCCATCGACAAGAACCCGGCGAAATACGCGCACTACATCCTGGAGGAAGCGGGCGGCGCCATCTCGGCCGACAAGCTGAAGCTGTCGCGCATCCTCAACGCGCCGCCGGTGCCCTATACGCGCGACCGCTTCAATGACAATTACCAGTGGACGCTCGGCTGGGGATTGGTCCCGCCCGGCGCCACGTACGAAAACACAGTGTCGAATCGCGCTTGGCAATAGAGCGCCTGACCTCGTCGCCCGACACGCCGCTGGACGGGCTATACCGGCGGCCGGGTTTCCTCATCCGGCGGGCGCAGCAGATCGCGGTGTCGCTGTTTCTGGAGGAAACCGGCGCGCTCGGCATCACGACCACGCAATACGGCATCCTGCTGGTGCTCAAATATCAGCCTGGTATCGACCAGATTTCGGTGGCCAAGGCGCTCGGGCTCGACCGTTCGACCACGGGAATGGTGCTCGCCAAGCTCGAAGCTGCGGGCCTGGTCGGGCGCACGCTCGGGAACGACCGGCGGCGGCGCAATCTTCAGCTCACCCGCGCCGGCGAGCGCATGTTGAGAGACCTTTCCGAGCCTGCGCGCCGCGCCCAATCACGCGTTCTCTCACCGTTCACGGAGGAAGAACGGAGCCAATTCCTTCATCTGTTGGAGAAATTCGTTGCCCAGTTCAATGGTTCGACTCGCGTCCCCCTGGAAAGCCCGCGCGCAAAGGGCAAACCCAAGATTGATCCAGCGCAAGGAAAGCCTGCCCGGCAGCGCCGATAAGCTTTTGTCGGTAGCGGCGTGATCCCATGACCAGAAATGTGACGGATATTGCAATTGTCGGAGGCGGCATCGCGGGTCTCGCGCTGGCGCTCGGTCTCAAGCAGCGGGGCATCGCTTCGCGCGTCTTCGAGGTTGCCCCCGAGATCAAGCCGCTCGGCGTCGGCATCACGATCCTGCCCCATGCGATGCGCGAATTGTCGGCGCTGGGACTTGGCGAGGCTGTGGCCGCGGCTGGCGTGGAGAATGCCGAGAGCGCCTTTTTCAACCGCTTCGGCCAGCTGATCTACAAGGAGAAGCGCGGCCGCGCCGCCGGTTATGCGTATCCGGAGGTGGGAATCCATCGCGGCCGGCTGCATGCGATCATGTGGGACGCGGCGGTAAGGGAGCTTGGCGGGGAAAATCTGGTGCTGAACCGCCGCTGCATCGGGCTGGAGCAGGACAGCGATGCCGTCACCCTGCACTTCCAGGAGACGGCGACCGGCGAAGCGTCGGAGCCGGTCCGCGCGCGCATCGTGCTCGCCTGCGACGGCGTCAATTCGGCGGTGCGCAAGCAGTTCTATCCCGACGAGGAGCTTGCCTTCGAAGGCATCAACACCTGGCGCGGAGTCGCGCGCGGGCGGCCCATGCTGGGCGGCCACACCTATGTCCGCATCGGGTCGATCAAGACCGGTAAGATCGTGCTCTATCCGATCGTCGACAATTACGATGCTGCGGGCAATCAGCTCATCAATTTCACCAGCGAGGCGCCCCTTTCCGGCCGCCCGAAGAACGATTGGAACAAGCCCGGCAAGCTCGAAGACATGTGGCCGATCTATGAATCGTTCCGCTTCGATTGGGTCGACGTGCCGGAGCTTCTGACCAATTACGAGGTGCTGCTCGAATACCCGATGGTGGATCGCGATCCCGTGGACCGCTGGACGTTCGGACGCGCCGCACTGGTGGGCGATGCGGCCCATCCGATGTATCCGCGCGGCTCCAATGGCGCGGCACAGGCGCTGCTCGATGCGCACACACTGGCGGATTTGCTGGCAGCGGCAAAGGACCCCGTGGCCGCGCTTACGGAATACGAACGGCTGCGGCTTCCGCTCGCCAACAAGGTGGTGCAGACCAACCGCAAGACGCCGCCCGACTTCATCAACATCAAGGTCGAGGAGTTGGTGGGCGACCGCCCGTTCGACAATCTCGACAGATATATCAGCCAGGACGAGTTGCGTGCGCTGTCGGACAATTACAAGCGCATCGCCGGGTTTTCCCCGCAGGACCTCGCCGCGAAATAATTTCGCGTGAGACTGGGCGTGCGCTTCTCACCCTTCGACAAGCTTGAGGCGAGGATGTGAATACTATTCCTCACGCTGAGCCTGTCGAAGCACGGGGGCCGCTCAGCGTCCCTTCGAGGGCGCCGGCGAAATTCCGGCCGCGAGCGCGTGCCGGATCAGGTCGGAGAGGCTGCGCGCCTGCATCTTTTCCATCAGATGGGCGCGATGGATTTCGACGGTCCGCGGCGAAATATTGAGCTCGTGCGCAATCACCTTGTTGGCGCGGCCGGCGACGAGATGTTCCAGCACCTGCCGCTCGCGTCCGGTGAGCAGCGAGATCCGGTCCTCCGCCGCCTGCGCCAGCGAAGCCTGGTCGCGGCTTTCCTTGGACATCGCCATCGCGCGGCGCACGCTGTCCAGCATCATCTGCTCGTCGAACGGCTTCTCCAGGAAATCCACCGCGCCAGCCTTCATGGCGCGCACCGCGAGCGGCACGTCGCCATGTCCGGTGACGACGATGACCGGGAGGCCGATGCCACGGCGCGTCAGTTCTTCCTGCAGCGCAAGCCCATCCATGTCCGGCATGCGGATGTCCGCGATGACGCAGGCGCCCCCGGTGAGAGCGGACGAGGCGAGCAGCGCCTTGGCGGAATCGAAATCGCGCACGGCATGATCTGCGGATTCCAGGAGCGCTCTCAGCGAATCCCGGACGGCGGCGTCGTCATCGACGATCAAAACTTCCGGCTCTGCCATGGTGCACGTTCGCGCGAGTCACAGAGGCTATTATTGGCCTCGCTCCGCGGAATGGCAACGCTCAGCCTCGCAGCGCAGTCTTGCCCGTCTCCGTCGCTCTCGCCTCCAGCCAATGCCGAAGGGCGCTCACCGCAATCGCTGCCGATTCGGTCAATTGCCCGAGCAGCCGGTCACGCGATTCGCGATCCCCGCTTCGGCAGGCCTGCTGCAGCTGGCGTGCAATCGTGCTGGTCTTCAATGCCGCGACATTGCCCGCCGTGCTGACGAGATTGTGGGCGACACGCCCGATGGCCTCGTTATCGCCCGCCTCCCGGGCGTGGCCGAGTTCGGCGAGCTGAACCTCGATGTCGGCAAAGAAGAGAGCGAGGAAGCTCTCCAAGCCCCCAGCCGGCAACGCCGAATCCAGGAGGCGGAGCTTGTCGAAATCGAGCGCCGAAGATGCGTCCTCGCCAGACGCTGCCGGCGCCGGAGCCTTCGTCTTCGATTTGGCCGCCACCTCGGAAAGCTTCAGCAGCAGCCGCTCGGGCTGAACCGGCTTTGCGATGTAATCGTTCATACCGGCGGCGAGATATTCTTCGCGCGCCCCCTCCATCGCGTGCGCGGTCATGGCGATGATCGGCACCCGGTTCTTGGGATGGGGCAAAGCCCGAATCTGCTTTGTGGCCTCCACGCCGTCGAGTTCCGGCATCTGCACATCCATCAGCACCACGTCGTAATCCGTTCGGCGTACGGCATCCACCGCCTGATGGCCGTTCCATACGGGCTCGACTTCGTGGCCGGCCTTGCTCAGAACCATGATGGCGAATTGCTGGTTTATGCGATTGTCCTCGGCCAGGAGCACCAGCAGCGGACCGCTTTCGGTGTGCTGCGACATGGGTTTGTCGCGCTGCGTTTTTAGGGCAACGGGCGCGAATTGGCCGGCAGAATAGGGTTCGCAGACGCTGTAGAGCTTCATCAGGCAATCGGCGACGTCGCGCTGGCGGATGGGCTTGTCGAGAATCGCGTCCAGCATCGGGAGTGCGGATTTCCTCAAGCCTGCCGTCCCCGCCGACGACACGAGCACCAGCCTTGCGTCGGCGAGGTTTGGCGCCGATCGAATGCGTTTGGCCAGCCCCTCGCCGGCAAGTCCCGGCATCATCTGATCCAGGAATACCAGGTCATAGGGCTTGCCGCGGGACCAAGCGCGTTCCAGTTCGGCGAGTGCGGCAAAGCCGTCTTCGGCGCCCGCGACATTCATTCCGAAAGCCGCAAGCTGCCGCCCAAGAAGCTCGCGATTCATCTCCATGTCGTCGACGATCAGCACATTGAGATCACGGAGCTGGGCGGGAAGATTCCGGCTGTCCAGCACGACGGCAGGCGAACGTTCCAGCGGAATCTCGAACCAGAATGTCGAACCCTTGCCGGCCTGGCTTTCGACGCCGATCCTGCCTCCCATCAGCTCGACGAGTTGCTTGGAAATCGCAAGACCCAGTCCGGTGCCGCCGAAACGGCGCGTCACCGAGGTATCGACCTGACTGAATTTCCGAAACAGGCGTTCGCGCATGTTCTCCGGCATTCCGATGCCGGTATCGGTGACCTCGAAACGCAGGCTCAGCGGGCCTTCTGTTGCCGCGCGCTCCGGCGTCGACAGGACCTGGAGCGAGACACAGCCCTTTTCGGTGAACTTGATCGCGTTGCCGATGAGATTGAGCAATACCTGACGGATGCGCGTCGGATCGCCGCGAAATGCCCCGCGGATTGCCGGATCGACGAACACGCCGAGGTCGATATCCTTCTCGCGCGCCTTACCCGACATCAACGCGATGGCGCCCTCGACCGTATTCACGAGATCAAAATCGATGTTCTCGACTTCCAGCTTGCCCGCCTCCAGCTTCGACACATCCAGGATGTCGTTCACCACGGTAAGCAGCGCCTCGCCCGATTCGAGCACGATCTCGGCGAATTTCCTCTGTTCCGCGTCGAGACTGGTATCGAGCAGAAGCGCGGTCATGCCGAGAATCCCGTTCATCGGGGTGCGGATCTCGTGGCTCATATTGGCGAGGAAATCCGATTTGGCGCGATTTCCCGCCTCGGCCTGTTCCTTGGCGGCACGGAGGTCGGCTTCCATGGCTTCGCGCTGCCGGAGCTGCTTCACAAAGGCCCGGCCGAGCACGGTGATGATGAGCGTCAGCAGCAGCAGTCCCAAGGCTTCCGTGATGGTGCTCCGCGTCCAGTCTTCGGTCGCGGCTGCGTCCGTCTCCTCCGCCAGGACGTCGATGCCAGCGCGCGGTCTGGTGACAACCGCCACCAGGCGCTCGCCCACATGGCGATACGGAATAATGCCGGGATCTTCGCTGTCGTTCGCGAGTGTGTATTTGCGCAAAGTGAGCTTGACTTTGGCTCTGGGCTGAAGCGCCTTGTAGAAACGCGCCAAAGACGCCCGCCCTTCCGTGAACGCACCATCGGACGGCGCTGTCGTGTCATCGGGAATTGCCACGCCGCGACGGGTCAGGGCCGCCGCGTAATTCGCATAAGTCTCCGCCACTCCGGCAAGATCGCGGCCCGCCTCTGTCAGGACGTCAGCGCGTTCGCTCAACGAGGACCAGATGAAGCCGATCCAGGTGAGCCCGATCAAGACGACGAGCGCAGCCGCAACGACGCTGCTCAGATCCCGTTTTTGCACGATGCGCGGCACAATTCGCGGCAGGGAGACGGAGGCGTCCCGGAGATTCATCGCGCAGAGGCCCTTCATTTTCCGAAAACCTGAGTCTTCCTTAAGTCGTTATCGCTAATGACCCGTAAAGGAGCCGCAGGCTTGCAGGATTCGAAGCGGGCGCCCTCCCCGCTAGGTTTGCGCCGCTTCCCGCGCTACGTTCGCGGCAATGGCCGAAATTCCGCAGAAACCCACCCCCTTTGACCGCCGTATGTTCCTGCGGGCGGGCGTGGGCGCCTTCGTCCTGGCGCCGGGAGCGGTCCAGGCGGCTCAGCCGGGATTCCCCGCAAAACCCATACAATTCATTATTCCCTATGCGGCCGGCGGCGGTTTCGATGCCTATGTCCGCTTCATCTCGCCGGTGCTGGAAACCACCCTTCCCCGCCGCGTCAGCGTGGTACCGATCAACGTGACAGCGGGAAGCGGCGCGCGCGGCATCACCCAGCTCTACCGCTCCAAGCCCGACGGCTACACCATCGGCATTTTCGACGTGCCCGGCATGTTCATCCAGCAGGCAGTCCAGGGGACGACGGCCTACGATCTGGCGCGCTTTGCCTGGATCGGCTGCATGGGCGAAGGCGAGCGCTATCTCGTGGGGGTGGGCGCGAATTCGCCTCTGAAGAGCTTTGCCGACCTGCAGGCCCTTTCGGCGAAACGGCCGGTTAAGTTCGCGGTCACGGGACTGGAGGGCACGGCAACGGCAGCGGCCGTCATCGGCACCGAAGTGCTCGGGATCAGGCGGCAATTGATCACCGGCTATCGCGGCTCCTCCGATTACATCGTGGCCGCCATCCGGGGGGATTCGGACGCGGTCATTTCGGCCACCTCGACCATGATGAAGTTCGCCCGCGCCGGGCAACTCCGCATCCTCGCCTCCTTCGAGAGCCACGCCGGCCTTCCGGGCATTCCCGATGCGACCAGGCTCGGCAAGCCCGAACTCGATCAGATCACCGTCGAGCGCCCTGTGGCCGCCCCGCCCGGCACGCCGCCGGATATCCAGGCCATCCTTTCGGGCGCGCTGGCCAGGGCCATGGCCGATCCCAAAGTGGTCGCCTGGGCCAAGGAAAACGACATCGTGATGCGGTCCAAAACCCCGGAAGAAGCCGCCGCTTTGGTGGCGCGCCAGCGGGCCTTTTTCGAGCGCTGGAAGAAGCTACTGGTCGCCGGTTGACCCGTCTTTGCGGTTGCGCCACTAGTTGTGACGAATTCGAAATTCGCAGCATCTTGGAGCAATATCGAGGGCGAATTTCGGATTCGTAGCCAATGCGGGCGGGCGGCATAGGAGACAAACCAATGACCAAATTCACCCGGCGCGAGATCGTGGCTTCGGCGGCGTTGGCCGCACCGGCCCTGATCCTTCCCCGCACCGTTCAGGCGGCCCCCGCTATCTTCCCGAACAAGAACATCCAGTTCGTGATCCCTTATGCGCCGGGCGGCGGTTTCGACGTCTATGTCCGCGTCATCGCGCCGGTAATGGAGAAATATCTCGCCAACAAGGTGAACATCGTCCCGATCAACGTAGCCTCGGGCGGCGGGTCGCGCGGCGTGGCTCAGCTCTACCGCTCCAAAGCGGACGGCTACACCATCGGCATCCTGAACATTCCGGGCATGTTCATTCTGCAGCAGCAGCAGGGAGCAGGCGCCTACGATCTCTCCAAATTCTCCTGGATCGGCGCTATGGGCGAAGGCGAGCGCTACGTCATCTGCGTGGGCGCGAAATCGCCGCTGAAGACGTTCGCCGATTTGAAAGCGCTGTCGGCGATGCGCCCGATCAAATTGTCGGTCACGGGACCCGAAGGCACCGCCTATGCGGCGACAATGATCGGCACGCAATTGCTGGGGCTGAAGACGCAACTCATCACCGGCTACAAGGGTTCGGCCGATTATGTGGTCGCGGCCATCCGGGGCGATTCCGACGGCGTGATCGCGGCCATTCCGACGGCACTGCGCTTCGTGCGCGGCGGCCAGACTCGCGTGCTCGCGACGTTCGAGGCGAAGTCCAGCTTCCCCGGCGTACCGGATGCGACCGCGCTCGGCCAGCCCGATCTCGACAACATCAGCGTGGAACGCGTGGTGGCCGGTCCCCCGGGGATGCCGGCCGACATCCAGAACGCGCTGTCGGCAGCGCTTGCCAAGGCGCTTGCCGATCCCATCGTCATCAAATGGGCCAAGGAAAACGACCTCCTCATGCGGTCCAGAACGCCGCAGGACACCGCGAAACTGGTGGCCGAACAGCGCGTCTTCTTCGACAAGTGGAAGAAATATCTGGGTTGATCGGCTGAGCGGCGGGCCGCCCCGGACCAGCACGCCTGACCGGTGGATCACCGGCGATGCTTGCAGCCCCCGCATGCTCTGGAGAACGTGGGACGCATCAGTGCCGATGCCCGTGGTCGCGGTTGGAGCCGGATACCGTCGGCTTCCAAAAACACACGCAGAGGGTGTAGCTTAAAGCCAAAGCTTCCGGCGGAAATAACAGGGGAGGAGCGCAATGGATTTACAGCGGCGGAATTTCCCTTTGCTACTCACGCTTGCTGCGGCGGCCGTGGCGCCCGCCTTCGGGCAACCGGAGAAGCCCGCGGTTGGGCGCGCCATCGGCGCAAGCGAAAGCGCTGAATCCCTCCCGGATTTCTCGGGCATCTGGGTGCATGCAAATCCCGGGTTCGAGCCGCTGCCATCCGGTCCCACGGCGCTGGTCAACCGGGCGCGCCGCGCCAACGGCACCGTGGACATCCTCAGGCTTGCCGGCGATTACACCAATCCCATTCTGAAGCCGGAAGCGGCCGAGGTGGTGAAAAAGCATGCTCAACTTGGCATGAATGGCATAGGCGATCCGAACCCGCGCAACCAATGCCGGCCCGAAGGTCCGCCTTTCGTATTTACCAATGGCCCGACGCAGCTTCTGCAGGCGCCGGACGAGGTCATCATCCTTTATGGCTACAATCATCAGGTCCGCCATGTGCGGATGAACCAGCAGCATCCGGCAAAGGTGATACCGTCCTGGTACGGCGATTCCGTGGGCCATTATGAGGGCGACACGCTGGTCGTCGATACCGTGGGCACCAAGGTCGGGCCGTATTCCATGGTGGACTGGTACGGCTCGCCGCACACCCAGGCGCTGCACGTGGTCGAACGATACAGGATGCTCGATTACGCCGCCGCCAAGGAGGGATTCGAGCGAGACGCGAAGGAACACAACGTCGCCCCGGGAATGCCGGACCCGAACTCTCGGGGGAAGTACCTTCAGCTCCAATTCACGGTCCAGGATAACAGCGTCTTCACGACGCCGTGGACCGCAACCATGACTTATAGAAGTGGTGGAGATGGCCCCGCCGACTGGGTGGAACTGACTTGCGCCGAAAACATCAAGTGGTACCCGGGAAGGGACTCCGATGTGCCCCGGGCGGCCAGGCCGGATTTCTGATCTGCGGGAATGCAGCCATTCGGGAAGAAGCGGATGCGCGGGGCGAGCCTGCGGGCGGCTTCCCTGAGTACACGGCTTCCATGCCTCAAAAGTCCGGCTTCTCCGCCACCGGCGTGTGGTAGTCGATGCCGAACGGGTTCAAATTGTTCTCGGAGCAATTGTCCTCCGCGAAGGTCCGGTTCACGCGATCGTACTGGCGCAGCGCCTGCCAGGGCTGGTTGAACGTGTCCGGGTCGTCGATCATCAGCAAGATCTCCAGCTTGGCGCCGTTCTCGATCAGCCGCCAGCGTTCCGTAACGTGCAGCTTGCCGGTATGGGGCGTGCGATAATTGTCGAGGAACGTCTTGTCGTTGAGGCCGATGGTATCGACGACGAGCGTATCGCCCTCGTAATGGCCGACCGATTCTCCGTACCAGGAGGGTTTCGGGTTGGCGGAATGAGACGCATCGAGCCGGATATGGCGCGTTTCGGAATTTCCGGAGAAGATCATCGTGACCTCCCTGGGCGATTGCAGGATGGACAAAGCGCCGCCGAGCAGCACGTCGAAGCCCGGAACGCCGGCACCCTGGCACGAGGACCGCGCGGTGAAGGCGAATTTTCCTTTCAGCACTTCCTCGTTGTCCTTCTTCATCACGTCTTTCGCCCATTGCTTCAGATTGGGGTTGCCGATGTCCGAAATGCGCTGGGTCGGCTGCTTTCCCGGGGTACCGTTGGGGATGTAGGGATAGGCCGGATCCTGCCCGACCGGCATTGGCGAGCCCGGAACCGGAAGGAATGCGCCGATGCCGATACCGACCCAGGCCGTCTGGGCGGTGGGGGAAAAATCGGGCGGCGCGCTCGCGGCAAACCCCTGTTGCGCCGCCGCCGTACCGGCCAAGCCTGCCAAGAGTCCCAGCGAGATTATCCGCCGTATCCCGTGCGATTTGCGCATCGTTTCCTCCTCGACCGCGGGAAGCATACTCGTAGGGATATGCCTCCGCCAACGGGGACGCGTGCGTCATGCACCCGCTACCGGTCGTAGTCCGCTCGCCCGCATCGGACCTCCCATTCAAGCACCCCAGCAAAAGGAGTAGCGTTCCAAGGAATCGTGAAACGGGGGGACGTATGAATTTGCGGCGGTGGGAATTTCTCTGCCTGCTGACATTGGCGGCTGCAGCGGCGCCGGGCTGGGGAGAGGCGGCAGCGCCGGCCGGCGGCGGCACGAACGTCAACGCAGCCATCCCGAATTTGTCCGGCGTATGGGCCCACACGTCCATCACCGGCTTCGAGCCCCTCGCCTCAGGCCCGACCTCGCTCCGAAACCTGTCGCGGCGCGGCATCACGAGCGACAATCGCCGGCTTGTCGGCGACTACAGGAACCCCATCCTGAAGCCGGAGGCGGCGGAAATCGTGAGGAAGCATGGCGAAATGTCGTTAACCGGTACGGGATATCCGACACCGCGCAACCAGTGCTGGCCCGGAGGCATCCCGTTCGTTTTTACGACCACTGCAATTCAGGTCCTGCAGCAACCGGGCGAGATCACCTTCCTCTATTACGAAGATCACGAGGTGCGCCATGTGCGGATGAACCAGGGGCATCCGGCAAAAGTGACGCCGTCCTGGTATGGGGATTCCGTCGGTCATTTCGAAGGCGACACGCTGGTGGTCGACACGGTGGGTATCAAGGTCGGACCTTATGCCATGCTCGACTGGTACGGCACACCGCACAGCCCTGCGCTGCACGTGGTCGAGCGGTATCGGTTGCTTGATTACGACGCCGCGAAAGAAGGATTGGAACGAGACGCCAAAGAGAATTTTCAAGTGCAGCTGGATACAATCGATCCTGACTATAAGGGCAAGCACCTGCAGCTCCAGTTCACGGTCGAGGATGAAGGCGTCTTCACGACGCCCTGGTCCGCGACGATGACGTACCGTCCTCAGGTGACGGAATGGGAGGAAAGCATCTGCGCCGAAAACCCGAAAAAATACGGCACGGAAAAGGACGTGGCGGTCCCGGTTGCGGCCAAACCGGATTTCTGAGAGTTGGCATGCCGGGAGCGCCTCAAAATACCTGGAAGAAATATCTGACAGCCCGTTGACCGGTCCGCCGCGCCTCACTAACGCTTACCCCCTCACCAGCGGGGGCTTGGCGCCCTTCGGGGACGGTTGTGTATGCTTCAGATGTGGCTTGGCGGCATTGAGGGCCTGCTTCAGCTGAGAGAGCTGGGGTTCCTGTGCCTCGGCATGCTGATTGGCCTGTTCTTCGGCGCCATTCCGGGGCTTGGCGGGGCGGCGGCGCTGGCGCTGCTGATGCCGCTGACCTATGGGCTGGAGCCGTTCACGGCGCTGGCGCTGTCGGGCGGCGTCATGGGCGGCGTGCCGATGGGGGGCTCCATCACGGCGATTTTATTGAACACACCGGGCTCGGCGCCGAATGCGGCCACCGCCATCGACGGCTATCCGCTGGCGCAACAGGGCAAGGCCGGCCTCGCCATCGGTGCGGCCGCGAGCGCGAACGCCATCGGCGGCATCATCGGCACGGTATCGGTGCTGGCGATCCTGCCCATCGCCAAGGACATCGTGCTCCTGTTCGGCCCGCCGGAGTTTTTCCTGCTGGCGATCCTGGGTCTGGTCATCGTGTCGACCACGAGCCGCGGCAAATTGCTCCGTGGACTGATCACCGGCGCGTTCGGGCTGATGGTCGCCTTCATCGGCTATAACGACGTCTCGGGCGGCGAGCGCTTTACCTATGGGATCGAATATCTCTGGGACGGTGTGCATCTGGTGCCGGCCCTCATCGGCCTCTTCGCCGTGGCCGAGATGATCAACCTCTACGTCAAGGGCGGCTCGGTCTCGAACAACGCGTCGTCGGTCAAGATCACCAGCATGACGGGCGGTTTGCTGGAGACCTTCAAACATTGGCCGACAGTGATCCGCGGCTCCCTGATCGGCACCATCGTGGGCGCGGTGCCGGGTGTGGGCGGCGTGGTCGCCTCGTTCCTCTCCTACAGCATGACCGTGCAGGCGGCCAAGGAGAGCGAGAAAGACAGCTTCGGCAAAGGCAACATCAAGGGCGTGATCGCGCCCGAAGCCGCCATCAACGCCAAGGATTGCAGCGCGCTGATCCCGACCCTCGCCTTCGGGATTCCGGGCGGTGTCGAGATGGCCGTGTTCATGGGCATCCTGATTGTGCACGGGATGCAGCCGGGGCCGCTGATGCTGGTCGATCATCAGGTCGAGATTTATGGCCTCATCTGGGCGCTGACCGCGTCATGCGTGCTGGCCTCGTTCGTGGGCCTGCTTCTGGTGAGGCCGCTGTCGCGAGTGACGCTGCTGGATTCCCAGATATTGGTGCCGCTTGTGCTGTGCGTCGCCTTTGCCGGCTCCTATGCGATCGACATGACCATCGAGAACGTCATCATCACTGCGATTTTCGGCGTCATCGGCTATCTGATGATCCGCTTCGATTATCCGCGGCTGACCATCGTGATCGCGCTGGTGCTGGGAGCGGCGGCCGAGCGCAATTTCCACCAGTCCATGCTGATGAGCGACAATCGCTGGTCGGTCTATGTGAGCCGGCCGATCTGCGCGCTTCTGCTTGCGGGGATCGTGGTTCTGCTTGCGCTTCCGCTTGTACGCGGGGTGTCCCAGCAGATTGCGGGCCCCAAGCCCTCGGCGGAAAGAGGCTGAGTGTGAAGCAATTTTTCGGCACGCCGGTAACGGATTATCTGCCGGCATTGGGCCTCCTTGTCCTCACGCTCGGATATCTCGCGACCGCATACCAATACAGCCCCGACGCGCGCGCCGTGCCCGCGGGCGTCGCCTGGGTGATGCTGGTGCTGGTGGGGCTCGATCTGGTGTCGCGCACGAAGACGGCGGCAGGGCTCACGCTGATGCATTGGCTGAACCCCGCCGGCGATCCCGACAAGATGGCCGACCGCAGACCTTATACGGCGCTGAAGCAGATCGGCGCCGTGGCGTGGGTGTTCGGATTTGCGTTGGCGATGCTGTTCATCGGTATCCTTTATGCCGTGCCGCTCTACGTGTTCGCGTCGCTTTATTTTCGCGGGCGGCGGCCCCTGCTGATGGCGGTCGGCGTGAGCGCGGCCGCGACGGCGATGATCTGGCTGTTGTTTGTTGCCGTGCTGGGGTTGGAGCTTTATCCCGGCATGCTGTTCAGCGGAGTGTGAGAAGCGCGCATGAGTGAAGCCGAAGGCGGACGGATTTTCTTTTCCAGCAAGGGACGCACGCTCGAAGGCGAGGACGAGATCGTCATCCTGTCGGTGGGCGTCGATATCGGTTCATCGACCTCGCATCTGGTGTTTTCGCGCATCGTGCTCGAACGGCTCGACAGCCGCTATGTGGTGAGCCAGCGCGAGACGTTCTACGAATCCGACATCCTGCTGACGCCGTATACGGAAGAAGAAACGATCGATTCGGAAAAGCTCGGCGCGTTCATCGCCAAACAATACGAATTCGCCAAGGTGCAGCCGGACGAGATCGACACCGGCGCGCTTATTCTCACGGGCGTCGCGGTGCGGCGGAAGAACGCGCGGGCGATCGCCGATCTGTTCGCGAGCCAGACCGGCAAGCTGGTCGCGGTCAGCGCCGGCGACAGCCTCGAAACCGTGATGGCAGCCTATGGTTCGGGCGCGGTTTCGCGCTCCGTGCGCGACGGCGCGACCGTGATGAATGTCGACATCGGCGGCGGCACGTCGAAGATCGCGGTCTGCGCGGGCGGCAAGGTGGTGGACTTGACCGCGGTCGATGTGGGCGCGCGGCTGGTGGTGACCGGCCCGGACGGGCGCATTACCCGCACCGAAGAATCGGGCCGCCAATTCGCGGCCGAACTGGGTGTGGACGTCTCCATCGGCGCGGTCTTGAAACCCGCAGATGCGCGCGAGCTGGCCAAGCGCATGAGCGACCGGCTGTTCGAGGCCATGCAGGGCGCCTCCCCCAAGGTGGGCGCCTCGTCGCTGCTGCGGCTCGATCCGATTGCTCCGCGCGAGAAGGTGGACGAGATCACCATCTCCGGCGGCGTC
>Ga0265338_10004202_pt1 | contig 19636 bp, 16 predicted proteins | sample 42126metaG_FD_193579 | JGI IMG/M metagenome (GOLD analysis project Ga0265338, IMG submission 193579) | Rhizosphere microbial communities from Carex aquatilis grown in University of Washington, Seatle, WA, United States - 4-21-26 metaG | ecosystem: Host-associated > Plants > Roots > Rhizosphere...
AAGACACGCTGTTGGTGACTTCGAAGGGATTGGAACTTCTGACCCCGACGCCTCACTGGCCCATGGTGAAGATGGAGTATGGCGGCAAGAAATACTCGCGGCCAGATATTTTGGTTAGAAAATAGGATTTCGTAGGGACAAGGTATGCCTGCCCCTGCAACTGAGGCCTGCCCTGGTTCTAATGGGTTTGCTGAAAGGTTTCCATGAAGCAAAAAATCATCGCCATTGGCGGGGGAAGCATCGGCTGGGGCGGGAAGAAGCCGGAAGTCGCGGCTATCTCCCGGGAAATCATTAAACTTTCCGGAAAGAAAAATCCACGGTTGCTCTTTGTGCCGACCGCCAGCTCCGATGACCGGGCCTACGTGCGGCTCGCGGAAAACCACTTTGGCCGAAAGATGGGCTGCCGGGTGGAGACAATGTACCTCCACAAGGAAAGCCCGAGCGGGGGCGAAATCCGGCGCAAAGTCCTGGCTTCTGACATTATTTACGTGGGCGGCGGCAACACCCTGATGATGATGAACCGCTGGAAGAAACTGGGAATGGACAAGGCCCTCAGGGAAGCCCGTTCCAAGGGGAAAGTTCTTTGCGGCACCAGCGCCGGAGCCCTTTGCTGGTTCCGGCAAGGCAATTCTGATTCTTGGAAATACTACAATCCCAAGGCCCCGCTGATACGGGTTGCGGGACTTGGTTTTCTGGGCGCCTTGGGATGCCCCCATTACGACGGGGAAAAGGACCGTGAGCCCCAGTTAAAAGCCATGATGAAGACCACTCCGGGAGTGGCCATCGCCATGGACAATTGCGCGGCCCTGGAAGTGGTGGGGGACAAGGGCCGGATTATTACCTCCCGGCCTGGCGCCAACGGCTGGCGGGTCTATTGGAAAAAGGGAAAGTATCATAAGGAAAAGCTGACGGGGTTGGGTTGGATGTCGTTGGCTGAAATGACGCGAAGAGGATAATGCTGGTTGTCGAGACGCAGAGGGCCCGGACGAAAGAAAATAGAAAAGAATAAATTTTAAAATCTTGCTTTAAACTGAACGAAATTTAATCTTCCTCCTCGTGCTCCGCGTCTCTGAGGTGAAAATTCTGGAGGGATTTATGTCATATGTCATCGGCTGTGATGTCGGCACATCAGGAACCAAGGCCATTGTGGTTTCGGAGTCGGGCAAGATCCTTTCCAAGGTGACGGTCGAATATCCCATGTCCACGCCCCATCCGGGCTGGGCGGAGCAAGATCCGGATGCTTGGGTGAAGGCCGCCTTCCAAGCCGTCGCAGGAGCTGTCCGGAAATCTGGCGTGAGGGCCCAGGACGTGAAGGCTGTCGGTTTTTCCGGACAGATGCACTCTTCTGTTTTTCTCGATAAAAACAACAGGGTCCTGAGACCCGCTCTCCTCTGGTGCGACACCCGCACCCACCAGGAATGCCGGGAGATCACCGCAAAAGTTGGCGAGAATAATCTGCGCAAATGGGTTTCGAACCCGGCTTTGGAAGGCTTTACTCTTCCCAAAATTCTCTGGGTCAAAAAAAACGAGCCTAAAATTTACCAACAGATCGCCCAGGTCTTGATGCCGAAGGATTACGTGCGCTATAAGCTGACCGGGGTTTTGGGAACGGATGTTTCGGACGCGGCTGGGACCCTTTACTTCGACGTGAAAAACCGGAGATGGTCCAAGGAAATCCTCCGCAAGCTGGGGATCCCCCTGGTTTGGTTCCCCCAAGTGGTGGAATCCCAGCAGATTTGCGGGAACTTAACTCCCGCGGCGGCCAAGGCCCTGGGGCTGAAGGTTGGAACAGCGGTGGTGGCGGGAGGGGCGGACAATACCTGCGGGGCCCTGGGGAACGGCATCATTAAGTCCGGCGACGTCATGGCCAGTTTGGGGACTTCGGGAGTTTTTTTCGCGCACTCGGACCAAGTCAGGGTGGATCCGGGGCTCCGGGCCCATAGCTTTTGCCACAGCGTGCCGAAAAAATGGTACCTCATGGGAGTCATGCTCTCGGCGGGTTTCGCTTTAAGGTGGTATCGGGATACCCTGGGCTTGACGGAAAAGGAAACCGGAAGAAAGACGGGTAGGGACGCTTATAACGTCCTGAGCGATTTGGCGAAAAAAGTGCCGGAGGGAAGCGAGGGGCTCCTATTCCTGCCCTATTTGATGGGGGAGAGGACGCCCCACAAAGACCCCAACGCGCGGGCCGCATTTATTGGCGCTTCCGCCAGGCATGGCAGGGCTCATTTCGCCCGGGCCGTTTTTGAGGGAATCACCTTTGGCATGAGGGACTCCTTGGAGATTTTCCGTGAGTTGAATATTCCAATCCGGCGGGTGGTGGCCACCGGGGGCGGGGCGGTGAATCCCTTTTGGCGCCAGTTACAGGCGGACATCTATGGGGCGGAAGTCGTGACGGTCAACAGCCAAGAGGGGCCCGCCTTTGGGGCGGCAATTCTGGGGATGGTGGGAGTGGGGCTTTACCCGAATGTGGCGGCCGCCTGCTCAAAATTGGTTAGGGTGGTGACGAGGACCAGCCCTCGGAAAAAATCCGTAAAGATCTATGACCGCTGGTATGGGGAATACAAAAAACTATATCCCCGGCTAAAAGAGAGCTTTCGTTCGATCCAAGCCGGCATCAATCCACGGTAAACAAACCCATTTCCCTTGGGTCGATGGTTCACTTTTATTCAAGAAGTGGTATTATTAACCCGCCGCAAGAAGGGGGCTTTTCGCCCATTTCAAAAACGATTTCGGGGTTCGGATGAAGCAAAGAATGACTTTAGCCGTTTTTTTCCTGATGATCGCCGCATTCAGCGCCTGTCAGAGAAAAATCGCGGTATCGCCCAGCCCGATCTACCTCTTTACCCCGACTCCCACGACGACTCAAACGCCGTCGGCCAGCCCGACCAACAGCCCCACCCGAACCCCTACCTCCACGGCTTCTTACACGGCCACCTATAGCCCCACCCCCACGCCCACCTCAACCGGGACTGCTTCCTACACGGATACCTTTTCCGCTACCGCGACAAAGACTCCCTCGGATACGCCCACCAACACCTTAACCGACAGCCCGACCTTGACGCCGACCGATACCCCGACGATAACCTTAACCCCCAATAAGCCCCCCAGCGTGACGGTGACCCCTCCTGTTCCTTTTACGCCAACCGTTCCTCCCGGATCCTGCGGCCTTTTGGAGAACAGTTTTGAGACTTTCACGGGAACCGGACCCTACAACACTGAAAATGGGTCGGTGGCCGTTCCATTCGCGGTGACTTCGGTCGGACTTTCCCAAACCAACAGCGGAGCGACGGTTGGAACGAACGCCCTGGACGCTTTCATTAATCCCGGCGGAAGCGCCAATCTCGTGGATTGGAGCGGATTCGCGCCAGGAAACCTCACCAACGTTTTGCAAATCGTCATGGATGTGACGGCGGATCCGGGATTGATCTCGGGTACCTATGACCAGCTTTATCTCGCGGTTCAAAACACCATTATCCCTGTTTTCTGGCAGCAAATTTCCGCTTCGGTGGATATCGCCGCTGGGACCCAATCGGTGACCTTCACGGTGGACTGGACTTCCTATGGAGGGACCCTCAACGCTAACTCCCAAATTACCGATATTGTCCTGGCTTGGAATACGGACGGGGCTGGAACGGGAAACCTTTACATGGATAACGTCCGTTTCATTTACAATCCCTGTCCGCCCACGCCCACGCCGACGCCCATCCTCGCCAACAACAACATCTGGTCCTTTGGCGCCCCCTGCCCGGTCGGTGTGGCGGTGGACAACCAGGGAACCTTCTATGTTTCGAACCCCTGCGCCGGCAATATCGGCGTCTTTGATTTTAACGGCGATCCCCTCTATACCATCACCCTGCCGAATCCGAACCCCTGGGGTAATTTTCCCGAACCGCTGGGAATGACCCTGGACAACAACGGAAATCTTTTTGTCGCTGACCACGGGAATGGAATCGGCGAGATCCTGGAATTCAACGCGGCTTCCGGCGCCCTGGAAAACATGTTTTGGGGATCCAACAACAATTCCGTGACATTCCTGAACGCCCCCTATGACGTCAAGCTGGACGGTTCGGGTAATTTAATCGTGGCTGATTACGGCGGCGGTTACGTGGCCAAAATCGACCCCGCCACCGACACGGTGATTGCCCTTTGTTCCAACAGCGGATCCATCGCCCCCGCGGGTCTGGTGCTGGACGCGACGGGAACCAATGTGTACGTGACCGATCTTGCCAACGCCCAAGTCGTGCAATATGACTCGGCAACCCTTACCGTTCAAAGTAGTTTTAACGGATCCGGATGGACTCAGGCGTTGGTGGCCCCCTTTGGAATTGGGCTGGACCAGGCGGGAAACCTGGTCATTTGCGATCCTGGCGCCGGGAGCGTAGTCAACGCGACGACCGCAGGAGCCTTTTTACAATATGTCGCCCCGGGCCAGGGAAATTTCGGCCAATGCCTGTTTCTGGCGTTTGATCCACCGGGCAACCTGTATGTGGCGATCAATAACTTTGGGGTTGTCGCGATGATCAAGAACGGCGTCGGTAATTTCCAATAAGCGGTTGATTAAAGCTGAGCCGAAGGAATCACGGATGAAGGGCGTCAACCGCCGGATAGAGGTGAAGGAAATGAAAAAGATATGGATTTTGTTCCTGGCCGTCATTTTCTTGGCCAGCGCTTCGGGCTTTTCCCAAACGGACCCGCATAAGTCGAAGTTTTACGCGAAAAAAATGTCCGGAAAATCGAATCAACCCCGGCCGAATTTCGTCTTGAAGTACACGAGCCGGCCCGGCAAGCCCAATCCTTGGGACAAGTACAAAAAACGAAGAAGATAAATCGGAACAAACGGCCGGTGAAACGGCGGGGAGGTCGGCCTTAGAAGCGGCATTCCGCGTCGAGAGCCGCGCCGAACGAGATGGAATCCTGCACGGCCGGTAGGCTCCGGGTCACGAAGGCCGCGTCGATGTTGAAGGCCGGGAGTTGAAAGCCTGCCCCGAAGGTCCACAATTGCGAGTTGGATACGCGGTCATTAAAGGTTCCAAGGCGGACCACCAGGTGGTTTTCCGGATACCAGCGTTCCACCCCGCCCCTCCAATTAACCTGTCCCTGGGTCCAGGAAACCTCCCCTTCCAAGGCGATATTCTTTTCCGGGGGGCAAGCCGTCAACCCTAATTTGGTGGCTGAGGGAAAATTCGCCGGGACGGTCACGTCAACCGGCAACCCAACGGGGGTTTCGGCGCCGGTCGAGGGATCCAGGACGAAGGTTTGCTGCTTCGCCTGCCAATTGAAATTTGACTGGAGGTTCACGAACATCATGCCGGCGGAAAGGGTGTCGTTGATTTTGACCAGGAACCCTCCATCGAAGCTGAGCCCCAATCCCGAATTGGAAGTGGTTTTAGTGTATTGGTAACCGGCCGCCGTGGAGCCTTGCTGGTAAACCCCGCTGAGGACCGTTTGTTGATATTGAATTCCATCGTGATACTTCAGGCTTCCTCCCACGGCGAGAAAGGGGAAGTTGCCGATCGGGAGGGGAGTTCCATAGCTGAGGATCAAGTCGCTGATTTGCTGGCGGGTTTCTTGGAAGTCCAGGTTGTAGGCCTGGCTGACCGGAATCGTTCCTTGATTCCTCCCGTTAAAGAAGGCCAGGGCCCCCTGGGATTCGGTGGATTTCAGCTCTTGGTTGTAGATGACGCCCCCCGTCGCGTTGGAATATTTGACCGCGAAAGATCCGAGGTATTGTTGGTAGCGCTGGACTGGGTCCTGGGCGGAAAGGGCCGCGTTCTCCGGCGTGAAGCGGAGGATCGGGGACCCGGTATTGCTGGTGTCGAAGAAGGAGCCGCCGGCCGCGACGGACCAAAGGTTGTTGCCGCCCGGCACGGCTAGGAGGGCGGGATTCCAATAAAAACCGTAAATCTCCATGGGGGCCGCGGTGGCGGCGCCGGCGATGCCAAAACTATGGGCTTCCTGGGCTTGAAGCGGGACGGCCAACGAGAGGAATAACGCCGCGGATAACCACTGTTGGATCCTCCGGCTGTTGGCTTTTGGGGTGGAGGGGCTTTGGACCATGGGGTTAGTTTAACCGCTGGAGCCTGTCAAAATCAATAAACTCAGTCGGATGGCGCCTGGTTCAAGATTTATCCGGCAACACCCGGCGGAGGTGAAGGAAGCAAGGGTAAGGTTGTGTTAGAAACGGATACCTGGACCCTTGGGCCAAGGGCCTGTTTTTCACCCTTTGGGATGGTAGGCCGGCTTGCTACAATCGGCCCATGAAAAAAAAGAAACCTGATCCTTTCGCCCGCTTGAGGAAGGTTCTTTCCGCTAGGGAAAATCTGGTGTGGGGTCTTTTGGCGGGTGCCGCCTGGACCCTCCAGACCATCCGCCTCCACGACCCGTCGGTGGCTTTTCCGTTCCTCTTTTTTTTGAAAGGTTTGGTGTTAACCGCCGCCGCCGCGGCGGCCTACCAACTTTCGGCGCCCAAGAAAATTTTCTCGTTTTTAGGAATGTTCCCCCTGCTTTGGCTCGCCCTGTCCCGGTTCCAATGGAGTCTTTGCGCCGACCAAGATTTTCATTATTGGCTGTGGCTGGTTCTTTTCCTTTTTTCCGAGATGGCGATCCTTTCGATACACGACGGAAGGAAACTGCTGTTGGCCCTGGCCCCCTTGTGGACCGGCTTGGCTTGGTTATCACCTGTCTCGCTGCTCCTGCCCTTGGGATTTATTTTCGCGCCTTCGAACAGGTTTAAAAATGTCCCCTGGACCAAATGGGGAGGGCTTCTCGCGGGTTTCGTCCTCATCGCGGGCCTGAGGGGGTGGCAAACCCTTGGGTTTGATTGGATCAGCCTATTCGATTTTCTGGCCTCCAGCCGCTACGCGGCCTTTTTCATGCTGGGGTGGCTGGGATTGATCTCTTTTCCCCGGAAAGGTACCTTCCGCTACGCCCTCACGCCGATGTTCGCCTTGGCGCTCGGGTTCATTTTTTGGCCAACGGCGGTTTGGGATCCCCAACGGTTGGAGCTGTTGAAATGGGTCTTGGTATTTTCCGCGGGTTTTGGCTGGGAATCGTTCCGCCGGGACCTGATGGATCCGACCTGGCATGGCCGTGCCGTTTGGTTCGCTTTAGGCCTAGCCTTGTTTTGGGGAATGGTTTAAGTCAAGCCGGTTTGATTCCCAATTGGAAACTCCCGGAGGCCTTGAAACAGCAGGCCGTTTCCCTGTAAGTTTAAGCGGATATTCGTTTGGGTTTAACTGTACTTTTTATTCCTGGTTCAGCTTTTCAAGGCTTTTTCTGGCCGGGATTTATGGTAAACTCCGGGTGTTTTTCCGGTATTTATTGGAGGCTTCCCATGAAATTGGTCCTGTCCCTATTGGCAGTTTTTGGATTTCCAGCATTGGCTTGGTCGGAAGGGGGAGCGCCCTCGCCGGCGAGAATGCCAGCGCCCTCGGCTCCCTCGGTTCAAACCGCCCCGGCTGCCGCGGTCCCTCCAGCGGTCCAGCCCAGCCCCACTCCTTCGGTGGATTTGAAGCACGCGCCTAAAATTTTCAGCGCCAAGCCGAATTTCGATTTTAAAAACGTGGATGAGGGCCCGGACATCATCCATGAGTTTCGAATCGTCAATAAGGGCAACCGGCCCCTCACCATTACCAATGTGGGGACGTCCTGCGGCTGCACGGCGGCGGTCTTGAAAAAAGTCGGGTCGAAAAAAGATGAGGCCGCGACTCTTCCCGTTGAAATACCAGCGGGAGGCAAGGGCACCATCAAGGCCACCTACCACACCAGCGGCAGGCCGGGCCACGCGACCAAAATCATCACCATTTCCAGCAACGACCCCGTCAATGCGGCCTACCAGCTCAAACTCGATATGACGGTCGTGCGGGACATTGACGTCCAACCGGACCGGGTTTACCTCTACGGGATCCATTACAAGCAGCCCCATGAGACCACCGTCACCGTGAAGGGGAAGCCTGACATGCCCTTGAGCATCCTGTCGGTGGAAAGCGTGAACAAGGTCGTGAGCGTCACCAGCGTTTCGCCCATCCTGAACGATCCGGACAAGCGTGAAGGGGTCACGATTGTGGTGAACTTGCCCGTAACCCAGGCGATCGGGACCTTTACCGATGAGATCCTCGTCAAGACCGACAACCCCAAAAAGCCGGAAGTGCGCATCCAGGTTTTGGGCGAGGTGACGGGCCGGGTGCAATTCAACCCGAAGAATTTCACCTTTACCCCGAACCAGGAAGCCCCGGTCACGGTCCAGTTCACGGTGGACCCGCCCAAGGGTTTTGAGGTGCGCGGGGTGGAATCGACGAAGCATTTGACCAGGCCCTATATCAAGAAGACCCGCGGGGGGAACGGATTGGACCTCTACTCCTTGATTGTCTCGGTGGTGAAAAACCTGCCCAAGGACAGCGATGGCAAGGACCAGATCATCGTCCGGACGAATGATCCGGACCAGGAAAAGATTTTCTTCGACGTTCAGGCGCAGAAGTAAATAGCAGGTACCGGGCGCCAGGCGCAAGGTTCCAGTTTTTGGATCGGCCTATCGGGTCCATCACCACTGGGACCTGGAACCTGGGGCCTGACAACTTTCGTGAGAGGTTCCCATGGCAACGCAAGCGGATTCGGGTTTAGAGGATATCATCGCGACGAGCACCTCGGTTTGCTCCATTGAGAATGGGGTGCTGGCTTACCGCGGCTACAATATCGACGAGCTGGCCGAGAAGGCCACCTTCGGCGAAGTGACAAACCTCCTTTTATTCGGCCAATTACCGACCAAAGCCCAATTGCAAAAACTTGAGGCGGACATCGTCGAGGGCTCCAAGGTTCCCGAGGCTTCTTGGAAAATCATCAAGAGCTTTCCTTTAAGCGTGCCGCCCATGGATTGGCTGAGGTCGGCGGTTTCCGTTCTTTCCTTCAATGACCCGGACGCCAAGGACAACGGCAATGAGGCGAATTTACGCAAATCCGTCCGTCTGACGGGGCAGATTTCCACCCTGGTGGCGGCCTTTGACCGTCTGCGCAACGGCAAGGAAATCCTGGACCAGAAACCAGGCAAGTCCCAGGCTTGGAATTTTCTCTATCAATTGACCGGCAAGGAGCCGGACGAGGTTTCGGTGAAAACCTTCGACGTCTGCCTGATCCTGCACGCTGACCATGAATTGAACGCTTCCACCTTTTCCGCCCGGGTCACAGCGGCCACCCTCAGCGACATCCACTCCGCCATCACTTCCGCCATTGGGACTTTAAAGGGTTCTTTGCACGGCGGGGCCAATGAGCAGGTGATGATCATGCTCCAAAAGGTCGGCGACGCCTCGAAGGTGGAGGCCTGGATCAAAGATGCGCTGGTCCGGAAGGAACGCATCATGGGATTCGGCCACCGGGTTTACAAAAACGGGGATCCCCGCGCCAAGCATTTGATGAAATTGTCCGAGGCTATGGGTAAGCTTAAGGGTGAGACCAAGTGGTACGAGATGTCCCGCGTCATTGACGGGGTCGTTCAAAAGGAAAAGAAGCTTCTTCCCAACGTGGATTTTTATTCGGCATCAACCTACCACTATCTGGGAATCCCGACGGACATCTTCACGCCCATCTTCGCCTGCAGCCGCATCACCGGCTGGTCCGCCCATGTTTGCGAGCAATTGGCCCACAACCGCCTGATCCGCCCCCGCGCCGAGTACTTGGGCGCCAGGGACCAGCATTACATTCCGATTGATAAAAGATAACGACAATTAGGAATTAGGAGTTTGGAATTAGGAATGGTGGATCAAGAGCGAAGCGGAATCCGCTTCGCTCTTTTCTTTTTGGCTTGAAGTAGGCAAAAACAAAGGATTTTATTCCGCCACTCCTCGATTTTGCCTCAAAAGGAAGGAACGCTACCTGTTAGAATATTTCCCTGATGGCCCGGAAAAAAGTCCGGGCTTTTTTAATTTTTTGGAAAAAAGGCCCATGGCGTCTTCCACCGGATTTAAAAATTCCTACAAACTTTACATGAGGCTCTTGGCCTATCTGAAGCCATTTCGACCTCGGGTGATTTTGAACTTTTTGTTCATGGTCATTTCCGATTCGGCGACGGGTTTTGTCATGTATCAATTCGCGCCCCTCATCAACGCCACTTTTATGAAAACCGATGATCCGTCCGGCACTTACCATCACCTCCTCTCTTTCACGATTCCCATTACCTTGTTCGCGGCCATGCTTCGTTATTCGGCCGGTTATGGCCAGGATTACTTCACTGGATATTTGGGCCAAAAGATCGTCCAGCAGTTGCGGGCGGACCTTTATTCCCACTTTCTCACCCTACCCATGTCCTATTTCAACGCCCACCGCACGGGCGGACTGGCCGCCCGCATCACCAACGATGTGCAGATCCTCCAGGACACCATCATCAGCGGCATCGGGCGGAGCTTTTCCTCGGGCTTGACCGCCATCGCCTTGGCCGTGGTGCTCGTTCACCTCGATGGGGAGCTTGCCCTTGTAGCCTTTGTCGTTTTCCCATTGGCCCTGATGCCCATTTACCGCTTTGGAAGGAAAATTCGACGGGCTTCGGGCGAGGGCCAACAGATTTTGGCCGACCTGAATTCCCAGATCCACGAGACCCTGGCCGGCATCCGGGTGGTGAAGGCATTCGGCATGGAGCATTTCGAGAAGAGCAAGTTCAATAAAACGAACGAGAAGTATTTCGCGACCGCCATGAGTTCCATCCGGGCTTACGCCCTTTCAACGCCCGTCGTGGAAATAATGGCCACGATTTCCCTCTTAGGACTCATTTGGTGGCTGGCCTACCGGGCGCTTTTTAAGGGGGACATAACCGTCGGAACTTTCGTCGCTTTTATGGGAGCCACCGCCACCCTTTATCCCCAATTGAAAGGCTTCAACGGATTTTGGTCCGGGCTTCAGCATGCGTTGGCCTCCGTGGAACGCTGCTTCGAGATATTGGACACGGTCGACCCCATGGTGGACGTCAAGGGCGCGGCGGAAGTGGGGACCCTCAAGAAGGCCATCGAATTTAAGAATGTTTCTTTTGAGTATTTGCCCGGCCATCCCATTATTAAGAACGTTTCTTTCAGCGTGGCCAAGGGTGAGGTGGTGGCGCTGGTGGGGCCCTCCGGCGGGGGCAAGACCACGCTGGTGGACCTGGTGCCGCGTTTTTACCAGCCGGCCTCAGGGCAGATCCTTTGGGACGGCAAGGACATTTCCAAGATGAAGCTGGCTTCCCTCAGGTCCCACATCGGCATCGTGACCCAGGAAACCATTCTCTTCCACGAATCCATCCTGAAGAACATCGCCTACGGCAGGCCGGGGGCATCCTTCTGGGATGTGCAAGACGCGGCCAAGGCGGCTTATGCCAAGGAGTTCATCGACAACACGCCCCAGGGGTTTAACACCTTGATCGGGGACAGGGGCATCCGCCTTTCCGGGGGACAGCGCCAAAGGCTCGCCATCGCCAGGGCGATTTTGAAAAACCCGCCCGTCATGATTTTGGACGAGGCCACCTCGGCCCTGGACACGGAGAGCGAGCAATTGGTCCAAAAGGCTTTGAACGAGTTGATGGGCCACCGCACCACGCTGGTCATCGCCCACCGCCTTTCCACCGTGCGCAAGGCGAACAAAATTTTGGTAATCGACAAGGGAAGGATCGTGGAGCAGGGAAAGCACGGCCATCTTTTGAATAAGCGGGGCCTCTACGCCAAGTTGTACCGCATGCAGTTCAGGGATTCAACGAAAGGCGTCGAATCCCAATGAGGAATTAGTAATTAGGAGTTAGCAATTTTTAAAATTCCTAATTCCTAACTCCTCATTCCTAATTGATCGGAACTCGTGTAAGGATGGTGATGGAGTGAGGGAAACATGAAAAAAGTTAAGAAATCTTTGAAACGCCCCGCTGTCTTCCTTGACCGGGACGGCACCCTGATCCACGACGCCGGCTACCTAAGCCGGACCTCCCAAGTGAAGTTTTTTCCGGACGCGGTAAAAGCCCTGAAACTATTACGCCAGGCTGGTTTTTACCTTTTCGTGGTCTCCAATCAATCAGGCGCCGCCAGGGGCTATTTTCCGGAAAGTTCGGTCAAAAAAGTTCACCGCCATATCCAATCCCGCCTGAAATCCATGGGAACGGGGGTCGACCGGTTCTTTTATTGCCCCCATTTCCCCCTGGGAAAAGTAAAATCTTTAAGTAAGGTTTGTGCCTGCCGAAAACCCAAGCCGGGAATGGTTCGGGAAGCGTCTAAACGATACCCGGTTGACTTGAGGCGAAGCTATGTGGTGGGGGATAAAATGGACGATATCCTCCTAGTCCGCAACGCCTGGTTGGCGGGCGGGGTTTTAGTGAGGACCGGCAAGGGCCGGCAAAGTGAAAAGATATTGAAAGTCCGAAAGGTCGGCGGCGTCGAGGTGGCTTCCAGCCTTTTGGGCGCCGCTCGGCTGATCATTAAAAATAATTTCTCCAGGGAGGTTCGGAAGTCGCCGGCTAAAGCGCAGATGAAATAAAGGCGGGTTGAATTTTTCGTCTTGTTTTCGCTTTTTCTCCGAACGCTCCGTGAACTCCGTGGCCAAAAAAGGTTTAACCATGATTAAGTCTAGTTTCCCGCCAAGGATCGGGATCCGGGTGCCGGCTATCCTTAAAAAATTCAATAAAGTCAATCTCATGGTCGCGGGCGACATGATGGTGGACGAATCCATTTATGGGAACACGGAACGGATATCAAGGGAGGCTCCTGTCCTCATCCTTCGCTATTCCCACACGGATTTCATGCCGGGAGGGGCGGCCAACGCCGCCAACAACGCCCTGGACCTGGGGGCCAAGGTCACTCCCTTGGGCGTGGTGGGGAAGGATGAGCAGGGCCAAAAGCTCCTGCAATATTTTAAAATGAAAAAAGCCGACGTCTCGGGTTTGCTGGCCCTGGACAACCGGCACACGACGGTCAAGTGCCGTATCATGGCGGGCGCCCACCATACGGCCAAACAACAGGTGATCCGGCTGGATAAAATCGAGGACAAGGAAGTTTCGCGGCAAGTGGAGGTTAAACTCATCGCCCGAATCACGGCCCTCGCCCCCAAAATGGATGCCCTTCTGATTTCCGATTACAGTTTAGGGGTCCTGACCGAGGGCGTAAGGCGGTCCCTTCTTTCCGCGTTTGAGGGCAAGGTGATCACGGTGGATTCCCATGTGGATTTGGAAAAATACAAGGGCGTCTCCCTCGTTACGCCCAATGTGGCCGAAGCGGGCCCCGCGGCTGGCATGGTCATCGAGGACAACGAGAGTCTGTTTCGGGCAGGACAAGTCCTCGTTAAAAAGCTGGAATGCAATGTCCTCATCACAAAGGGGCCCCAAGGCATGAGCTTGTTTGATTCCAAGGGCGGCATGACCCATTTGCCTGTCTTTGGCCTGGACCAGCCGGTCGATCCCACCGGCGCCGGCGACACGGTGGCGGTGGCCGCGACCCTGGCCTTGGCGGCGGGAGCGGACCTTCCCTTGGCCGCATCCTTGGCATCCGTCGCGGCGGGGCTAGTGGTCGCGAAGCGTGGGACGGCGACCGTGACGGCTGATGAAATCTTGAAAGCCTTGAAGCTGGTTGGTGTATTCGGGAAATAAGCGAATGGTTTCGGGAAAGATCAGGCTTTCATGGCACAAGTTATTCTTAATCACGAGGAGTTGGCCAAGCGCCTGCAAGCCCTCCGGGCCAAGGGGAAACGCATTGTTTTCACCAACGGTTGTTTCGACTTGCTCCATGTGGGTCATGTCCGCTACCTGAGGGGGGCCAAAGAACTGGGTGATATCCTGGTGCTGGCCCTCAACTCGGATGAATCCATTCGAAGGCTGAAAGGGAAGGAAAGGCCCCTGCTTCCACTGGAAGACCGCTTGGGGATCTTGTCCGCCTTTGAGATGGTGGATTTCGTGACGGCTTTTGAGGACGACACGGTCACGCCCCTGCTTTTAAAACTCAAGCCCGATATCCACGCCAAGGGCACGGATTACACGGCGGACACGGTCCCCGAGAAAGACACGGTGGCATCCTACGGCGGCAAAGTGGCGGTGGTGGGGGACCCCAAGGACCACGCTTCCAAAAACCTCATCTCGGAAATACTTAAAAAGTACAATTAGGAATTAGAAATTAGGAGTTAGGAATTGAAGTCTTTGAAATTTTTAATCTTGAATCCTGAAAAATTCCTAATTCTCCATTCCTAATTTCCAATTAAAAGGACAACCCTTTGGCGACCCCAAAGCACATCTTAGTCGCCCGCACCGACAAGATCGGCGACCTGCTCTTGTCCCTTCCTGTCTTCCAAGTCCTCAAAGAATCCTTTCCGGACGCCCGCCTAACCGCACTGGTCAGTCCCTACGCCCGGGAAATTGTCCAAGGCCACCCGGCGGTGGATGGGGTGGAGCTTCTGGATGAGGGTGAAAATCTTGTCGGATTGGCGGGGCGCCTTAAAGTCGTCAACCCGGATGTATTTATCGCCCTTTATCCCAGGCCCTTCCAGGCTTGGGCGGCCTGGCTGGCGCGGATTCCCGTCCGAATCGGTTCCGGCTACCGTTGGTACAGCTCCCTTTACAACGAAAGGATTTATGTCCACCGGTCGGCCTGCGACCGGCATGAGGTGGAATATAACCTGGATCTGGTCAAGCCGCTGGGCCTGGATCCGGCGGCGCCTGCGATTCAATTTCCCTTAAGCGGGGAAGAGAGGACTTCGGCCCGGGACTTATTGATCGAAAAGGGAATCCGCCCGGGAATGCGTTATGTGGTGGTGCATCCCGGGCACAAGGGATCGGCCCTGAATTGGAAGCCGGAACGTTACGGGGAAATCATCGCCCATTTGTACCGGCAGAAGAATTTGAGGGTGTTGGTCACGGCAGGGCCGGACGAGGCCCAGCTCATTTCACAAGTAACCGCCCTTCACGGTTCCCTTCCGCCGGAACAAAAACCCGTGACCTTGATCGGGGAGTGCGGTTTGAGGCAGTTGGCCGCGGTTTACGAGGGAGCCCTCTGCTTTCTCTCCGGTTCCACCGGCACCATGCATCTGGCCGCGGCGGTGGGAACCCCGACCGTTTCCCTTTTTTGCCCTATTCCGGCGACGACCCCCGTCCGATGGGGGCCCTGGGGCAATGAGTCCACCGTTTTGATGCCGAAAAACCTGGAATGCCCCGACTGCCTGGTAGGGCGTTGTTCGAAGCACGACCCCATGGACGCCATCACGGGCGCGGAAGTCTTCGCGGCCATGGAAAAGTACATTCAAAAAGCCGGTAAAAAATGAGCCACTCTAAAAACTGTCGACAGTCGACTGTCGACAGTCGACTGCTGATCAGCTTTCTCATTTGCGTGCCGTTTTTACAAGGTTGTTCCTTGCTGTTCGTGGTCAAGGGCGGCACGCACTATGTGGAGGGTCGTGAAGCCAAGAGGCCGGAGGCCTTATCCCTGGCGGGAAAAATGAACGAGCCCTTGTCGGTGGAGTATAAGACCAGGCCAGGCGACACGCTTCCCGCGATCGCCGAACGGTATTACGGAAAAGCCTCCAAGGCGGGGAAGATCGCGGCTGCCAACCGGTTGGATCTGAACAAGCCCTTGAAAAAAGGAACTCTTTTAAAAATCGTCTCACCCCTTTATTTCCCGGATCCCCATGAGTCGATGATGCCGGTCCCGACCGGTTCGAAACATAAGACGCCGAATTTAACCAATGGAACGGCGGTGCCAACCGCAACCCCGGAACCGCCCGCCCCCAAGGTCGACAAGGTTTCCCGGCCCAAATTGAACAAGGCTTTCGCGCCGGGCGAAAAATTGAAGTTTGAGATCAGGGCTTTGGGGGTCCTGGGCGGTTACGCCAGCCTGGAGGTGGGGGATTACACCACGGTGGCGGGAAGGCCCTGCCTCTCCTTGACCGTCCGGGCCAATTCCGTATTTCCCCTAACCAGCCTTTTCCCCGTGAGTGACGTCCAGACCAGCTTTTTCGATTCGGTGGATTTCCTGTCCTGGAAATTCCAAAACAATGTCCATGAGGGTAATTACAAAGCCAGGAACCTCGAAATCTACGACCAGCTCAGGCACAAGGTGGTCCGCCAGCACAATGATGAGGCGCCGGAAACCTTGGACATCGCCGCCTTCTCCCAGGATATTATTTCCTGTTTTTATTATTTCCGCCTATTGCCCTTCGAGGAGGGAAAATCCTACGACATTCCCACCCAGTCCGGCGGGAAGAACTACCATTTAATCGTCAAGGTCGGGAAAAAAGAACGGATCACGGTTCAGGCGGGGACTTTTGACTGTTTGAGGGTGAAGCCCATGATCCAGCAAGGCACGGTATTCCGCAATAACGAGGACATTGACCTGTGGGTGACGGACGACGATAAGCATATTCCCGTGAAGATCAAGAGCGGCATCGTGATCGGAAGCATCGACGTGGACCTGTTGGACGCGACGATACCCAACATCGGAAAATAAAATTAGGAATTAGGAATGCGGAATTAGGAATTTAATTCCGGCGGCAAGCGACTTAAAGATTTTAATTCCTAACTCCTAATTCCTCATTCCTAATTCCTAATTGTCATTTCAGTAGAGCGTGTCCGGCCGTCTTTCCCCCAACAAATGGTAATTCTTCTCCTGGATGGCCCTCGCGAAAATGTCCCTTCCTTTATAGAGGGACTTGGTGGGGAAGTTGTGCAGGGCCAAGCCGGCGTGGAAAAGGATGTTGCACACCAATAGAATTTTAACCGTGTTGAGGAACCAGGGGTGTTTCACCCAGGGGCTAAAAACGTAAAACCCATAGAGCATGGCGATGGGCAGGGCGATGTAGTAGGTATGGGCGGCGGGGGTTTTAATGGCAAAGAGAAAACTGCCGTAAATCAGCAGGAACGTCAGGAAAGTTAGATTTCGAACGGCTTTCCAGCCCTTTTGAGGATTTTGGCTTCGGAAACCGGAAAAAAAGAGGACTAGGGCTTGTAGAATCCCAAGGATTCCCGCCGTCAGGGCGAAAGGCGCGATCCACCAGTTGTCCCGCAAAAATGACAGGCGGTCAATGGAATTGGCCCCGAGAAACCTGGGGATCTCGCAGCTGGCCAGCGAAAGGAACCGAGCCAAGACGATAAAGAAGTCCTTGAGATTTTCCCCGTTGAAAGCGATGGCGTTTCCGGATCCTCCCATTCCCTGAAGCGGCCCATATTTTACGAAAGTCGGAATAATGAAAAGGCCGCTGGAAAAGGCGCCCAACGCCATAAAGGCGGCGTTGGATAAGGTTGGGGCCGTAGGTGCCTTGACCTGGCGGTAGAGGGAATAAACTAAATAGGGGGCCAATATCACGTAGGACATGTGGAATTGAAAGTTCCAAAGAAAGCCGAAGCCCATCAAGAAGTTGGCGAGGGGGAGGGATAGGATGTCCCCTCTTAGTTTCGGTGTGGATTCGAGGAAGCCGATAAAAAAAAGGAAAGCTCCGAATAAAGCGTAGGAATCATTGTCGATATTGGTGGACCAATTCAGGGTCCAGGGCGCGGTCAGGAGCCAAGCCCAAATAATCCACTGGGGAAATTCAGGCAGGCGTTTTGAGCAGTACCAGGCGAAAAAACAAAGCCCTGAAAAAGACAAAAGAGCCAAAAATAAGTAAGGAGCTTCCGGTATCGGAAGTAGATAAAAAGGAAGGCCGACGACCAAGCCCTGGAGGGCGCCGGGCAGCTGGATGCGGGCCGCCACGTCCGGGCCGAAAAAGGGCCAAAGACCTGTGGCATAAAATTTTAAACCCAGTAAATAAATCTGCCGCTGGTCCACAAACCAAATATCCGTGGATAATCCGAAACACAAACGGAACAAGAAAAACAAAAACAGGACGGGAAAGGTCCCGGGGATGGTATCGGGCTTTGGAGCCGGCGGGGAAGGGATTGGCTTGGTTCGGGCCTTGGCAGTTTTCTTTCGCACCCGTTCATTATTATGGGATGGCAGGCCCCGTTCAAGGGGATTACCTGGCCCTTTTGCGGGTGAATGTTCCTAGATAATTAAGGGAGGGGACTGTAAAATGACGTTCCTTGCGGGTCGTTTCCAATCAACCGCCGTCCTGAGGAGTTTGCGTTGAAAAATAATCCTATCCTGTCCTCGGTGGATAAATCCGAACTCTTGTCCCTGATCGGCGGCCTCCAGAAAAAGAAAATCGTCGTCATCGGCGACGTCATGCTGGACGTTTACATCAAGGGTTCGGTGGCCCGGATATCGCCCGAGGCCCCCATTCCGGTCGTGGAAATTAACGAAAGGGACCGGAAGATGCCGGGCGGGGCCGCCAACGTGGCCTGCAACATTACCGCCTTGGGCGGGGAAGCCTCCATCATTGGAACCATGGGGCGGGATACGGCGGGAAAGGAACTGGTCCGGGAACTCAAGAATTATAGGGTCAACACCTCGGGCCTCCTGGCCTTGGGGGACAGGCCCACGACGGAAAAAACCAGGGTCATCGCCAACACCCAGCAGGTGGTGCGCTATGACCGTGAAGTCAAATCGGCGCTTTCTGAAAAACAGCAGAACTTAGTCATCCAAAAATCCATCCAGGCGATCCAAAAGGCAGACGGGGTCATTTTCGAGGACTACAACAAAGGCCTCTTGACCGCGAAGGTCATCCGTAAGGTCGTGGCCTACGCCAAGGCCCATAAAAAAATCATCACCGTGGATCCTAAGTTGCACAATTTTTTTGAGTTCAAGGGAGTCACGGTCATGAAGCCCAACATGAAGGAAGTCACCGAGGCCTTGGGGCCGGAGGCGGTTGGCGAGAATTTTGAGACCATCGGGTTTAAGGTCATGAAGCGCCTCCAATGCCGTTCACTGGTCTTGACCCGCAGTGAGCATGGCATGACCTTGTTCGAGCAAAACCAGCCGGTGAGGACCATCCCCACGGTTGCCCGTGAAGTGTTTGATGTCTCCGGAGCCGGCGACACGGTCATCGCGACCTTGACCCTGGCCCTGACCGCGGGGGCCTCCCTGCTCCAGGCCGCGGCCCTGGCCAATTACGCGGCCGGCATCGAGGTGGAGAAGCTGGGCGTGGCCACGGTCTCGGCGGAGGAGCTGAGCCAGCGGCTTCTTGAAGAAATGAATCATTAAAATCAATCAGCCACAGATGAACACGGATGGACACGGATGGCTTCAGATTTAAAAAACAAAAAAAATAGAATCTTTATCCGTGTTAATCCCTGTTCATCTGTGGCGAAAGAATGTTTTTCCTTTTTGGTTCATTTTCAATGATGTCCCATCCCTTATTCTGGGTTTACCTCCTTCTCCAATTCAATATTTTCATCTACCTCACCAACCGCATCGGCTTTAGGCCCCGTTACCGGATCAAGGAAACCCTTTGGACCTTGATTTGGACCGCGATTACCTTGGTAGTCCAGGTCATCCCCGGCTATTTCCTGGCCAGCCATTGGGATTTCACCGCTTCGGGGTGGGGGCCCCTGGCGGAGGGATGGAAGCTATTTACGGCGGCTTCGGTTCTTTCCGTGGCGGCCTATTGGCTGGAATTTACCTTCTGGTATTTTTTCCGCAAGAGACCCGTCGAATTCCGAATCCTGGCCAGAAAGGATTTGAAAATTCCCGCGAGTTTTACCGCTCCCTTCGGTTTTTTAAAGTATGTCGGATTTGAGAACCAGATTTACCAGCCCGAGGTAACGGAATATGAGGTAAAGCTG
>Ga0265338_10004204_pt1 | contig 19632 bp, 18 predicted proteins | sample 42126metaG_FD_193579 | JGI IMG/M metagenome (GOLD analysis project Ga0265338, IMG submission 193579) | Rhizosphere microbial communities from Carex aquatilis grown in University of Washington, Seatle, WA, United States - 4-21-26 metaG | ecosystem: Host-associated > Plants > Roots > Rhizosphere...
CTAAGTGATGTTGCTTCCGGCCGAGCCGCCATAGGCTTCGCAGTGGAACGTCAAACGCAAGGGCGCACTATCGCTCTGACTCACGTGTAAGCAGAAGAGAAGCGGGTTACAAAGCGCTTCGTTGCTGCCGCCCGGGCATGAGTAAGTAGGCTTTTCGTTGTCGGTCGAAGGCCACGGAAATTTGTTCGGAATTTCGCAACCGCCGCGCACGCGGCCCGCACCTGGCGTCTTGTAAGACGAAAAAAATCCGCCGGCGATACAAACGTTGTCGTCCGCGCCTTTGATTTTGCGGAAACTGTCGATCTCCTTTTGTCGTTTGGCGCGATCCTGCGACGATTTGTCGGCGCAATTGAATTTCGGAATCGAGCATTGAGCGACACCGGGGGGCGCAGTCTCAGAGTCTGCCGGTTTCGGCGTCTGCTTCACTTCCTTCGGTCCTGGAGGTGCATCCGCGGTGGATGGCTTGTCTGCCACTTGAGGCGCGGCCGGTTTCGATTTGCCTTTGCTCACCGCAGTCCCACTGCCAACAGACGGCGGCGGAGGATTGGACGGAGGCGTGTTTGTGACGGCCGTGGGAGGCGAGTTGACCGCAGGCGCGCTCGCCGCAGGTGCAGACCCAGGGCGCGAGGCCGGAAATCCTGGCGCCACAGGCACTGGATCGGGATCATCCTCGGGATGGCCATCGGGATCGCCCGCAGTCACTCGGCCTGTATGCCGAGGCGCCGGCGCCGCGGCAGCCGGCTTCGCCGCGGACTGCGTGGTTCCAGTCTTTGCGGCTGACTGCGCCGGCGCGGGAGTCTGTGCGGGTGGCTTGTTGGGCGTCTTGCCAGCCGTTACGGCCTGGCTGACCGAATCGTCGTCTTCAATTAAATCTCCGCTAGGCGCGACGGCGTGCGCGCTTGGTACAAGTTGGAACAAATCAATAACGACTGCGACTTGCTCGCGGAATTTCACTTCACCCGGAAAATATTCGGCGCGCTCATATTGCTGATGTTGACGCTCGAGCATCACCATCAATTTGCGGACACTGTCCATGTACGTGATCCGTTGTTGGCGGCTCATCGACATCAGTTGCGAGTAGGTGGCCAGCTTCCCGTCAAACTCAGCATGGGCGATGGGAGTCGCCGTCAAAAACGTCAGGGCAATCAGCGCCGAAATGCGCATGGGGAGGGCCTCCTCTAGGACTATATAGATCATTGTAACGGGTATGCCTGTGGTCTTACAATGCAGACAAAGGGCCAATCCGTTTGTTTTTACGCCTATTTGAGCGTATAAACCCTGGTCAAATGTCTGAACCCATCCTACGCGCCCATGGCGTGATCAAGAAATTCGGCGATTTTACCGCCGTCAATGGCGCCTCATTTGCCGTGCATAAGGGCGAGTGTTTCGGACTCCTCGGCCCTAACGGCGCTGGCAAATCCACGTTGATCAACATGATGTACGGAAGTTCAATTCGCACGGCCGGTGAACTCACGGTTTTTGGAATGGATCCAAGCCGGCAGGCGCGTGAGATCAAGCGCCGGCTCGGCGTGGTCACGCAAGACAACGCGCTCGACGAGGGCCTCACCGTCCGCGAAAACATGGAGATTTATGCGGCATTCGTTGGACTGAGACCAGATAAACGCGGCGACCGTGTGCGCGAGCTTCTCGAGTACATGAATCTCGCGCACAAAGAAGACGGACCGATCCGCTTTCTCTCCGGCGGAATGAAACGCCGCTTAGTGTTCGTCCGCGCGTTGCTGAACAGTCCCGAACTCGTGATTCTCGACGAGCCGACGACGGGCCTTGATCCCGCCGTCCGCCACTTGCTCTGGGGCAAAGTCAATGAGCTCAAAGCCGAAGGCAAAACCGTCCTCTTGACCACCCATTACATGCACGAAGCGGAAGTCCTTTGCGACCGTCTGGTGATTATGAATAAGGGGGAAGTGATCAGCGAAGGTTCGCCAACCGCTCTGCGCGAGCAGCACACGCCCGGATACGTCGCGGTCTTCGAAGCCAATCCCGAACTCAAAGCGCGCGCCGAATCCGGCAAACTGCAAACATCCGAAGACAGCTCAGGGCTGTACGTCCGCGCCCCCGGGCTCGAGACTCTGTTGCGCTTTCAAGAGGAGACACGCAGCTCGGCGCTTCTGCTCAGGCCCTCTAATCTCGAAGATGTATTCTTGAAACTCACCGGCCAGGAGTTAACTCACGATGCTTGAAGCCTTGTCGCTCAGCTGGCATATCGTCCGCCGCAATTGGTGGGTTTACCGCAAAGACTTTGTCGCCAATATTTCGCCGACGATTGCCGATCCGGCGTTTATGATTCTCTCACTCGGCGTCGGCCTCGGCAGTCTGGTCGCCGCGATGGACGGCCGCTCGTACCTGCAATATCTCGCGCCCGGTCTCGCGGTCAGCACGGCCATGTTCACCGCGTTTTTCGAGACGAGCTACGGCTTTTACGTCCGCATGACTTTCGAGAACATATTCAAAGCCATGCTCGCGACGCCGATTGGAATCAGCGAAGTGGTCATCGGCGAATTTATTTGGGTCGGCCTTAAGGGCGCGCTGATGGTGACTGGCGTTTCGATTACACTTTGCCTGCTCGGCCTTTTTAAACATCCGGCGCTGTTGATCGTGGCACCTTTTATCGGAATTTTGGTCTCGCTCCCGCTCGGCGCGATGGGCTTAATCTCGACGTGCTACGTGAAGAACATCAATCAATTTCAGACCGTGTATTCGTTCTTGATTGCACCCATCTATTTTTTCTCAGGCATTTTCTTTCCTGTCGATCACATGCCGCCGTTGGTCCAGTGGGTCGCCAAAGCGCTCCCGCTCTATCACGGCGTCTTGCTGAGCCAATCTCTCTTCTGGAACGAGAACGTGCTTGAGACCTGGTTGATCCATGCGCCCATCCTCGTGGTTTACTCGGCCGTGCTTCTCGCGATCGCCTATTGGAGAGTGGTCGCCAAGTTACGCACCTAAGTCCTACTGGACTGAGGGGAAGCCACTCGAATGCGCCTTGAGTGGACCTGCCAATGACCCGAAAATGTAACAATGAGCAAATCTTCGACTCCCAAGTCTCCCGCTGTACGTGCGTTCATGAGCCAGGTTCTTTTTTCGCTCGAGAGTTCAATGTCTCTCGAGGAGGCGGCCCAGTTCTTCGCATCCCATAAACTGACGACCGTGCCGGTGCTCGGCAAGAACGGTGAAATTCTGGGCGTGCTAAGCGACTTTCAGTTGCTGCGCGTACTCCTGAGAATGCGCCAGGAGAACAAGCGCAGCTTGACTCTCGCCGACGTCAAAGACGATCTCGATCCCGTCGTGACGATTCACGAAGATGACTCGATTGTGACGGCCTTCCGCCTGATGATTCAATCGCACAATCACCGTATCTATGCGGTTCACGGCGACCGCCTCACCGGCGCGTTGAGCCCGAAAGATCTGCTCCTGTACATGGCTGGCATCAAAGACAAGAATGAAAACGTGCTCGATTCCGTCGTGCAACGTCAGATCGAAGCGATCCTCAAGGAATTGCACGATGCCCGCCGCCAACTCTCGGATTATCACCAGATGTTTCACGACTCCCCGTTCATGATGCATTCGGTGGATCTGAGCGGAAAGATCATCAACGCCAACCGCATGCTGCACTTTGTGCTCGGCTATGAAGACGGTGAGCTCGTTGGCAAAACGATTCGTCAGCTCTACCCGCCCGAAAATTATCGCGCGGCGATGGAAGGTTTAGAGACTGTGAAGGCGCTGGGATTCCACCCGCTGGTTAACACGGTCATGCTCAAAAAAGATGGCGAAGTGATCCGCATCGATATTGCGAGCACGGTTAAGAAAGACGACAAAGGCAATCCAGAGGGCACAATTACCGTTGGCCGCCTGAGTGACTCCCACCGCATGCTGAATTATTTACAGAAAGCTTCGCAACTTTACTCCCGTAAGGCCCAAAAGCGGTCCAGCTAGCTCGACAATTCATTAGTATTATCAGGTAATTGACTTTCGACGCATTGTATTATAGACCAGGGTTATGGTAAATCCCCGCAGTTTAGTCTGGCGCCGGCTCTCTCCTTTTGTCGTCACGTTTGGACTCGTGGCGCTCATGGCTTCGATCAAAATTGGAATTCATCTTGCCACTGGCGGCGATGCCCCGTTCGCACTTTTCTACATCGCGGTTATCGGCTCCGCAATTTATGGCGGAAGGCTTCAAGGACTGCTGTCTACCGCGCTCGGCGCACTTACCGCGTACTGGCTATTTATCCATCCGCAACCTCTTTGGGGCGACCCAAACTCATTTGGGTTACGTGGTGCGCTCTTTTTGCTCGATTCGTTGATTATCACATTTCTTTGCGGCCTCGCTCGCGATGCCCGCCGCCGCGCTGAAGTGGCATTTGAAAGTGTGGATTCAGCGCGAACGAGCTCTCTCGAAAATTTGCGCCGGTTTAACAGCGTTTACGATTCCAACATGATCGGCGTGTCGATCTGTCTGTCTGACGGCTCGATTGTGGATTGCAATGACTATATCTTGAACTTGCTGGGCTACACGCGCGCGGATCTGCGCGCAGGAAAACTCAATTGGCGCACGCTCACTCCTCCTGAGTACCAAGGCAAAGGGGATGACGCCTTTACTCGTCTCCGCCGCGGCGACAGCGTGAAACCTTACGAAAAAGAATATCTCCACCGCAACGGCGCGCGGATTCCCGTATTGATTTGCGCAACGAACCTCGACAACAAAGAGGCGCTTGTATTTGTGCTCGACATCCGGCAGACCAAACGCACGGAACAGATGCTGGAAGAGCGCGTGATCGAGCGCACCCGCGAATTGCGCAGCATCGCCGATCGCTTGCAACAGTCCCAGGCGTTCTTGGATTCCGTCGTCGAGAATTTGCCGATCATGGTGTTCGTCAAAGACGCGGAAGAGCTCCGCTTCCTCCGCTTCAATCGTGCCGGCGAAGAGCTCGTCGGTCTCACGCGCCATGAGTTGATGGGCAAGAACGACCACGACTTCTTCCCGCAAAGTGAGGCCGAATTCTTCCAGAGCCAGGACCGCGCCGTTCTCGAAGGCCGCGAGGCCGTCGACATTCCCGAAGAACCGCTGACGACCAAGTTCGGAATCCGATATCTGCACACCAAAAAAATTCCGATTTTCGACAATACTGGCAAGCCGATTTACCTGCTGGGTATCTCCGAAGACATCACTGAACGCAAAGCCAACGAAGGCCAAAAACTCAAGCTTCTGCAGGAACAAGCGGCGCGCGTCGAAGCCGAGAAATCAGCCGAGCAACTTCGCCTGTTGACCGATGCCGGAACGGCACTCAACGAGTCGCTCGAACTGAAGTCGCGCCTGGACGCCTTTGCGCAAATCGTGATCTCGCATCTCGGCGACTGGTGCGAAATCGTATTGATCGATGAATCGGATATGAAGATCCAGGAAGTTGTGATTGCCCATCGCGACCCGAACATGCGCGCCTGGGCGAACGAGTACCGCTCGAACCACACAATCGACTGGAGTCAAGAGACCGGCCTAGCGCCTGTGATCCGGACAGGCAAACCGCGCCTGGAAACGAGTATCACGCCGGAAATGATCACAGATGCCATCACAGATCCCAAGCGGCGCGAGGACGTCTTGCGCATGGGCGTGCATTCGGCCATGTTGGTGCCATTGCAATCGTATGGACGCGTAATCGGCGCGATCACTATTTGTAACTCCGAAACTCCGCGCAACTTTAACCAACTCGATTTCTCTTTAGCACAGGACTTGGCTAAGCGCGCGTCGTTCGCCATAGAAAACTCCCGCCTCTTCCGCCAGGCGCAGGAAGCCAGCGCCGCGAAGAGCGCATTTCTAGCGAATATGAGTCACGAGATCCGCACGCCGCTTGGCGCGATGCTGGGCTTCGCCGAACTGCTTAACGACGAGCAGCTCAATGTCCGGCAAAAGGAATATTTGTCGACATTACTGCGCAATGGACAGCAGCTTCTCCGCATTGTCGATGAAGTGCTCGATCTCGCGAAAGTCGAATCCGACCGGATTCAAATTGAGAACGTGCAGTTCTCGCTGCGCCAAGTCGTCAACGAAGCCGTCGATTCAATGCGGCCTCTGGCGAAATCGAAGAACATTTCTCTGAGTTTAGATCTGCGGCCGGGCCTGCCCGACCATATCCTTTCTGATCCCACCCGGTTGCGGCAAATTCTCACAAATGTTCTTGGCAACGCCGTGAAGTTCACGATGACTGGCGGCGTGAACGTCAGCGTGACGATGCATGCGCGGCCGAATCACCCCAACCGCCCAATTCTTGAGATCACTGTCAATGACACGGGAATCGGTATCACGAAGGATCAACGCGACCGTCTTTTCCAAGCCTTCGTTCAAGCCGATAATTCCACCACGCGGCGCTTTGGCGGAACGGGGCTCGGACTGTTCCTTTCCCGCCGTCTCGCGCGCCTGATGGGCGGCGACGTCGTGCTGCTCGACAGTCAAGTCGGGCAAGGCAGCCAATTTGTCATCACAACGACAGTCACTCTCAAAGAGGCTTCGCGTCCCGCGGAAACGCCGGTGCCCGCGCCTACGCAGCTGACACCCGTCAAAACCGAAAGCCGCGTTCTCATCGTCGACGATTCAGCCGATAACCGCACGCTGCTTGAACTTTATATCGCCCGCATGGGCTACTCGCTCGATTCGGCTGCTGGTGGACGCGAGGGCGTCGAGATGGCGCTCAAGAGCGATTATAGCGTGGTGCTGATGGACGTGCAGATGCCGGAAATGGACGGGTTCGAGGCCGTTAGCCGTTTGCGCGCGCAGAATTATTCAGGACCGATCGTCGCGCTCACCGCGCACACGATGAAAGGCGACCGCGAACGCTGCTTACGCGGAGGATTTGACGATTACCTCGGCAAACCCATCGACCGCGATAAACTAAAAATTGTTTTGGAGAAATATACTCAGAGCACGCCTTCGACAGGCGCTTCTTCGCCTTCGTTGACCCACATATAAGACGGATTCGTCATGATCTCTTGGATTTTCAATTCGTCGGTCACGTCGGTATCGACTGAGCTCGGCGGACCGTACGCATACATAAAACTTCCGCCACTCAACCGCGACAGCGCCTTTGCAATCCAATCGAGCGGAATCGCCGCGCATCCCCAGCTCATGCCCATTTTAGAAAGAGAACTTTTCACATATTTCGCAGAGTGAATCAGAATGCCGCGGTCGCGCGCCAAACTATTCGACCTTTCCAGGCCGTCGAGACGCATCGCCGTTCCGTGCTCAGACGACTGGAACTGCTCGCTGACAAGATACGCACCGAGAGAAGTCATTTTAGAATCGGGAACGTTAGAAAATCTGATCGGGGTTCCGGTGTTATTCGGATCGGACCCCGAACCATGAGCCACGAGAAGCGAATCGACGTCTCCGGTCTTGGTATTCACCATCCACATTCTCGGCTTACCTGAATTTCTGGTGTAGTCGATGATCGTGATGAAGTCCGCGTTTCTCACTAGTCCGGAAAACTGATCGTACTTATTGAAAGCCAGGTTTGCCACATTTGTAGGCACCCCACCTTTGATCGCTTCATTCAAGAGAGTGTTCGGCAAGGTCGTGGGACCCGCGGGCCACTTCTGATCACCCGGCGCCGAACTCGGAGCCGAATCGTTTCCCCCCGCACATGCGGCGAGGGAAGCGGTAAGAATGAGTGCCAGTGGCAGGAGCTTAGTGAACGTCATTCGATACATTCAGTCTAAGCAGCGAATGGCGGGATTTCAGAGTCTAGTTGTGCCCGCTTCTGGCCTTAGATCCAGCTCGACGCTGTATGTTCGGACCAGACCGACGGGGTTAACGCACGAATGTTAGATTAAATTTGTTTATTTGTTGGGATGCGGATGAGTAGAAACGCAGCAATTGTGGAGCCGACGGCGCCGACGAGAAAAGGCGTGGCCTCGCCTAGATGATCCCAAAGTAGGCCGGCGACCACGCTCGCGAGGAGTGTGGCCAGGCCGGTGACGGTACCTAATATTCCAACACCCGTGGCTTTGGTGGCCGGATCGACAAGATCTATGGCGAAGGCCTTCCCCACGCCATCAGTTGCCGCCATGTAGAGTCCGTAAACGGCGAACAAGGTCCAGTAGTGCCACGGCTCATGGGCGAAGGCGATTCCGGCATAGACCAGAGCAAAAATTAAAAAGCCGCCACACAAGACCGACTTCCGCCCGATGCGGTCGGAGAGCTGGCCGAGGCTCGGGCTGGCGGATGCGTACACCAAATTATAGAAGCAGTAGATTAGAATCATAACGGTCGTCGAGACACCGCTCTGTTTGGTCTTCAAAAGTAAAAAGGCATCGCTCGAGTTGACGAGCGAAAACACGCCCCAGGCCAGCAAATAATTTTTGAACGGAGTCGAGAGCTCGCGCCACGGCCGCTTGACCGGCGTCGACTTCGCCGCCACAGATTTTTCCATCACGCTCATGGCGAAAACGACAGCAATCAGGCCGGGAATCAACGACCAATAAAACAGTGGCCGCAATTCGGTTGCGGACACATAGTTCAGATAGAGGACGGCGAGCAAAGGCCCGATGGCCGCACCCAGCGTGTCCATCGCACGATGCCAGCCGAAGGCCGCACCGAGCAGACGCGGATTTACCGCCTCGCTGAGAAGCGCGTCGCGTGGACCGCCACGAAAGGCTTTGCCAGTGCGATCGAGACTGCGCGCGAAAAGCACGCCCGGCCAGGCCGTCGCCAAACCGATCATAGGCTTTGCAATCGCCGACAGCAAATAGCTGTAGACGATAAAGGGCTTGCGCTTGCCGGTGCGATCCGACCACGCGCCTGCATAAGTTTTCAAAAGACTCGCCAGCGCTTCGGCCACGCCTTCGACAATTCCAAGAGAGGTCATGGATGCGCCGAGCACCGCCGTCAGAAAAATCGGCGTCACGGGATAAAGCATTTCACTCGCAATATCGGCAAAGAGCGAAACCATCCCGAGCTTCACGACCGTCGGGTTTAGAACTTTGTCTTTCGGATCGGCGTTAGTCGGCGGCATATTTGGCCAGGTAATCCCGCATCTTTTCCACAAAGATTTTGTCTTCCGCAGTCCCAAACGCACGCGACTGTTTCGGATCGTAGCCGACGACAACAGGCTTTGTGCGCTTGTCCGCCGGCTCATCGGCGTAGCGCGGAACGATGTGAGTATGTAACGCCGGATCGAGATTGCCCCAGGTTTCGTAGTTAATCCGGAGGGCCTTCTTCACGTGAAGAAGCGCATCACCCACACGGGTCATGTCGAGGCCCCATTGCGCGCGGGCCGGCTCTGACAGGGCATTCATGTCTTTCACCACGGGGTCGGAAAGCATTAGGCAATAGCCTTCGACCGGCTGAGTGTCGGCTGCGACCACCCAACCCGATTTCAGGCGGATAATAGCTGCCGGATGGGTGCCAGCGTTGGCCAGGGCCACGCGCTGGTGAATCACTGTGTTCGGTTTTGCTTGCTCAGACATAGCGGCCCCTCTTAATCTGTATGGCACTATGGAAAATACCGGGGCTTCTTTCTGGCGTAAATGCAATTCTTGTAAGAAACCGATCGCGTTCGGCGCACGCTATTATGTGTGCAGCGTTTCGACCTGTAATGGCCAGCGCACGGGCTATGTGTTCTGCAGCGTTCCGTGTTTTGAGATCCACCTCCCCGGCGCCCGCCACAAGGACGCGGCGGCCATCGAAAGCAAGGCGCCCATGACCGCGGATCCGGCGCCCTCCGCCAGCGGAGGCAATGAGCCGCGCCGGACAATCATCAAATCGGCGCCGTCGGCGGTGAGCGCTCCTAGCAAACAGCAAATGCCGCGCGAAGTCCTGATTATCGCTTCACGACTCAAAGAGTACATTCAGGCGCGCGCCGATATGAATACTTCAGCGACCGTAATGGACGTTCTCTCCGACCATGTCCGCATCATTGCCGAACGCGCGATCGAAAATGCCCGCGCCGACGGACGCAAAACAGTTCTCGATCGCGATTTCGAATTTTTAAGAAAATAGCGGGCCCTTACGGCCCGCCTCTATATATATAGTTAGAACTCCGGAGCCGGTGCCGGAGCCGGCTTGCTCACGGATTTGCGCGAGCTCTTCTTTTTGCCCTTCGCTTTCATGTTCTTCACCGCTTTCACATGTTTAATGCGGAGACCGCCGCTGGTTTTGGCCATTGCGGTCGGAGCGATCATGCAGCCTGCAGCCAGAGCCATGAGCCAGTATTTGAATTTCATATTTCCTCCTTCAAGGAAAAGGGTTGAGCCGCACGCATCTGCAAAGAGAGGAGCGGGCTCAGTCGCGCCCAGAGCGGATCTCGTGGATTTTACGCACGAGTTCCGGACGGACTTCAATCCGTGGAATTTCTCCTCCTCACGCCTCTCACGTGACCACGAGACTTCAGACATTTGTGGCAGGACTCTTGCTCAACTCACTCCCGTTAACGACAAATGACCAAAAGGAGGTCCTCTTGAAAAAGTTATTGTGTATATGTGCTGGAATTCTTCTCGTTGCCGCTTGTGCAAAGAAGAACGATCCGGTCGCCAACGTTAAGGAAGCCGCGAAAGACAAAGATCTTCAAGGCACCTTCACTTCAGACTGTCAGTCGAAACCGATTGACGCGAGTGTCGCCGCTCTGTTTGCCGCGTACGCTTCGCTCAAATCCGCCGCGAATGACCAGCAGAAAAATGATCAGCAAAAGAATGATCAGCAGAAATCGAATAGTGCCAACGATACGTCGAAAACGGCGGCCGGAATTCCGACCCATTCGACAGTGTCATATAATTTCACTGGTGCGCGCGTGAAGAAGACCACCACGTTGTACACGGCTGAGGGCTGCGACAAGTCCAAACAAGCCGCCATTTACGAGGAAGATGGTACGATCGATATCGATAAAGGCAAAAAGACCAACGACGGTGGTTACAACATCAATATGGATTTCAAAACTTTGAAAGCCAATGTGACCAGTGCCGAAACAGCTAACATCGCTAACGGAGCCCATGTGTGCGGCGTAACCGATTGGGCCGGTGGTCAGAAATTGCGTGATGTCACGGCAAACTCGAAAGATATCACCTGTGCCAATACTCCCGAGCCCCGCCACGTCGCGAACATTTACCGTGTCGACGCGGGTACTTTGACGCTCGGAACTCAGACCAAAGGCGCCGTCCTCGATAAGGATCGTCCGACGTCATTGGAAAACACTAAGTTTCATAAGCAATAGATTTGTTCCCCCCTCTCTTCTGTGCCGGCTAAGCCTCTCCTCCTTGGGAGGCTGCCGGCACTGTCTTTTTTGAGGCAAGTGGCATAGGGCAAGGCAATTTCCCTTTGGCCTTATCCCCTATCCCTGATGCCTTCATCTCAATATTAGGAAGGCATCAGGCAGAGGGCGGAAGGCCTAAGGCCGATGGCCACAGGCCGAGGGGGACCTTATCCCTTCCGCCGGCTTTTTCATTGACGACCACTCTAAATTCGCTAATCCTTTCTCCCTCTCTTCCAACCATGGGAATTCCATTGAGTGAATGGCTCAAGAGCTTAAATCCTGAGCAGCGCGAAGCTGTCTCTTATAATCAGGGTCCTCTCCTGATTTTGGCGGGCGCCGGCTCGGGGAAAACGACCGTCTTGGTCTCGCGTACGGGCCGCCTCATTGCTGAAAAACTGACCACTCCCGACCGCATCTGCGTGTTAACTTTTACGAACAAAGCCGCACAGGAGCTCAAGACGCGTGTGGCGAAAAAGCTCGGGCCGTCCGCCGGCAAAGTTTGGTCGGGCACCTTCCACGGCTTCGGTCTGCAGTTTTTGAAAGAGAATTGGAAGGAAGCCGGTCTGCCGAAAAAATTCGGCGTGATCGACGGCGGCGACGGGCTCTCGATTTTAAAAGATCTTTTGAAAGAGCATACCGCGTACGAGAAATCGCGCCTCAACGTGGAAGCCTTAATGGCCAAAATTCTCCACTACCGTACACATGGCAAAGACAACACCTTTGACAACAGCATCGAGAGCGCCGCGAGCCTCGTGCTCGCGCCCAAATATGTCACGCGCATGCGCCACCTCGGCGTCGTGGATTTTGAAGAACTTCTCTTGCGTCCCTTGAAGTTACTCAAAGAGAATTCGCGGTTGCGGGAGAGAATGCAGGCGAAATTCGACTACGTGATGGTCGATGAGTTTCAAGACACCAATGCCACGCAAATGCTGTTGATTGACGAGCTGACCGCCAGTCACCGCAATATCGCGGTCGTCGGCGACGACGATCAATCGATCTACGGCTGGCGCGGCGCTGAGATTCAAAATATTTTGGGGTTTCCGCAGAGGTATAAGGACTGCAAAGTCATTCGCCTTGAGCGCAACTACCGCTCGAGCGAAAAAATATTGAAGCTGGCGAATGCGATCATTGGCAACAATAAAACCCGCCACGGCAAAGTCCTTAAAGCCAGCCTCGAGAACGCTGGCGAAGTGCCCGAGATGTTTGTCTTCGAGAATGAAGACGTTGAAGTCGAACAGTTGATCCACGAAATTTCGTCGTTCGCCAAAAAGGGCTATCGCTGGAAAGACATGGCCATTCTCTACCGCTCGAATTCCCAAGGTGGCTTGGTCGAGGGCGGTTTACGCCGCTCACAGATTCCGTACAAGCTGACCGGGGGCACAGCCCTCTTCGACCGCAAGGAGGCCAAAGATGTTCTGGCGTTTATCCGCTCGAGCGTTTGGCCGACGGAAGTATCGTTCCGACGAGTGATCAATCTTCCCTCGCGCGGCGTGGGTGAGAAGACGATCGAGGATATTGAAGCGCTCGACGACAAAATGGATTTCCATCAAAAGGCGCGCGTGTGGGCCAAGCAGAATTCCGATGAAAAGGCGTCGACCTCGATCTTAGATTTTTTTATGTGGCTCGAGGCGTTTAAAGAGCGTTTGGCCACTCCTGGAAACGAAACGGCGGAAGAAATTCTCAACACGGATCTCCGCCAGCTCGGCTATCGCGACTACGTCAATCAGAGTTACCGCGATCTGCAGGCGGCGGACAGCCGCTGGCTGAGTGTCACCATTCTTGGCCGCATCCTCGACGGTATGTTCACAAAACATGGCCGGAGCCTTGCGACTCTCGAAAAATTTATCGACTGCATGGAGCTACGCGACCCCGTCACCGATGGTGAAGATGAAGGCGTAAATCAAGTGCAGATGATGACGTTACACGCGTGTAAGGGCCTTGAATTTCCGCTCGTGTTCTTGCTAGGGCTTGAAGAAGACCTACTGCCGCATGCGCGGCTAGGGCAGAACACCGACGAAGAGCGCCGGTTATTTTATGTGGGTGTCACGCGCGCCAAGAAGCATCTAGTACTCACCCGCTGCCGCCAACGCAAGCGTTATGGACGGCTTCAGGATGTGGCGCCGTCTCGGTTCTTGCTCGAACTCGACAAGACTCTGTTCAATGAAATGGTCGACGGGCGGCCGCTCGAAGTCGGCCAGCGCGAGAGCATGCTCGCGAATCTTCTCAAGAACTTGGAGCAGAAAATTATCGATCGCGAGCCGGAAACGTAAGTTGCGCGGCAAGGTGCAGAAGGATTTGGCTTGCTTCGGCGACTGTGGCTTCGCTTGCGCCTGACGGCAGAGTGATTTGCGCCTCTTCTTCGTGAAGCAGCAGGCGCGCGTTGTGACGTGTTAACCAAGGATCCGTGTAAGGATTCTGGCGCTCGACAAACGACTCAAGCTCCCTCGTTTCCACTTTCCACGGCAAACTCAAGACTTTTCGCACTTCGCGTGCGTCACCGAAGCCGAAAGACTCTTTTGCGATGCGTATAGAATTCGATATTGTCATAAATAGATTCCATGGACTGACGAAATCTTGATGCGAGCGAATTCTTATCATGTCAGACTTTTTTTATCAGGGGGATCTCTCATGTTTAAAAAAGTCTTTGGTCTAGTTATTTTGCTTGCCGCCAGCGTGGCGATTTATTCCGGCTGCGTTTCGACGCCCGACGCGAATCCTCCTCTTGTTCCAGTGACAGATCAGGCGGGATATTTGAACAAGGTTTATTATCCGCCGTTCTATAACGGCCGATTCCCGTCAGCCGAGAATCACGAAGAGACCCTGAAGTATTTCACGTACAACCCAAAAACCGGCGAACAATCGGTACACACGTTTGCGCCTGTCAACTGGCAAGAGGCTGACCGCGGAGGCGAGCGCTTTGAAATGCTCAAAGAAATGTATTTCGCCAACACGCGTACGGTTTCCCGCCGCAAGATGTACCACTTGGCCTGTTATACCGGAGCGCCGGACGAAGTTCTCACGCGCTTTTTTACATTCAATAACGCCAACAATTCGATTCCGGGCGCGACCGACATCAATGCGAGCATCAGCTCCGACGGTACGGCTATGGGAATCCAATTCAATGCCGAAGGTAAACATTGGTTCTTCCGCTTGATCTCCTGCGCGTCTCCGGGCAAAAACCCGATGTTCAATGAGGATGACCCGAAGATCAGAAAGATTGGCAGCCACAAGTTGAGCTCCGCGCTCGCGATCGAGCGCGCCCCGGCGAAAGCGGCCAAGGGTGACACGGCAGACAAGGAAGATGGACAAACAGATGCGGCCGACGGTTTCGTGATCAATGACACCGTCAAGAACCCGAAGCCGGGCCTTCCGACGTTCGCGATGCGCGCCGATTATGACAACGCTCCGGCCGCCCAAGATACCCCGTGGTTAGACGCCGGTTTTACTGACATCATGCAACCTGACCAGGCGCTGAAGCTCTCGCTAATTTTGCAAAAGTACGCGTATGAAGGAATGGTCGACCAGAATAAAGCCAATCCCGATCTGAATTTTATCGCACAAAATAACAAGAAGCGCTTTTGGTGCCATATGCCCTGGTTGAACCAAGGCGCGAATGGCCGCGAAGCGGTTCACGGTCTGACTCAAGAGCGCAACTTGCAACCGAGTCACGAGATTTGGCCTCACCCGCCTCTCGGCGCCGACTGGGGCATCGGTATGTTCAACGCCGCCGGTTGCAAAGGCGTTCAGCGCGTGTTCGGAACAATGAACCACCCCGTCGCCAATCCGAATATTTCGCACCTCGATATGCAGAACGGCTCTGTGGTTTTCAAAATTCTCTTCACCACCGCGGACTTTCCGGAAGACAAAGGCGCTTACACTTGGATGGCGAATGTGGGTGAGGTGAATTCGAACGCCCGCTCCCTGCGCCCGGTTCATCATATTCAGATGGATATTGGGATCAAAGATACGCGCCTGAAAGGCTTCCCGAAAGATGGCAACGATTTAATCGCGGACGGTTGGCTGATGACAACATACTACTATGATCCGAAGTACACGTCGCCGCTCGCGAAAGAGATGGATCTGCCGGCGGGAATGGAACACATGCGTCCGATGGGAATACAGGCGGGATTTACGCCGAATGAATCGGTGATCTTCGAAGGGTCGAAGACCAATCAGGATGCCGGAATGCTAAATGGCCCCGCGGATAATCCGAAGTCGAGCTGCTTGAGTTGTCATGCGGTGGCGGGAACGAATAAGGCGATGGCTCCGGGTGTGACCTCAACGGCGATGTGGCGTCAGTTGAAAAAGGATAATGCCGACAAGGTTCTGGATTTCGGTCAGCAGTTCGCGCTCGCGCGCCGCAATTTCGAGACGCGCGACCGCTAGGGCGGTTAGCGCGTGATCCGGTTTAGAATTTGTTCCATGCGCACGACGAGCTGGGCGTTCGAGTTGCGCATGATATCGAGAAATTCTTCGGTGATCAGGTCTCCTTCACGGAGACCGGCTTTATAGAAACCTGAATCGGCGGTAATTTTAGTCATGCGCCAACCGCGCGTTTCACGCTTAGCCTCCGCCTGAAGCGGAAGATCGTTCCAGTTGTTTTCCATCTGCGCGATTACAGATTCCGTGAGGTTAATGCTGAGGGTTTGTTTAGGTTTTTGCGAAACCGGCAGCGGAGTGTTGGGAACCGTCGGTGTAACAGCCGGTTTGAGTGCAAGTTTTTGTGGCGGCGGTTGTTGGCGCGGAATCGAAGCCGGCGCACGCGTTGTATGCTCGGCGGTTTTCATCACTTCTTGATCGTGCGTATATATAAAATGATAGGTCATAAGGCCGGCGACGAATGGAAAAATCCAAGTGATCGTAAAACGCATTCGTCTATAACATCACCCTATTGATGAGGGTGATAGTCCAGATCTGCCGTCATTGCCGATAGTGAAATTTACAGGATCGGCCAAAAGTTCGCCAAAACTCCGCGTGCGCCGACCCCGCCATTTCGTTCCTACCGGTCCCCCCTTTGCAAACTCCTCTGGCCTAACCTTGGAGCCCGAAAATGCGTATGGATGCGCTGAAAATTCTAATGGTCGTCTTGTCTCTCTATGCCACACAGGCGTGGGCCGTGCGCGTGCCGCGCTCTTTGACTGAACACCAGGTCGAAGACGTCGAAGTCTGCCAAGACGCGATTTGCAACAAATTGCGCGAGCAAATTCTCGTGGAGGCATACCGTTGCCGTCCGTTGGCGCATTTTAAAATGGCAAAGATGCAGGGACAACCGAGTATGATCGCCAACTCATGCGGTTTCTTTCCGGAAAAAAACTTTCGCACGTCTAAAGGCGTATGCGCGAAAGCCGTGCGCGCGGTGATCGGAAAAGCGGGACTGAACACCGAAGAACTGAAGGACAGCGCCTACAACTTAGAGAAAAAAGGTCTGCTCGAGCAGGCTGGCTTCGTGAATTTAATTTGGAAATATAACGAAGACACAGCACCACTTGGAGCGATTCTGATTTACGTCGGCGGACGCGGGCACCACTACGGCCACGTCGAAGTGCGCGCCAATCCGCATTTGTACTGCAGCGATTACTGTAGCCCGCACCCGGTCTCAGAAAACAGCGCCAAGAACAGCCGCCGCTATAAATTGGCCGGAGTGTACGTACCTTTCACGTCGACAATCCAAGCCGTCGCCGCGAGATAAAACCTACTGCCCCACTATGTCATTTGCCCGCGGTCATGGCGACGCATCAAACGGGAACTTGAGAGCCCATGGACGATGATCGAAGTCACAATCGCGGTGAATGTGACAGCTGTCAGAGTTCGCGCTAACTCAGGTTCAAGTCCGGCCTCGATCGCCAACGCTAAATAATAGAGCGATCCGACACCGCGAATTCCAAACCATGCGAGAAGGGATCTGTGCTCCTCGGCGTGGACCCGAACTCCCAAGAATACGGATAGCGGCCGCGCAATCAGAACCAACGCCGCGACAACTAGGCCACCGCGAATAGATACATCATCGATCGAGAGCATCGCGCCGAGAAAAATGACGACGACCAGTTCGCAAACACGCTCCAACTGCTCATTGAACGAAAGAAGAGCTTGAGCCATTTGCCCCGAAACCAAATCCCGCACCGCTAGCAATTTCGTCTTCTTATGCGACGTCACTTCATGTAAATCAGTTTCTTGTCTTTCGCGCCGTCTTAAAGCCAACCCTGCGGCGAACACAGCCAAAAACCCACAGGCGTGGAGCTGAAGTGCAATTCCGTATGAGAGCGAAATCAATCCGAGAGCCAAAAAGTCATCGTAGCCACTTGTTTCCTTGTGGGCCGCACGCAATATGCCGATCAACTTTCCAATGACAATCGCAACACCGGTCCCGATTCCCAATCCCCCAAAAATGGCCCAGAGAAAGTCAACCGCAACCCAATGCAAGCCCCAATCCCCTAAATTTCTCAATCCTAATAAGCCGAGTCCTAGCATGACAAAAGGAAAGGCCGTTCCGTCGTTCAAGCCCGCTTCAGCCGTCAAACTGAAGCGAAGCCGATCGTCGTCCCGCGGCCCGGCTACCTGAACGCTTGACGCCAACACCGGATCTGTAGGCGCCAAAATTGCGGCCAAGAGAATGGCCGCTCCGATTGAAAGGTGAAGGCTGAAATAAGCCACGCCGGCGACAATAGCGATTGTGATCAGCATCGAACCGGTCGCCAACATTAACGGAGTTTTCCATTCCGCGGACCGTAAAGGGAGACGCAATTTCAATCCTGCGGCAAACAGAGAAATTACGGCTGCAATCTCAGTGAGCAACCTCAACAACGAAGCGCTGTGAATCGGATTTATTGACAAGGCGGCGATACCGGAATGTCCCAATACGACACCGACCAAAAGATAAAAGATGGCCGCGGTCATAGAGAGCCGTCTCAACGATGCAGAAATGAACACCATCGAGATCAGCAATATTCCAACGGCAATAAACCAAAGCTGCAGGTTCATCAGAGTTCACACATGAACACCCCGTTCAGTACTCTGCCGTATACCATAGATGCGGAGAGCGAAACGCGGGGCAAAGGTCCCGCGCGCTGGTTGGCTCAGAGTTGTCCAGCCCTGCAGTCCTAAGTTTCCGGTCGGGTTCCGGGTACCACCTAAAATCTCAAAAAATTAAATCCTCTTGAATTGGGGATATGGCGACCTCCCGCGAGCCGGAGGCGATTTGTGCCAAAGGCACAAACGCGGGCGAGCGCATGGAGGCGCGTGTCGACAGATCCCCAATTCAAGAGGATTTAATTTTTTGAGATTTTAGGTGGTACCCGGAACAGGACTTGAACCTGCACGCCTTACGGCACTGGCTTCTAAGACCAGCGTGTCTGCCATTCCACCATCCGGGCCTAAGAACTATTCGTTAGCCGAACCGCCACTATCAAAGACAAACGGGAAATCAACACGCGACACCATATTCTTCGGCGGCACGGGGAATTTCCAGGTCTTCAATTTTGCAATCAAACACTCTTCCAAGTCACGGTCGTGTGAGCGTTTCGCGTGCGGCGCTTTGACGTTGCCGTGTTCGTCGATATCCCATTCCAGCACGATCTTAACCGACTCCGCGGGGTGACTCTTCATCCGGTCCGCGTAGCACTCGCGCACTTCGCCAATGTGATCGTTGATCACTTGATGTATCGCAGTGTGGCTGTCGCCGATCTGAATTTCCTCAAACGACACGCGCGGAACGCCGTCTTCGCGCTTCAGGTGAAACGTATCGCGCATCTGCAGATCGTCTCCGCCCTTGCGCACATTCCACGGATACTTCCACGCTTTGGCCTCACCGTATACGCAGCGGTCAATTTCGGGATCGATGGACTTCGCGATTTTCAGATCGCTCATCTCGCCTTTGTCAGTAGCCGTGAATTCAAGGATCAATTCGCCCTCGATCTTCGCGCCTGCCTTCAGGCGTTTCGAATAGCAATTCAAAACATCGTGATTGTGAGTGCCGGCGTTTTCTTCCAGCCATTGCTGACTGACCGGCTCCACGGTTTCCTTCGGCTGCGGATGAGCGCAGCCGAATAAAACTGCGCTGAGCAAACTGGCGACCAGTAACTTCATCGCGCGGCTACTTCTGGATAAGCTTTTTGTAATCCGGAGCGCGCATCAGGTTAGCGAGTTCTTTCTCCGTGTCCATCTCGATGCGGATCAACCAACCGTCGTTCATCGGATCGTCGTTTAACGTTCCGGGATTGTCGGACATCGACACGTTCACTTCGATCACGGTGCCCGAAACCGGAGCCACGAGATCGCTGACCGCTTTCACGCTCTCCACTACGCCGAAGGGTTCACCTTGAGTGACCTTTTGACCTTCTTCAGGCAATTCGACGTAGACTACTTCGAATTGCCTGAAGAAGGTCAA
>Ga0265338_10004205_pt1 | contig 19630 bp, 10 predicted proteins | sample 42126metaG_FD_193579 | JGI IMG/M metagenome (GOLD analysis project Ga0265338, IMG submission 193579) | Rhizosphere microbial communities from Carex aquatilis grown in University of Washington, Seatle, WA, United States - 4-21-26 metaG | ecosystem: Host-associated > Plants > Roots > Rhizosphere...
GGGTGCGGCGGCAGGAACTTCGGCCGCAGGAGCGGCGGCAACCGGTGTCGAAGTTGTCTCGGCAGCAGTTGGTGTTGCCGCCGGTTGAGTCTCGGAGGGTGCAGCAGCAGCCGGAGCGGCCGCCGGAACTTCCGCAGCAGGAGTCGCGGCAACAACAGGAGCATCGGTCGTGGGAGCGGCAACAACAGAAGCCGGGGTCACCTCAGTGGCAGCCGGTGCCGCCACGGGTTGAGTCTCAGCAGGCGCGGTGGCAACGGGTGCAGCGGCGGGAACTTCACCCGCGGGCACGGCGGCAACCGGTGTCGAAGTTGTCTCGACAGCAGCCGGAGTTGCCATGGGTTGAGTCTCGGAGGGTGCAGCAGCAGCCGGGTCGGCAGCTGGAGCTGTCTCAGCGGTTGTCGTTGTCGCAGCCAGTTGGGCGGGTGTTGTGACCGCGGCAGCTTCAGCAGGCGCGGCAGAAACGGGTGCGGTTGGCGCCGCCGCGGGAGCCGTCACGGCACTTGCGGTCGCGCTGTCGGTTGCATTGGCCGTCGCGTTGGTGGATTGCGCCGTCGCAGTTGAGGCCGGCTGGGTTTGCGGGCTGTTCAGTTCACTCCACTTTTGTTCCAAAGCGGCACGGGCGGCGGCCTGGGCCGGCGTATCCTCCGCGCGGAGGGGAATGACACTTGTGCCAAAAGCCACGCACAAACCAAATAAAATTTTCTTTTTCATGGAATTGACCATTCCCAGGTGAAACTTAAAAAGATGGCACTTTCCAGCACAAATCGAATACTTCCAAATTCTGGGCCACCAACCGTTTCGCCCGGGCGGAAGGAATAAAGCAATAATCAGGCCGAATCACCGGGTCGCCAGGTCATCCGGTGTCCACATTTTCCGGTCCGGACCGGCCGAACGAACTTCCGTATCGGACCCGGAAAGCTGATGAAAGAACAGCGGGGTGCCCCAAGTGTCCACTAATTCGCCACTGTTGTTGATGTGCATCCCCGCCTCGGGGCTGATGAAGTTGATCTGCTTTGGATTGTGGCCGGCCAGCGCTGCGGTGATTTCGGGGTTTGTACCAACCGGGTTGCCGCCGAACGTCGCCCCATACTGGGTGATGGCACGCCTGACATTTTGCAGGACAATTTCCGGGGGCATGTCCAGTGGCGGAACAGTCTCGGCCTCAGGCTGGACAGCCCCGGCGCGAGCCGCCAGGTTGCTAGCGGCAGCCGGTTCGGAGGCTGGGTTTGCATCTATAGCCGGAACCGCGGAAGCCGGAAGGCCTTGAGAGGCAGAGGAAGCTGAATTGCCCGGCTGCCCGGTGGAAGGCGACGGAATTGCCGCCGACCCGGATGGCGGCACGGGATTCTTTGGATTGAAATGGTGTAAAAACCAAAGTGCGGCCACCGCCAGCAAAACCAGGATGACGCCCAGGATTTTTTTCATCAAACGAACCCGAGGTTGGACGTGGCGAAACGGCCGATGTTTGGGAAGACGGTGGCCAGGTTGCTGTTGTCCACGCCGAACCACGTTGCCAGTGTGGCAAAGTATTGGTCAACGGCCGTGGTCGGTATCCACCGGCCGGTATTCGTATCATCCGGGCCATTGACGGCAAGGGTGGGAAAAGTGCCATAGGTGCGTTGGCCCTTCACCGCACCACCCAGGACGAGGTGATGGCTGCCCCAGCCGTGGTCGGTGCCATCCCCATTGCATGGGAAGGTGCGGCCAAAATCGCTGGCGGTGAAAGTGGTGACTTTGTTGGACAATCCGAGCTGCTCCATGGCGCGCTGGAAGGCGAACATGCCCTGGCTCAGTTCGGCCAACAAATTGGCATGTGACCCGACGGCGGTCTGGCCCGGACCGGGAGTCTGGCCCGAATGGAGGTCGTAACCGCCCACCTGACAGAAGAAAATCTGACGTCGCATGCCAAATCCACCGTTGGCCGCGCTGCGGTTTCCAGCCTCGATGAGCCGGGCGATCATCCGCAACTGGGACGCGAGGTAGGAATTGAAGGCGGTGCCGCCGGTCGGAGAAGTGACGGTGGTGGGAAACGGGACGTTCCAGTAATTGGCGGCGGCCGTGGGAGCGATGGCGCTGTTAAGCAAGCCGCCGGTCTGGAGGGCGTGCGCGCCCACGCCCGCATAGGCCTGGACCTGCAAATTCTGAGACGGCACACCGAGGATGTTGCTCAAGGCCTGTAGCCGGGCACCGGAAACACCCGAGAGATTGATGGCACCCGAGGTGGTGACGGAATACTGGGATACAATGCTTCCGACCTCGAAGGTATTTGCTCCCGCCAACGTCACAGCGAGGGAGATCGGGGCTCCAGGTTGAACCGAATTGAGGAGATCCGCACAACGTCCGCCCCAACCGGTCAAAGGCGGCCGGTCAGGCAACGAGGTCTGCCATTGCGTCACCTGGTCGGAATGCGAAAACAACTGGGGCGGTTGTACCGGGTTTCCCGCCTTATACTGGGCGCGGGTCAAGGGGTAGAGCAGCGTTCCAGTGTTGAACATCGGCGCCAATTTGCCTTCGCCGAACAGCGTAGCCAGTTCCGGGCAGGCCGGATGGAGCCCGTAATTATGTCCGTCGCTGTTCAAGGGAGACAAGGGGATGGCGACGTAAGGCGCGCCGGAGATCGGGATCGCGAGCACATTGGTCCGGATGGAGGCATAGTTGTCGTACTCGGACTGGATCGTGGGGATGATCAGGTTATTGGAGTCGTTGCCGCCGGATAGAAAAATGCAGACGAGCGCCTTGTAATCACTGATCGCGCTCTGGGCGGAAGCGGCGTTGATGAAACGCAGGTTGGTGATGGCATCGGTGAGGGCGGCGGTGCCAAGCGCGGCACAGGCGGCCTGACGGATGAACCGGCGGCGGGTGAGAACCGAGATGGATTTGTCGTTCATAAAATTATCGTTGGATGATGAAGTCCGGGGAACTGGCAATCAGGTGCAACACCGCCCGCACCCGGTCACGCATTTGCGTGGGTGTCGGTGTGGTGTAGGGAAACTGGGCGGTGACGTAGTTGACGATGATCGTTTTCGAAGCAGGCGAAAGTTCGCCGGCACAGAGCAACGAATTGAGCGCGTCAACCAAGGCCGGAATTCCTGAATTCGATGTATATGGGGGGGTCATCCACGGGCCGATATCGAGCATGATCGCGCCGTTGCCGCTGGTGAAGCTGCTCAGTCCGTTGGTATTGCTGCCGTTGTTGAAAATGCCGCCGGAGATGAAATTCATCTGAAGCACCACACTGGTGTCCGAGGTAAGTTGAAACTCGGGTGTGGTCAAACCGGCGGAAGCCAGGACGCCCTGAAATTTGTAGTCCGGGTAATAAAAGTTGAAGACCGTCGGCGCATCGAGCGGGGTTTGCGACAGGCTCGAACTGGAACCCGAATCCGTGTAATTCATGTTCCAGTTGTTGTAACGCAGGGTCACCGTACCGGAGCGCACTGCGGGTGCAGCCACCTGCGGCAGGATCAGGGGATTGCTGCCGTAAAAATTGGTGGAGACAGGGCTGGTGGTTGTGAACGTGGTTGGATTGGGGACCTTCACAATCCGGTAAATGCCGTTCGGTGACGGCGTGCCGGCCGGGAAGATGATCTCCACATTGTTGCCCGCCACCAGATCGTGAGCGGCAGTGGTGGTAAAGGTGAGGTTCGTGCCGGACTGGCTGAACTGTCCTCCGGTCCATTTGGGGAAAAGACAATTGCCGGTACGGTTGCCGGAAGTCTTCGTCGTGGCCGTGAATACGGAGTTGCTCGGAACGGTGGTGACCGTGTAGATGCCGTTCGGCAGACCCCCGGAAGTGAATGTCAGGTAAACCGGATTGCCGACCGCCAGGCCGTGGCCGTTGGCGGTGACCGTCAACAGGGTGCCGGATTGGGTGTAGGTTCCCAGTTGCAGTCCGGTCGCATGAATGATGAACGTGTTGGCATTGCTGACGGCCACGTTGTTGTAGAGTTGCGATGTTGGAGCTCCCTTGCCGGCAAAGCTCAGGAACACGTCATCGCTGGAACTAAGCCGGTGAGGCTTGGAGGTGGTGACCGTGATTGCCGCGCTGCCGTTTTGGGTGTAGTGGCCGCTCAACGGCGGAGGCGCGGGCAGGGCTCGCGCCAGGGCCGTGGCGCGCAGCAGGGGCTCACGTTGCTTGCCGTAAGTCGCCAGATTGAGTGACGCCGGACTGCGCGCCTCGTAATCCAACAGGATGGCTTTGATCACCGCCTGCATATCCCCGCGCACTCCCGATCCATTGTCGTTGAACTTTTGGACGACCCGATACAGATAATCCCGGCTGGGATCGCTGGCCGCCAGCCGCTGGATGAGCTGGCGGCAGATAAATGGACCCACATTGGGATTGTTGAAGATCGAATCCAGCGCCTGGTCCATGTCCTGCAAACCATACGCGTCGAAATTGGTCGAGGTCGGGTCAAGCTGGCTGCCTTGAGCAGCGGGGAGAACCGCGTTATCGAGCAGGAGTTTTGTCCCCGGTTCGTGGTGCGTCGGCACCAACACCATACCGTTGGAATAATTCGAGTTGGGATACCAGTTCACCGGCAGGCGTTTGTTGGCCTGATTGGTCTGGTAGTAATTCCAGCCGGTAAACACCCGGGCATAACCGATGATGACATTTTGATCGTAGGTGGGAACCAGATCGCCCTGGGAGTTGACCACCAACGTGCCGTCGGGCCACATCCGGTTCAATCCGATCGAGAAGAGCTGCATGACTTCGCGTGCGTAGTTCTCATTCGGATGCGTGCCCAGCGCCAGATTGGCCTTGTCGTTGCCCTGCATGTTCAGATAGATTCCCATGGCGGGTGAAAGGGTCACGCCTTTCAACAAATCGCGGTAGTTGCCAAAGGCGTTGGTCAGGAGGATGTCGTAATACGAGGACAGGGCGGGAGCGTTGCCCCCAAGCGCGCCGTTTTCGGACACGACCATGATCTCACTGAGCGCGAAGGCCACGCGCTGGCGGAGCTGGTCCGGCGCCCCCACCGATTGCTGCCACCAGGTGTTGAAGGTGAAACTGCTGTTGTACAGCGCGTTCGGATCCCCGCCGGCCAGCGCGATTACATTCGTCAAATGACGGGAAATCGGCAGCTTGAACTGGTTGTTGATCCAGCCGGCGTACCCCAGCGACTTCACCGATTTCACGTCAGCGGGACTCGGTCCGAACGTGGCCTGCATCAGAAACCGGGCCACGGCGTTGGAATTGGCATGGTCATCGGTCAATAGGGGCGGGGCCGGTGGCGGCGTGAACGTGGCAGTGCCGGTGGCGAGCGTAAAATGTCCGCTGACTTCGCCATTGGGATAATCCGCCGTGTGAACATTGATGGAACATTTGCCTTCGCGGATGATCTCCAGTTGATCCGCCACGGAGAGCGTGCCCACCGGCATCAAGTCCCATTCGTAAGTCCCGTCCGGCGCAGGCGAAGCGGCCGAGATGTCAAAGATCAACTGACCGGGATTGTTCAGGTATCCGTCGCTGTCGAGATGTTCACTGCTGATGGCCGAAGAAAGGTTGTTGATCTGAAAACCGAGGATCGCCATGGAACCGTCGGCGCTGACCCGGAGGGTGGCGGAACCGACGGCGGTGCTGGCCACGCCCGGCAGCGGCAGCAGGTTCGCGGTGTACAGGGTGCCGGGAATCTGCGAAATCGGCACGGGAACGTAAGGTGAAAGCACGTACCCGGGAACCACCTCGGCCGGCAGAGTGTTGGTGCCGGTCGGGTCCTGCAACCAACCCACCGACCAATGATCGCCCTTGCCCGCACCGGCCTTGTGGAGAATCTCGATGTAGTAACGCTGGCCGGCCTGAAGCGTCAGCCAGGCGGACCGTTGATTTCGGTTGAGGTTCCACTGGTGCGGCAGCGTCGGCTTAGTCACGACCGCACGACGGATTTTGTTCGCGGGCTCGCCGTCGTTGGAAATCCACAACTCCGCGGAACTGTTGGCGGCGATCCAGAAATAATAGTTGCCCGTCACCGGCGCCGTCAGATACCCGCGGATGCGTTCGCCGTAATTGTCGCCAAAATCCTGAATCCCCTCCAGCGTGCCCAGCGAGTTGGTAACGGTTGCGGGCAGGCCGGTCGGAATATTGGTGACACTGGTCCCGGCGACTCCCAGCCAGACCTCGCGCGTGACCGAGCTGCCCGTGTCAATCACCTGGAGTTGCAGATCGGCGCCGTTGGTTCCCAAGGCATTGCTCACCGTGAGGGAAACATCGTAATTACCCGCCAGATTCGGAATTCCACTGATGACCCCGTTGGTGGGGTTGACGCTCAAACCCGGAGGCAGATTGGTCGCGTCGTAACCCAGCGGAGAATTGGCGCCGGTGATGGTATAAGTGAACGGATGGCCCACAAAGGCGAGGGCGGTCAACGGACTGGTCACGCCTCCCGGAGCAAATCCACCGGAAGCCGGATAAAGCTGGCTGGCGGGAATAATCTGTCTCGGCTGGCTGGGACTGTACCAATATAATTGCGCCCGGGCGCCCCCGGCAATGTTGAAGTATTCCAAACGAATGTCATATCTCACCCCGGCCTGCAGGGCGATGGCATTGGTCCAGGAGGTTGTGCCCTGGGCCTGCCACTTGTCGATGAGGAGCTGGTCGTTCACCCAAAGCTTCGCCCCGTCGTCCGTGCGGGTTTCAAACACATAAGTCTCCGAGTATTGCGGTTGCACCTGGCCGGTCCAGCGCACGGTGTACAACGCATTGCTCAAATTGGGCGTGTTGGTCGGACCCCAATTGAAGTTGATGACCGGGTCATCGCGGGTGAGCACCAGGTTGGTCGGATTGAAATTCGCCGCATTCGTATAGATCGTGCTCGAATTGGTATAGTACTCACCGGTCAGGCCGGTTCCGGTCGAAACGTCGAATGGCCGGATGATAAAGGTGACCTTGGATGAAGCCGCGCGGGAGGTCTGAACGGACAACGGCAGCAGGTTCGACCGGCTGGCCAGCAGGCTCGCCAGACTGTGGGACTTCAGTTGTTGCACAACATATTCATAGTCATTCAGCCGCCTGCCTTTTCCATCCACCTGGCCATTGCTGTAGGGATTCAACGGGTCCAATCCCAGCTGGTACTCCTCCCAGTCGTTCAAGCCGTCGCCGTCCGAGTCCACGTCCGAGATGACGATGCGGAAAAACTTGGAATTGGAATTGACCGGCGAAGGCAGGGTGAAATTGGTGCCGCCGCGCAGAACCAGGCTGGATTCCGACTGCCAATTGGTGCCGCCGAGTTCCGTGATGCTTTGCAGTTGGTAAAGTTTTCCCAGGACGCCGGGCATCTCGATGCTGATGTTCGTACCTGCCAGCACCGTCGGGGAAATTCGCGGAACAGAATTGGCATCAAACGGGTTCAGGCCCGCGGTCGCTTTCTGCAGGTTGGAGAAACCATCGCCGGCGGCGCCCGCATGGGGATCGATGCCATTGGCATTGTAAAGGGTTTCCCAGATGTCACTGATGCCATTGCTGTTCAGATCGAGAATCGGCGCGGCCCCAACGGCCACACAGACACCCAGCCCCAAAAGAGCAACCCATCCCCATCGGCTCAAATATCTCCTTGAATCATTGCGCATAAAAAAACGTCAGCGCTTTTTTTAGAACAGGGGCACCCTCAACTCGACTAAGAGTTATGTCAAGTGGTTATGAAAATAATTATCAACCTGCATCCTTCACACCGAAAATTCTGGCAAGGAACATGACAATCAGTGTGTCGTTTGGCAAAAATGTGGACAAGTTTTTGTCCGTGAGCATCGCCATCCTCATTCCGCCATCCCGGAAACAAACCGTCACCGGGTCATCAGGTCGTCCGCGGTCCACATGATTTTATCCGGGCCGGCGGAACGGATTTCCATCTCGGTGCCGGAGAGTTGATGGAAGAAATAAGGTGTGCCCCAGGGGTCCACCAGTTCGCCCCGGTCATTGATCCGCATGCCGGCTTCCGGCCGGATGAAATTCGCCTGTGTCAAATTCTTGCCGTTTAGCTGGCTGGTGATTTCGGAATTTAAACCCACGGGATTGCCGCCGAACATTGTGCCGTAATCGCGGATGGCATGACGCAGATAATCCAGCACGATTTCTGGCGCCAGATTGGTATAGTCCGGCGGCTGGGCGTTGCCGGCCGGCGCGATGGGCGGCCGGGGCGGCACGGCGTAAAAAATGGTTTGCGGCGCCGGCGCGGCGGTAAAGTTGGAAGCGATGACGGCATCGGCTTGCGGACTGGCGGTGGCCAGCGCCCGGGCCACGGCAGCGTCCTGTTGCGCCACGGATTTATCCGGCCGTGCCGGTTCCGTTTTGATTTGGTAAAACAGCCGCCACACCACCAGCCCCGCAACGGCGAGCACGAGCACGGCAAACCATTTTTTCATATGAAGCCGAGATTGCCCGTGGCAAAACGGCCGATGTTCGGAAAAATGGTGGCGAGGTTGCTGTTGTCCACCCCGAACCACGTCGCCAGCGTGGCAAAATACTGGTCAATGGCCGTGGTCGGGATCCAGCGGCCGGTCCCGGTGTCGTCCGGGCCGTTGACCGCCAGCGTGGGAAAGGTGCCGTAGGTTTTCTGGCCTTTCACCGCCCCGCCGACAATCAGATGATGACTGCCCCAGCCGTGGTCGCTCCCCTGCCCGTTGCTCGGGAAGGTGCGGCTGAAATCGCTGGCCGTGAACGCGGTGACTTTTTGGGAGATGCCGGGATACAGCGGTTCGAGCTGTTCCATGGCGCGCTGGAAGGCATACAGGCTCTGGCTCAATTCGGCCAGCAGGTTGGAATGCGCGCCCGCCAGCACATTGTTTGGATTGTTCGTGTTGTAATTGGTCTGGCCGGTGTGCAAATCATAACCGCCGACCTGGCAGAAGAATATCTGGCGTTTCATGCCAAAACCGCCATTGGCCGCGGACCGGTTGCCCGCCTCAATCAAACGCGCCACCATCTGCAACTGCGGCCCGAGCGTGGAGCCGAATTTGGTGTTGCTGACCAGGTTGGTCACCGTGGTGGGAAACGGATTGGTCCAGTAACCGCCGGCGGTGTTGGTGATGGCATTGTTGAGCAGGCTGCCGGACTGGATGCTGTGCTGCGCGACGCCGGCGTAGGCCTGTTCCTGCAGATTCGCGTAGCTCAGACCGAGAATGTTGGTCAGCGACGCCAGGCGCGCACCGGAAACGCCCTGCAACGAAATTGCGCCGCTGGTGGAAACGGAATACTGCGATACGATGTTGCCGACCTCAAACGTGTTCGCCCCGGCCAGCGAAACGGAAAGGGAGATGGGCGCGCCCGGCTGGACGGAATTCAACAGGTCGGCGCAGCGTCCGCCCCATCCGGTGGTTGGCGGCCGGTCGGGAATGGACGTCTGCCATTGTGTCACCTGGTCGGCGTGCGAAAAAAGCTGCGGCGGCTTCTGCAGAATTCCCCCCAGATATTGCGCGCGGGTCATCGGGAAAACCAGCGTGCCGGTGTTGAACAGAACGGCCAGTTTGCCTTCGCCAAAAAGCGTCTGGAGTTCGGGGCCCGCCGGATGCAGGCCGAAGGTGTGGCCGGCCGGGTCGGTGTAGCCGTTCAGCGTCAGGATGGAACTTTGCGGAAGGGCCAGCACCGGCGTCCGGATGGCGGCGTAATTGTCGTATTCGGATTGTACGGTCGGGATGATGAGATTGTTTGAATCGTTGCCGCCCTGAAGAAAGATGCAGACGAGGGCCTTGTAGTCGGTGAGGTTGGATTGGGCCACCGCGGCATTCATCAGGCGCAGGTCGCGGATGGACGCCGTCATGGCCGCGGTGCCGACGGCGGCGCAGGCGGCGCGGCGGATGAAATCGCGGCGCGTGATGACGGAAATGTTTTTGTCGTTCATGGCTACCTTTGGATGGTAAAGTCGGGAGAATTAACGAGTTGATGGACCACAGCCCGGACCCGGTCGCGCTGCCAGGTGGACGAACTGGTCGGGAAATTGTTCGTAACGTAACTCACAATGTTTGTCTTCGCGCCGCTGGACAACTCGCCGGCGAGCAATACCGAGCTCAGGGAATCCACCAGCGAAGCCACGTTGGTGTCGGCGGTGTAATTCGTTCCCATCCACGGGCCCACATCCACCACGATGGCGCCGTTACCGACGCTGAAACTGCTCAGGCCGTTCGTGTTGCTGCCGTTGTTGAGGACGCCGGCGGCGAGGAAGTTCATCTGCAAGGCAACGCTGGTATCGGACGTGAGCTGGAATTCCGGCGTGGTCATTGCCGCCGAGGCCAACGCACCGGGGAACTGGTAATTGGGATAGAAAAAGTTGAACACCGTCGGCGCCCGCAACGGGGATTGTGACAGGCTGTACGTTGAACCGGTGTCCGTATAACCCAGGTTCCACGTGCTGTATTGCGCCGCGACGGTGCCGCTGCGCGTCAGGATCGGCTGGTTGAGCGGATAAAGACTGAAGCCGCTCTGCGTCTGGTTGCTGGAAGTGGTCAAATTGATCGTGAAATGGGTCGTATCGGGAATCGTCGCAACCTGATACTGCCCGTCCGGCGGCACCAGCGTCGGGAAATTGACATAAAGTGATTCACCGGTGGTCAAACCATGCGGCCCGGAACAATCGACGGTGACAACCGTGGCGCTTTGGGTGAAGCCACTGGCGCTGATTTTCGGCAGAACACAACTTCCCGACCGGACTGCCGCATCGGGCGTGGAAACGATGAAGACCGACGTCGAAGCGTTGGTGACGATGGCATACAGGCCACTCGTTGCGCCGCCGGTGGTGAACAGGAGATACGCGGCGTTGCCGGCCACCAGTCCATGATTGGAAATGGTGACCGTGATCACGTTGTTGCTTTGCGAATAAGTGCCGATCAGCAAATTCGGCGCGTTGACGGTAAAAATGTTGGTGCCGGTTGCCGTCACGCTATAATTGCCATTCGGCGGCGCGGGATTGCCGGACGTGTCGGTAAACGCCAGCGCCACGGTATCGCCGTTGTTCAACCGATGCGCATTGGTCGCGGTAATGGAAATCGTCTGGGTGCCGCTTTCGGCATACGTCCCGCCATTGGGCAAGGGCGACGGAAAAGCGCGGGCCACCGCCGTGACGCGCAGCAGCGGTTCGCGCTGCTTGCCGTAGGTATTCAGCGAAATCATGTTGGTTGAACGCGCCTCGTAATCCAGCAGAATGGCGTTGACGACGGCCTGCAGGTTGCCGCGCACACCGGTGCCGTCGTCGTTGAATACCTGCACCACGCGGTACAGGTATTCGCGGCTCGGGTTGCTGGTCACCAGCCGCTGAATGAACTGGCGGCAGATGAACGGTCCGACATTGGGATTGTAGAAAATGGAATCCAGCGCCTGCTCCAAATCCGCCGAACAGTAGGCGTCGTTGGTGGAGGTGGAGGCAACGGTCTGGTTACCCCACGCGGGTGGCAGCATGACATTGTCGAGCACCAGCTTGGTGCCGAGATCATGATGCGTCGGCACCAGCACCATCGCGTTGGTGTAATTCGCGCCCGGGAACCAGTTTGATGGCAGCCGGCCGCTGGCCTGATTGGTCTGGTAATAATTCCAGCCGGTGAACGCGGCGGCAAAGCCGTCCACCACGTTCTGGTTGTAAGTCGGCACGATCGTATTCTGGGAATTGAGCACCAGCGTTCCGTCTGGCCACATCCGGTTCAGGCCGATGGAAAAGAGCTGGTTGACTTCGCGCGCGTAATTTTCATTGGCGTGCACGCCGGTGATGATGCTGCCCTTGTCGTTGCCCTGCATGTTGAGATAGACGCCCATGACCGGATGGAGCGTCGCCGCCTTGAGCAGCGAGCGGAAGTTGCCGAACGCATTATCGAGCAACATGTCGTAATAGGAGGACAACCCATGCGCATAATAATCGGCCAGCACGCCATTTTCGGACACGACCATGATTTCACTCAGGGCAAACGCGACACGCTGGCGCAACTGGTCGGGCGCGGTGACGGACTGCTGCCACCAGGTGTTGAAGGTAAGCGAACTGGGAAACGGCTGGGTCGGGTCGGCACTCTTGTTGGCCAGCACGACCGGCAAATGGTGCGTGACCGGCAGCGAAAATTGATTGGCAATCCAGCCGGCGTAACCCAGCGATTGCACCGCCGCGATGTCGCCCGGGCTCGCGCCAAACGTGGCTTGCGTCAGGAAACGCACGGCGGCATTGGCATTGGTGTGATCGTCCGTCCAGGCCGGCGGCGGCGGCGGCGGCGTAAAAACCTGTGTGCCATTGGCCAGGGTGAAATGACCGTTGATCTCACCGGCCGGAAAGTCACTGCTCTCAATATTGATGTTGGCTTTGCCTTCGTTGAGGATTTCGAGGATGTCGGCCGCCGCCAAGGTGCCGGTCGGTTTTATCTTCCAGAGATAACTTCCGTCGGACCGGGGTTTCGCGGCGGAGATGTCGAACAGCAGCTCGCCCGGGTTGCTCAAATACGGGTCCGAATTGATGGATTGACCGGTGGCGGTGCCCGCGAGGTTGTTGACGGAATACTTCAAGACCGCCTGCGAGCCGTCGGCACTCAGGCTCAAGGTGGCCGAACCCACGGCGGTGCTGTTGACGCCGGGCAGCGCCAGCAGGTTGGCGGCGTACAACGTACCGGGCAGCACGGCAACCGGCTGCGGATAATAGCGCGACAAAACATAACCGGGAACGATGCTGCCCGGCGCGGCGTTCGTGCCGGTCGGATCCTGCAACCAGCCGACCGACCAGTGGTCCGGCGCGGTGGTGCCGGCCTTGTGCAGGATTTCGACGTAATATTTTTGGCCTGCCACCAGCGAGAGCCATTTGGTCTGTTGATTGGTCTGCGCATTCCACTGGTGAATGCCGGCACCGCCATTCATCGGCAGCACATAAGCGCGCCGCAACTTGTTGACCGGTTCACCATCGTTGGCAACCCACAATTCCGCCGAATCGCCGGCAGCGATCCAAAAATAATAATTGCCGGTGACCGGCGCGGTGAGGTAACCGCGAATCCGTTCACCATAATTGCTGCCAAAATTGGTGACGCCCTCCAGCGTCCCAAGAGTGTTCGTAAAGCTGGCCGGCGTGCCGGTCGGAATATCGGTGATGTTCGTGCCCGGAACACTCGTCCAAACCTCGCGCACCACCGAACTGCCGGTGTCGATGACCTGGAGATTTAACAGCGAAGCTCCCGAACCGATGGCATTGGTGGCCGTGACCAGAATTTGATAATTGCCCACCAACGCCGGCGTGCCGCTGATCAGGCCGTTGGTGGAGTTGAAGCCCAGTCCGGGGGGCAAACCACTGGCGGTGAAGCCCAATGGCGTGTTGGCCGCGGTCACAGTGAAGCTGAACGGCTGGCCGAGGAACGCCACCGCATTCAAGGCGCTGGTGATGGTTGCCGGTGCGTTGGAGCTGCCGCTGCCATAATTGTTCGTCGGATACAAACAATTGCTGGGAATGATCTGCTTGGGCTGGCTGGGGCTGTACCAATTTAGATGCGCCTGGGCCGAAGCGCCCTGTTGCAGGTATTCCAATTTCAAATTGTAGCGCGAGCCCGCTTGCAAGGTGATGTTGCTGGCCACGTCGGTCACGCTTTGCTGCTTCCAGTTGTTGATCACCAGCTGGTCGCCGACCCACAGCTTGCAACCGTCATCGGAACGGACATCGAAAGAATACGTCTCGGAATACTGCGGCTGGACCTGGCCCACCCAGCGCACCGTGTACAATGCGTTGCTCAGATTCGGCGGCGGATTGGTCCCACCCCAGATAAAATCCACGGTCGGGTCAAGTCGCGTGAGAAAGAGATTCGTCGGATTAAAATTTGCCGCGTTCGTGTAGGTGACATTCGAGTTCGTGTAATAATATCCCATGAGGCCGGTGCCAACCGGCGTCGGCGACGGATAAATCACGACGCCGGCGTTGCTGCCCGCACCCACCGCATAACCGGCACCCGATAACAGTTGCATCTGCGCCACGACCGGCGTGTGCAGGTTGGTGTTGGCCAGCGGGGTCACGGAAATGTTGGTCGAGCTGATTCCCGTTGCCAGCATCACCAAACGCGGCAACGGCATATGATCCACGCCTTCGGCCGCAAAACCCGGTCCCGGCCCTCCGATACCCAGATTGACCGTCACCGGGTTCAACGGGAAACCGCTGCGCGTCAGCGTCAACTGCCCCAGATCGGTCGGCGATGCGCCCGGGTCCGGTTCGGTCGTGACCGGATCAGTGGCGGAAAGGGTAACAACATTTTGCGATGCCAGTTTGTTGGTCACGTAGGCATAGTCGGTTAACAACTGCCCGTTGTTGTCGAGGTTGCCGTTGCTGAACGGATTGAACGGGTCGAGGCCCACCTGGTACTTTTCCCAGTCGTTTAGCAGACTGCCGTCGGTGTTGGTGTCCGAAATGATGACGCGGAAGAACTTGGTCGTTGAATTTGCCGCGGAAGGCAAAACGGCGCCCGCCCCCGTCCGCAGGACCATGCCGGTCTCCACCAGCCAGTTGAAGCTGCCGAGATTCGTGACACTTTGCAGTTGATACAGTTTCCCCAACGCGCCAGGAATCGTGACGTTCACGTTGGTACCGGAAACCACCGTGACCAATGAAATCCTGGGGTATGAATTGGAGTCGAACGGATTGGTGCCGGCAACCGCTTCCTGCAGATTGGAAAAACCGTCACCGTCGGAATCCGCATTGGGATTGATGCCGGTGGCGCTGTAAATCCATTCCCAGATATCGCTGATGCCGTTGCCGTTCAAGTCCTCCAGGGCCGCCGCCCGAAAGGCGGCACCGGCAACCAAAACCGAAATCACAACCCACCTCCAACGGCGCAAAGCTTTTCTGGAAATGAGGCGCATAAAATCAAACGTCAGCGCTTTCGGAACGTTGTGATGGTGCGCCTCTACGCGACTTATGTCAAGAAGCAACAAAAATTATCATGATCAGTGTAATCTCCACTCGTTCAACAAGTCATGCGGGATTTCTGAAAGGAACCGTGACGGTTGTTGCATGGCATCCATGCCGGTGTTGCCGTAACCGGCACGCATCAGCGGGTAACAAAGATAAAGCTCGTTTCGGGCGCGCGTGATGGCCACGTAAAACAGACGGCGTTCCTCCTCCTCACCCTCGACGTTTTCCATCGAACGCGCCGACGGAAACAGGCCGTCGCACAGCATGATCAAAAATACGACGTCGAATTCCAGGCCCTTCGCCTGGTGAATCGTCGAAAGCCGGATTTTTTCCGTGTCGTCATGTGGATCGTCTTCGGCCTCGACATTGGTAAGCAGGGCCAGTTGCGTGAGAAAATCTTCGAGGCTGCCGAATTGAAACGCGAATTCCGCCAGTTGCTGCAATTCGTCGAGCCGGCGCTGGTAATTGTCGTAGGTTTCCTTCAGGTAATCGTCATATCCGGCATCCAGCACCAGCCGCAACATCTTCGCCGCGCTCTGGCGGACGGTTTTGTCCTCGAGCTGTGAAATCGTGGCCACGAATTGTGCCCAACCAATCGCCGCCTTTGCCGGTACGGATTTCGCGCAGGCTTGCAGCGCAGTGGCGAGGGGCTGGCGTCCGGCCTCTGGCGTCTGGGGTGGTGATTCGGAGGTCACCAGCTGCTGCCTTCCCACATCCGGGATGCCAGACCCCAGACCCGCAGCAAACTTTTGCCATAGTTTGTCCGCCGCTTTCGCGCCAATGCCCGGCAGAAGTTGCACCAGTCGTTTGAAGGCGATTTCGTCGCGCGGGTTGGCCACCAACTTGAGATACGCCGTCGCGTCTTTGATGTGCGCCTGTTCAAAAAAACGGATGCCGCTGGTGATCGTAAACGGAATCTGCCGCCGGGTGAGCTCAAGCTGCAACTCCAGCGCGTGGAAATGCGATCGGTACAGGACGGCCACCTGGTTCAGGTTCACACTTTCCTCGGCCAGCTCCCCCACCCTTTGGGCGATGAACAGGGCCTGTTGGGCGGCATCCGTGCAGGCCACCAGTGCCGGTTTCAGACCGGATTTTCTTGCCGGCGCGAGTGCCTTGGTGAATTGCTGCGTGTTGGCAGCTATGGCAGCGTTGGCCACCTTGAGAATTTCCGGCGTGCTGCGGTAATTCGTTTCAATTTTGAAGGTTTTGGCGCCCGGATACCGTTTCGGAAACTCGAAGATGTTCGCAAAATTCGCCCCGCGCCAGGCGTAGATGCTCTGGGCGTCGTCACCGACCACCATGACGTTCTGGTGCCGCTCCGCCAGCAGGTCGATCAGGTCGCTCTGGAGCCGGTTCGTGTCCTGATATTCGTCCACCAGGATGAACTGAAACCGACGCTGGTAGTGTTCGCGCACTTCGGTGTGCTCCTGCAACAGCCGGAGCCAGAGTGCCAGCAAATCGTCGAAGTCCATGGCGTTGGTCGCGCGCTTGCGGTCGATGTAACGCTTCTGGACGCCGGTAATTTCCCCGGCAAAGTCTTCAAAGTAATCGAAGGCTCCCGCGAGCAGGTCGTTGGCCGTCTGGTGAGTGTTGGCGGCGAGCGAGAAAATTTCGTTCAACACGTCCGGCTTCGGAAAGTGGGTGCCCTTGGTCTCGATCTTCGCGTCGGCCATGCAGGCCTTGATCAAATCCCTGGCATCGTCACGGTCAAGAATCGTAAAGTCGCGCTGGAAGCCAAGCAGATCGGCGTGCTGCCGGAGAATCCGGGCCCCGATCGAATGGAATGTGCCGCCCCAGAGCGACGGCAGTTGCCGTCCCAGCAGATCGGCGACGCGGCGCATCATTTCACCGGCGGCTTTGTTCGTGAACGTCAGCAGCAGGATGCGGTCGGCGGGAATGCCCTGCTCCAGCAAATAGGCGACCCGGAAGGTGAGCGTACGGGTTTTGCCGGAACCGGCGCCGGCGATGACGAGTGCCGGGCCGGGCGGCGCGGTGACGGCGGCCAGCTGCTGGGCATTCAATTCGCGCGCGTAGTCAATGTTCAGCCGGATCTCCGGCGTGAACGGCTTGAGGGCGTACTCGTGCGACATGGCGCAAAATTGAAGAGGCAAATGCCGGCCGGAGAAAGAAAAATTTCAACCTTTCGGCTGGTGACGCCTGTCTTTCCAGGCCAGAAACAACAACCGGGCCATGATGATTCCTGTCGCGCCGACACAAAACGGCGCCAAGTACCGGTCCAACGGCAGGGAACCGCGCACCGGCAAACGGAGTTGCGCCGAGAGAATATCCAGGCTGCCGGGGAATGAAGTTTTGGCGACAACACGGCCTCCGCCAGCAATGGCCTGTGAAATACCGGAACTGGCGAGCCGGAAAATGGGAATGCCGTATTCCGCCGCGCGCACGGGCGCGACGCGAGAGTGAAGCTCATGCTCATGCCAGCCCCAATCCTCGACATCCATGGTTGGTACTATCAAAAGTTGTGCCCCTTCCTTCACCAGCCGGTCGGTGACCCGCGTATAGCTCAGGTCGTAGCAAATGCAGATGCCGATTTTGCCCCAGGGCGAATTCCAGACCTCCTGCTTCGGGGCCGGCAGACCGTCCTTGAAAAACTGGATGGGAGTGCACTTGGCCTGCTGGAAAACAATCTCGCCGTTCGTGCCGACGACAAAGGCGGTATTGTAATAATTGTTGGTCCCCACCGGCTCCTTGCCACCGACGACCAGAAAACGTCCGTGTTCACGGCACCATTGTTTCAAAGCATCCGGCATCGGCCCGTCGATGGTATATTCGCTTAGTACAAAAATCTGCGCCTCAGGGTTTTTGGCCAGGACCTTGTCAAGCGCCTCGGGCAGAACACCCGGTGTCGGAAATTCCATCTGGATGCCGGCGACCGGCAGTGGCGGAAGAAGTTTTTCCGCCCAGGTGACGGAATCAGCCAGCAAAAACAACACAACCATAAGCGCAGCAACCGCCATGGCAATTTTGGATCGCAGCAAAACAAGCACGGACACGGCCGCCATGGCAAATACCAGAAAGCCGACGCCATACATTCCTGCCCCAATGAAACTAAACCATGCCGGCAGCGCATACCCGATGTTCAGCCACGAAAATTTCAGATAGTACAGTTCGCTGCGGAAATATTCCAATCCGGTCCAGATCACCGGCACCAGCCATAGCGCTTGGTGTACGCCCCAGCGCCGGACGCTGCCGCAGACAATGGCCGTGAACAGTCCGAGCCAGAATGCGACGACGACCCACAACGCGATCGCGGCCGGGCCGAAAAGGTGCCAGAAAAAAAACAAATGTGGCGCGTAGCAAAGGAATCCCGTCGCCAGCCCAAAATAAAACGCGCGGCGGACGGTCGGCTGGTCGGTCAACCGGACCAGCCCCCAGGCGTAGCCAAAAATCAGCAGGCCCGCGGCGGGAAAATGGATGGAGGCATATGCCAGATGAAAGCATCCCACGGCGAACGTCAGCCATAGAAGCGATTTCATCCAGCCAGGCGGATTTACCGATGGTTCAACGACGTTCATCGAGGCCGGCGAATTGAACTGTGAATTTAAACGTTCAGCAAACGTTGCGCCAAGCAAAAACACGAAAGATTTTGGAACAGTTAAATGTTTTGTTAAAAACGATTTTCCGGGTTGAATTTTTCCGGCGGTCCCCTATTTTATTGCGCATGGAAGGACAGTCCCAATTCGCACAATACATTGCCGTGCTGATGTTGCTCAGCCTGGCGCTCATTGCGCCGTTCAGCATGATCATTGGATCCATGATCCTCGGCAAACGTGGCAAAGACAACCGCACCAAGGACTCCCCCTACGAATGCGGCGCCACCCCGATCGGCGAAGCCAATGCCCGGTTCTCGGTCAAGTTCCATCTCGTCGCGATGCTGTTCATCCTGTTTGATATCGAGGTGGTGTTCCTTTACCCGTGGGCGGTCGTGTACAAGGACATGCTTGCCGACCCGGCCACGCGGAACCTGATCCTGGGTTCGATGATTTCGTTCCTCGTCATTCTGTTTGCCGGGTATATCTACGCCGTGAAGAAGAAGGCGTTCGACTGGAAAAGTTGACGCGTCGCTACCCGGCAGTTTTCCGCGGACCGCGCAGTTTGGTCACCTCCGCATGCGCCAGCACGACGTCCGGGTCCCGTTGCAAAGCCTCGAAATAGTGCCGGCCAAAATCTTCACCGCTTTCCGAAGGAACCGTCAACCGGTCCAGTTCGCGCACCAGGGCGTCGGTTCCCGCAACGGTCAGCGGCTCTTTTCCGTCCAGCGCCTCGTCCATCGCCACAATGAGCTGGGACAGCGGATGCAGCCAGGCAAACCAGGGATCATTCGTCAGCAATTGGAGGAAATGATTCGGCGATCGGATTTCGCCGACGGTTTTTACGTACGTGATCCGTTCGGAATCGATCAAGGCCTTGTGCAGCTTGAGCAGGCCGCGACGAAGTTCGTCCAGGCGCTGACGCAGGCCTTTCGGTTCCACGGCAATTTTTGATTTTTTATCCATTCGCTGCACCAACAATTACATGCAAATCCCAGAAATTCAACCTCCGCCGGATTATTGACGGGTTAATTTTTGGGCGCCCGGCCGTGGCTCACGAATTCCCGATCAATATGCCCGCCAGAAAAACCAGCGCGCCGCCCAGCATGACCTGCAATAACGCCGACACCAATGGCGTGTCCATGTACCGGTGCCGTACCCAGGAAATCACTCCCAGTTCCACCAGCACCACACACACGGCAACCGACGTGGCGGTTTTAATGTTTCCAATCAAATACGGCAGCG
>Ga0265338_10004206_pt1 | contig 19630 bp, 15 predicted proteins | sample 42126metaG_FD_193579 | JGI IMG/M metagenome (GOLD analysis project Ga0265338, IMG submission 193579) | Rhizosphere microbial communities from Carex aquatilis grown in University of Washington, Seatle, WA, United States - 4-21-26 metaG | ecosystem: Host-associated > Plants > Roots > Rhizosphere...
TCCGTGCGCACCATCACGTCCGTGCGCACCATCACGTCCGTGCGCACCATCACGTCCACGCGCGCGTAGTCGCGTCCACCAATAGCGTGAAACGCACCGAGCGCGGCGGCCTGTATCCGTTTCGTCATCGCGTCATCAAAATCCGCCGGGCAAAAATACTCCGTGCAACCCGCCGTGTATTTGTTGCGATAATCGTAAGCGCCGGTTTTAGGCCGCACTTCGACAATCGGCAATGCCTTGCCGTCCAAAATCCCGACCGTCGTCTCGCGTCCGACAATTTTTTCCTCGACCAAAACTTCCGAATCAAATTTCAACGCCTCCGCCAGCGCACCCTGCCAGTCGGCCGCGCGCTCAACAAATCGCAGGCCGACGCTTGAACCCTGTCGCACCGGCTTGACCACCAGCGGCAATTGCAAATCTTTCGGGAGCGCGGCCTTTTCTGATTTCACGACCAGATATTTTGCCGTCGGCACTCCAGCCTCGACGCAAAGTTTTTTGGTCAGCACCTTGTCGAATGCGATGCGGCTGGCCTCCGCGTCGCAGCCGGTGTAAATCACGCCAAGTTTTTCAAGCTGGCGCTGGATTTGACCGTCTTCGCCGTATGTTCCGTGCAGCGGCGCCAAGCAGACGACATCCGTGTCCGGTGGCAAAATCCAGTCCGGCGTTTTGGGATCAACCTCAAAAACCGTGTGGCCGAGCGAACGCAACGCCTTCACCACGCCCGCGCCGGAACTTAGCGACACTTCGCGCTCGGCGCTGGGGCCGCCGAGCATGACGGTGATGTTCAATTTACGATTCATTCTTGGCCGATGATTTCGACTTCCGTGAGCAATTCGATTCCCCTCGCGGCTTTCGCCTTCGCCTGCAATAGCGCAATCAATTCCAAAACGTCGCGTGCCGTCGCGTTGCCTTCGTTCACGATGAAATTGCCGTGTTCGTGCGACACCACCGCGCCGCCAACGCGCGCGCCTTTCAAGCCGAGTTCGTCAATCAATTTGCCCGCCGGGATGGACGCCGGATTCCTGAACGCGCAGCCGGCGCTTGGCGCAGCGGGCTGCGACGCCCAGCGCTTCTGGCTGAACGCACTCATCCGCTGCGCGATGGATTCCGGTGAATCCACCCGGCCCTTGAACACGGCACCCAGTGCGATGTGATTATTCAACGTGTTGCAACCGCGATATGCCACCGACATTTCCCCCGGCGCGAGTTCGCGAATGTTGCCGTCAAAATCCATCAGGCGCACCGATTCGACAACATCGAACGTCGCACCGCCCATCGCACCCGCGTTCATGCGCAGCGCGCCGCCAACGCTGCCGGGAATGCCTTCGAGAAATTCCATGCCGCTCAAACCGTTCCGCCGCGCCTCGACCGCGATGGTTTTCAATTTCACGCCAGCGCCGCAGCGAAGACGAACGCCGTCTATTTCCACTTTGCTGAAACCCGGATGCGACAGGCAAATGACCGCGCCGCGAAAACCGCCATCGCGCACGAGCAGATTTGAGCCGCGGCCAATCACAAAGAACGGCACTCCGCGCGCGCCGCAACATTTCAGGACGGCGGTCAAATCCTCCTCCGATGCCGGCTCGACATAGACATCCGCCGGACCGCCGACGCGCAACGTCGTGTGCTTCGAGAGCAGCTCATCGCGGCGGATGACCGTCGCGGGCGATACACGTTCCGCCAGTTCACTGGCTATGTTTCCTTCGGCTCGCATCGGCTTCTCCAAAATGTCAGCGGTAGGCGTCATTTTAATGGGCGTGCTTTGCCGCGCCATGCGCATGACCGCAACTGCAGGTTTTCGTCTTTGCCGGTGCCGCCTTTTCCGGCTTCGCAATGGCTTTCAAAATGCTTTCTGCAATCTGCTGCGCCGCCTTCGGCATATGCCATTGCGCAAGCGCGGATTGCATTTTTGAACGCGCAGTTTCATTTTCGACCAGTTCCACCAGAATTGTCGCCACTTGTTCCGGCTTGGAATTTAGTTGTTCGAGCAGCATCGCCGCGCCGGTTTTTTCAAACGCGTTCGCGTTAAAAAACTGGTGGTTGTCCGCCGCTGCCGGATACGGCACGAGCAATGCGGACAAACGCATCGCGGCAATTTCAGCCAATGACGACGCGCCCGCGCGGCTCACAGCGGCGGTCGCCGCGCCGAGCGCCAAATCCATTTCGGCGAGAAACGGTTTGACGACGGCCTTGACTCCGCGCGCGGTGTAGGCGGCTTTCACTTTTTCAGAATCATTCGCGCCAGTGAGATGCAGCCACTGCCAGTCGCGCCCGGCGAGCAACGGCAGCGCGGACAGAATCATTTCGTTGACGCCACGCGCGCCCTGGCTGCCGCCGACGACCAGGATTGTCGGAAGATTGAGTTCGAGTCCGAGCGCCGTCCGGCAAGCGGCGGCGTCTCGCGGTTGGAATTGCGGGCGAACCGGCGTGCCGGTGGTCGTGACCTTGCGCGTCTTCAATCGCGCGGCGGCTTCGGGGAATCCCACGAACGCCCCGTCTACAAAGCGCGAGAGAAAACGGTTGGCGCGGCCGGGAATGGTGTTGGATTCGTGCAGAAAAGTTTTTATGCCCGTATCTTTCGCGACAAAAACCGGCGGCGCGCTGGTGAATCCGCCCATCGCGAGGACGGCATCGGGCCTGCGCTTGTTGAAGATTTTCCGCGCAGCGAACAGGGATTTCACAAAGCTGCCCGCGAAGGAGAAATAATTTCCGTTTTGCAGCGCAACGGCGGGCAGCGTGAATATGTCCATGCCGCGCGCTGTTTTAACAGACTGCTGATCCACCTGCTTGGGCGAGATGAGCAGCGCCACATCGCAACCATGCTGCTTGAGTTGCTGTGCAACGGCCAGTCCCGGAAAGAGATGCCCGCCCGTCCCGCCGCAGGCGATGGCGACGTAGGGCGTTTTGTTTTCCGGGTTGGTCATGTAGCCCTCACGGCAAACGGATTGTCGCCGGCTTCGACGACAGGCTCGGAAACTGTTTCGCGCACGGGCGCGTGACGGGCGACGCTGAACAAGATGCCAACACAGACGAACATGGCGAGCAGGTTCGAGCCGCCGTAGCTGATGAACGGCAGCGGCAGGCCCTTGTTTGGCAGCGCGCTGGTGACAACTCCGATGTTGATGGCGGCCTGAAGGCTGATCAACAATGTGATTCCCAGGGCCAGCAGCGAGCCGAAGGTGTCGCGGGAGTTCAAGGCGATGTAAATGCCGCAAATCGCGACGACGACAAATGCGACGACGACAAGCAACGTAGCGATTAAACCGAGCTCCTCGCCGATGATGGAAAAAATGAAATCGGTGTGATGCTCCGGCACAAAGCCGAGTTTCTGGCGGCCATTGCCGAGACCAAGGCCGGACCAGCCGCCGGAACCGAGCGCAATCATCGCCTGATATGCCTGATACCCGACACCATCCTTGTGCTGCTCCGGGTCCCACCAGCTTAAGATGCGCTTCATGCGCATCGGGTCATACAAAATGGAAACCACAAGACCCGCCACGCCGACCGCAGCCGGAATAAGAACGTGTTTCCACCGGACGCCGGCCACGAGGAGCATTGAGCCGCTGACGGCAGCCAGCAAAATGGTGGTGCCGCGATCCGGCTCAATAAAAATCAGGCCGAACACCGGGACAATCAGCAAGCACGGCAGAATCACGCCGCGTTTCAAGGTGTGCATCTGGCGCTGAAAACGCTCGCCATACCACGCGAGCATGACAATGAGCGCGAGCTTGGCAAGTTCGGAAGGTTGGAAGCTGACGCCGTGAAAGCTGAACCAGCGCCGTGCGTGGCCGCGAACCACACCCAGGTGTTTTTCCAATACGAGCGCAAGCAGAACCAAGGCAAGGATGAAAAGCGGCCATGCCGCCTTTTTGAGCCAGCGATAGTCGAGGGCGGTTGCCGCCACGCACAGGACGAAGCCCAGCGCACACCAGACGAGTTGCAGCATCAGGTAATGCGCGCCGACCTGGGTCATGCTCGAGCTGTAAAGCATCACCAGCCCCAGCGCCAGCAGGGCCGCGATACAAACCGCCAGAGTTGTGACGGCGACTTTCATTTTAATATCTCAAATGCCAGCCGCTGTTTTGTTGGCGGCTACTGTCCGCCCGGCGTGCCGGCCGGCGCGGGCGTTGTGACGGGCGCACTGGCAGGCGCGGCTGGCGCGGGTGCCGCAACCGGAACCGGAGCCGCTGCTTCTGCCTTCGCCGGAATCTTCAGCTTCTGGCCGACTTTGATTTTGGTCGTGGACAGGTTGTTTTCGGTTTCAATCGCCTTGACGGTCGTGCCTTGCGACTTGGCAATCTTCGTCAGCGTATCGCCGGATTTGACGACATAAGTTTCCCCGCCACCGCCGACGCCAGCCGCGACGGCTGGAGTTTCCGCAGGAGCCGTTGCGCTACCTGCCGGAATGGTGAGTTTCTGTCCCACTTTCAGCTTGGTCGGCTGGACGTTCGGATTCGCCGCTTCAAGCGCCTTGAGTGTCACACCATGCGCCTTCGCAATCTTGCCCAGCGTGTCACCCTTGACCACGGTGTATTCGGCTCCGTTGGCTTCCGGGACGACAGGCGTGACGGGCGGCAGGTTGGTCGCCACCGGCGCCACTGGAGGCAGGTTGGTTGCGACTGGCGGCAAATTGGTTTCGATCGGCGGCGCATTGGTTTCGACGGGCGGCTGAATTTCCTGCTCGCGTTTGCAGCCCTGGATGAGCATCGCGGTGAGACCGCAGACACCAACAGCGAGCACGCAGAAGACGGCGAGTTTCATGCGCGAACGGCGTTTATTTTGCTCCAGCACGGAGCCTTGCGGGACGAATGGATTGGGGTTGTTCATTGGTTTGGCGCGGGTGGCGTCCTTTCTTCGAGGTGGGTTTGATTGTTTCGCTGCGAAATTTTCCCTCGGCAAATTCCACGGCGGATTAAATTCATTTTCTTCATCGGCACAAAAGCGAAGTTGCGGCCTGCCACTTCCACGAAAGCTTGTAACATTCCTGACCCGCGCACGCAAGGAACAAAACGCAATTTATTCAATGGGATTGCCGGTTTCATCTTAATTTCAAAGTGGCCAGCGCGACGACCGCGAACAGGACGCATAAAATGTAAAACCGCATCACCACCTGCGATTCATACCATCCCTTTTTCTCGAAGTGATGATGCAACGGCGCCATCAAAAAAATCCGCCGGCCCGTGCCGGTGCGCAGCCGCGTGAACTTGAACCAGCCCGTTTGCAGCATCACCGAGGAGGCTTCCAGCACAAACACGCCGCCCGCAATCACGAGCACAAACGGCTGGTGAATGAGCACAGCCATGATGCCAAACGCGCCGCCGAGCGCGAGCGACCCCGTGTCGCCCATGAACACCTGCGCCGGATGGCAGTTGAACCATAAAAATCCCAGCCCCGCGCCGATTAGCGCCGCGCAAAAGACGGTCAATTCCCCCACGCCGCTGACGTAGGGAACTTGCAGATAAGCCGCCGCCTTGATGTTGCCTGCCACATACGTGAACACCAGAAACACAAACGCGACGATGAGCGTGCAGCCGATGGCCAGCCCGTCGAGGCCGTCCGTCAAATTTACCGCGTTCGAGCTCCCGACAATCGCCAGCAGGACGACCAGCAGTCCCATGATAGCACCCGCGTGAACCGGATATTTGTAAAACGGCAGCATCAATGCGCTAACCAGATTGCTGGTGACAACGGTTTTGCTGTCGGAAAACCGCAACTCGCTCGTCGCTGGCAGTTCCCAAAGATAAATACCCACGAACAGGGCCAGCGCAATTTGCACCACGAGTTTTAGCCGCGGGGGGGTGCCGCCGCCGCTCTGCTGGACGATTTTGGCGTAATCGTCATAAAAACCCAACCCCGCCAGCACCAGCACTGCGAGCGCGGTCAATTCCACCTGTGCGTTCCATTCCGTCCACAGCATCGTTGAAAAAACCAGCACCAGGACGATCATCACGCCGCCCATCGTCGGCGTTCCTTTTTTGCTCAAAATGCGCGAAGCCAGGCCGCCCGCCTCCTCGGCCTTGTCCGCGTAGTCCTGGCCGAACTTCAAATGTTTCAACCAACGGATGATTTTGGGCCCCAGCCACCAGCTCAAAATCAGCGCCGTGATGGCCGCGCCCGCGCTACGCACCGTGATGTAACGGAATAGTCGCAGCGCCGAAAGGTGGTCCGCCCACGGTGTTCCTTTCGTCCACTCCAGAATTTTTTGGCTCAAAAAATAGAGCATGGCTTCAAGCCTTCCCCGACTTCAACGTTTCGGCGATGCGCTCCAGGCGCGACGCCCGCGACGCCTTCAACAAAACCACGTCGCCGGTTTTCAAAAATTGTTTGACGGCTTTCACCGCCGCTTCCACGTCCGCAAATTCAATCACCCGGTTCAATCCCGCGTCGCGCGCGGCCTTCGCCATGACCGGCGCCATTCTGCCGACGGCGAACAACTGCCCGATGCCCAGTTCCGCCGCGCGTCGTCCGACTTCCGTGTGCGCCGCGTCGCTGTGCGCGCCAAGTTCGTTCATGTCGCCCAGCACCGCCACGCGCCGGCCTTGCAGCGGCAATTCGCACAGCGTTTCCAGCGCGGCAATCGTTGAGTCCGCATTGGCGTTATAGGCGTCGTCCAAGACACGAACGCCGTGCGCTTCCCAAAATTGCAGCCGCATCTTTGCCGGCTGGCATTCGGCCAGGCCGTCCTGGATTTCGGGACGGCCCAGACCGAGTTCCTCACTGACCGCAACCGCAAACAAGGCATTCGTCACCTGATGACGCCCGAGCAAATTAATCCGATACTCGCCGCGAAATTCTTCCTTGGGTGCCTCCACCCGGAATGTCACGCCGTTTTTGTCCAAGCGGATTTTCTCCGCGCGCCAGTCGTTTTTTCCGCCAAGACCGACGCGGACAACTTGCGCTTTCGTTCGAGCTGCGATTTTGTCAGACCACTCGTTATCGCCGTGCACAAAAAGTTTTCCGTCCGCCGGCAACAGTTCCGCGAGCCGGCCTTCTTCCTGCACGACGCCGGCGACATCGCCAAAATATTCCAAATGCTCCCGGCCGATGTTCGTGATCACGCCGAACTTAGGCTGGATCATTTTCACGAGCAGCACGAGTTCGCCCGGATGATTTGTGCCGGCTTCCAGCACCGCGGCCTGATGCGACTTTCCCAGCCGCAACAGCGTCAGCGGCACCCCGATGTCATTGTTGAAACTCGCCTCGCTCCATAGCGTCGCCAGTTTTTGCCGCAGCACCGATGCAACCAGTTCCTTCACCGTCGTTTTGCCGTTCGAGCCGCCGACGCAAACGACTGGCAGCGCAAAATCTTTTCGATACACCGAGGCGAATTTTCCCAGCGCGGCGCGAACATCGTTGACCGCCAGCGCGGCGCAATCCGGCAATTTCGCCGGAACTTTTTTGCGTTCGATGACGACCGCCGCAACCTTTTTTGCCGCAACTTCGTTCAAAAAATCGTGGCCGTCGAAATGTTCACCCTTGATGGCAAAGAACAAATCACCCGCCTGCGCCTTCCGCGAGTCGGTGCAGACATTTTTGACCCAAGCTTCCGCCGAGCCGCGCCGAAGTTCGGCGTCGCAGGCGTCAGCGACAAATTTCAAAGAGCGTGTTTCCACTGTATTTCAGCGAAGATTTTGCGCGTTCGCCACGAGCGGCACCGGGGAATCCGGCGCAATGTTCAAATAACTCGCGCAACGTTCGGCAATTTCCTTGAACACCGGCCCGCAAATCTGCCCGCCATAATAACCTTCCTTCGGCTCGTCCATCACGATGGAGATGCAAACCTGAGGATTGTCCGCAGGGAAAAACCCGATGAACGATGCGACGTATTTGCCCGGGGCATAAGCCCCATTTTCCGCCTTTTGCGCAGTGCCGGTTTTGCCGGCAGCAACGTAATCCTTCATCGCCGCGCCCGGCGCGGTGCCTTCCGGCGACACAACGGTCTTGAGGACATTCACCATTATTTTGTCGGTGGATGCGTTGACCACCTGCCGCACGCGCTGCGGTTCATATTTTTGCACCACGTTGCCAGCGCGGTCTTCGAGCCGGCTCACGAGCATTGGACGCATGAGCCAGCCGTCATTGGCGAGCGCGGCCATCGCCATGACCATTTGCAGCCGCGTCACAGCCACGCCCTGCCCCATGGGAATCTGCGCGACGGAAACCTTGCTCCAGTCCTTGACCGGATGCAGGATGCCGCTGACTTCGCCCGGCAACGAGACACCCGTGCGCTGGCCAAAACCAAAATCCCACGCGTAATGGTAAAGGTTTTGTTCGCCGAGGCGGATGCCGATTTTTGCCGCGCCGATGTTCGACGATTTGGTGACGATGCCGCCAGTCGTGAGCAGGCCGAAAGGTTCGTGATCGTGCAAAACCTTGCCGGCAAAGGCAAAATGCCCGTGTTCGCAATCAAATTCATCAGTCAACTTGACGGCCCCCTCGTTCAACGCGCCGGACACGACGACAATTTTGAACGTCGAACCCGGCTCGACGACGTCCGTGATGACGCGGTTGCGCGCATTGGTCGTGACCGTGCTCAACTGGTTCGGGTCGTAATTGGGAAATGAGGCCATCGCCATAATTTCCCCCGTGTGCGGACGCAGGATGATGCCTGTGATGCTGTGCGGTGTGTGCTTCTGCATCGCGTCGGCAAGCGCGGCTTCTAGGTTGTGCTGGATCGCCGCGTCAATCGTCAGCACGACGTTCAGGCCGTCGCGCGGCTGCACATCCTCGTCGCGCAACGCGACGAGTTCCCGCTGCTGCCGGTCGGTTTGCGTCACGCGCCAGCCGGCGACGCCGCCCAGGGCCGAATTTAGCGCCAACTCGATGCCATCGCGTCCGGAAATCTGCGAAATCGGATGGCCGTCCAGTTTGAATTCGTCCACGCCCGGAAATCCCAATACCTGCGCCGCCAGCGAGCCGTTCGGATACACACGCATCTGGTCCGGCTCGGCGAAAATGGCGCTTTGACGAAGATTGCGCAGAAACTCGCGATCAGTCTTCGGCAGTTTTTTTTCATCCACGCCGGGAGAAAGCCGGCTCATCGCCAGTTGAATTTTTTGCCACGTTTCCTCCGTGACGTTTTTTTGGAGCCGGACGTAGTGAAGATTATTCGTGACCGTTTCCCCTTTTTCATTTTTGGAAAGGCGCGGGAAAAGTTTTTGCGAAAGCTCGCCTTCGTTCATTTGCAGGAACGGGGCAAGCGCATGCGCCACGACCGCCTGCTGGTTGCCGATGAGCGATGGGTTGGCGCAGACCGTTTTGACAGGAATGCTCGTGGCAAGCAGGTTGCCGCGTGCGTCGAGGATGTCGCCGCGCCGCGGCGCCTGCCGAAATTCGCGTTGCGTGTTGTCCTGCGCCAGCTTCGCCAGCTCATCGTGACGTAACACCTGCAAGTCCACCAACCGGTAGCCTAGGCCGGCGAAGGCCGCGCAGACACACAGCATCAGCATCAGCACCCGTCGAAGTTGCAGTCGTTTCGTCATCGTAAAATCAGCCAGCCGCCCGTGGCGATCGGTTCCTCACCCGACGGCGTCACGAGCGGCGGACAAAATGGTTTTATTGCCTCAGCGGCATTCCGGCCTGCCGGACGGCCAACTGGCGCGTCGCAGGGTTGCTCCCCAGCGGCGCGACTGAAGGCTCTGGCAGCCGCCAAACCTGCGCGGGTTGCGCCGGAGCCAGGCCCAGATTCAACTCGCGCGCCCGCTGGTCGAGCATCATCGGCGAACGCAAATCCGCGAGCTTCAACCTCAACTTTTCGTTGGAGTCCGTCACTTGCTTCAAGCACATTTCGCTCTGGTGAATCCGCTGGCTCAAGCGGTAAATCTCATTCTTCTGCCAGACATAGCCGATCGCCGAGCCGGCAATCAGCAGGCACAAAAATGCCGCCTTGAGCGCCGGACCAAACCGGATCGCCGCCGACTGACTTTTTCGATTGCCTGCCATTTAAATTTTCTCCAGCACCCGTAATTGCGCACTGCGGCTGCGCGGATTGTCTTTCAATTCAACTTCGCCGGGCGTAATTGCCTTGCGCGTCAGCCATTTCAACTCCGGCACGCGCGGCTGTCGCAACTCCGGCACGTCCACTTCGCCGCTGAACGTGTAATCGCGCGTCCACTCGCGGCCAAATTCCTTCACCGCGCGGTCTTCCAGCGAATGAAACGTGATGACCGCCAGCCGCCCGCCGGGCTTCAAGATCTGCACCGCCGCCGCCAGCCCGCGTTTCAAAGAGCCGATTTCATCGTTCGCAGCAATCCGCAGTGCCTGAAAAATCTTCGTCGCCGGATGCGCTTTTCTTCCAGCGCGCGGTGAAATTCTCTCAATCAATTCCGCCAGTTGCCGTGTCGTCTCAAACTTTCGCAGCGCGCGATCCTGAACGATTGCCTTCGCAAACCGCCGCGACTCGCGCTCGCCGCCGTATTCCCAAAAAATCTTTGCCAGTTCCCCGGCACTCGCGCCGTTCACCAAATCCGCCGCCGTCAGCGGCTGCCGGTCGTCCATCCGCATGTCCAGCGGGCCATCCTGCTGGAAACTGAACCCACGCTCCGGCGAATCCAGTTGCGGCGAACTCACTCCCAGGTCCAGCAGCACGCCGTCACAACTCGCCGCCGGAATCCAGCCGGCCATTTCCTCAAAATTCCCGCGTCGGATTTCAAATCGTCCGGCGAATTTTTCCGCCAGCCGCTTTTTCGCCGCCTCAACCGCGGCGCCATCGCGATCGCACCCAGACAGGCATCCAGTCGGCGAACTCGCGCCCAGAATGAGCGCCGCGTGACCAGCCCCACCGAGCGTGCCGTCGGCGTAACGCCCGCCGGGCCGCGGCTTCAGCGCTTCCAGCACCTCCGCCACCATCACTGGTCTGTGAATGAATTCTGGCACTGCGCATTTTTTTCGTTTGATTAAAGCACGGTCGCCCTCAAAAGCCGCTCGCCCAAAATTTCCCAGGATTTTTTTGCCGGGGACATGGCGGGGACTTCGGATGTTGCCGGTCGCGATTTGATCGGCACCACCTCAACATCCGCGTCGCTCAAGTCGTTGTGGACCACCTTTACGGCGTCCAATGAAAGTTCGGCCTGCACGGCAGGCATCTCCTTTTGCTCCGCCAGCACCGGGCCGGCCCAAAGCGAGGCCGGGTTCAGTTTGTTTGTCCAGGCCGCCAGGGATTTCGATGTCCCGGAAATCGGCGGCATTTTCTGCGTGGCCGACAATGCCGTCGCGGCTTCTTTTTTGGCCGGGAGGGGGGCTGTTTCCGCCGGCGTTTTGGACGGCGCAAAGGGATTTTTCGGCGAAACGAATTTGGGCAGGACCGCCTGTTTGTTTTCGCGATACGAAATCGTTTTGCACCCGTTCACGACGCTTTTTCCAGCAAACAATAATTTTCCCAATTTCATAATCACTCCATCAGTTTGAAGGCTTCCGACGCCAGCACCGCGTCGGCAGCCTTGACGTTTTCGTAGCGGGCTGGATTCCAAATCTCGAAACGGTCGAGCAACCCCACCAGCACCGCCTCATCCTTGATGCCCGCCGCGCGGGCCATTCCATCCGGCAGACAAATCCTGCCGGCCTTGTCCAAAGTCACCTGGACAGATTCGCTGCCAAGAAATCTTTTCAAGACGCCCTTCTTCGGGTTGTCGTTCGGGAGCGCGTCGATGTCCGATTTCATCTTCGCCATTTGCGTCGGCGGCAAAACGCGCAGGCAGGATCCCGCCTGATGTTGCGGCCAGAACACCAACGTCAACTCCGTCCCCGATTTGTCAGGCCGCCACTTGGCCGGAATCTGGACGCGCCGCTTCTCATCCACACCGTGGAGAAAACGCGAATTGTAATACGTCGGCTCTTTTGTTTGCGCGCCATTCATTTGTTCACATCAAATCCTGAAACCACTATTATCACCCACAACGACCCATTTCTACCCACTTTCACCCACCCCGTCAACAAAAAAATGCGTCTTTTTTTCAGCCTTATTCAAAAGTTATTCACAACCCGGAAATGGTAGCAAACCGCCTTTCGGCACACAACAGCTTGAAACTTAAAGCTTGAAGCTTGAGACTCGTGCTGATGCGAACCGTTGATTTTGATTTTGAGTTGCCGCCGGGGCTGATCGCGCAGCATCCCGCGTCCAAACGGGATGAATCGCGCCTCTTGGTTTTGCATCGCAATGGAAATCACGTCGAACACCGGCGGTTCCCTGATTTGCTGGAATTTCTGCACCCGGGCGACGTGCTGGTGTTGAACAATTCGCGCGTGATCCCGGCAAGATTGCGAGGCATCAACGCCAAAACCGGCGGAAAATTCGAGGTTTTGCTGCTTGATGAAAATGCGCCGAACGATTGGTGGTCAATGATGCGCCCCGGCAAAAACGCCCGCATCGGCACGCAAATCGTTTTTTGCAATGCGGACGGCAAGCCGGATGATGTTCGCGCCGCAGTCGCTGAAACCAACTACGAAGGCCGGCGGCGGCTGAAATTCTCCGGCACACCGGACATCAGCCGCGAACTTGACCGGCTTGGCGAGGTTCCGCTGCCGCCTTACATCCAACGCCACGGCCAACTGCCAACAGACAAGGAACGTTATCAAACCGTTTTCGCCAAGACCGGCGGTTCGGTGGCCGCGCCGACAGCGGGTTTGCATTTCACGCCGGAACTGCTGGAACAAATCCGCGCGCGTGGCGTGCAAATCTGCTTCATTACGTTGCACGTCGGTCCCGGCACATTTCAGCCGGTAAAAACCGAATCGCTGGCTGCCCACAAAATGCACGAGGAGCGGTTTGAATTGAGTGAAGAAACGGCAAATTTGATCAGCGCCGCAAAAAATTCCGGACGCCGCGTCATTGCCACCGGCACAACGACAGTGCGTGTGCTGGAAAGCGTCGCCGCACAGAGTGCCGGAAAACTCAATGTTCATAAGGGTAAAACAGGTATTTTCATCCATCCTCCGTTTTCATTCCGGGTTGTGGACGCGCTGCTGACGAACTTCCATCTGCCGCGCTCAACGCTGCTCATGCTGGTGAGCGCGTTCGCCGCACCGGGAGAAACTCGCGGTCGGGAAATGATTTTGAGGGCTTATGCGGAAGCGATCCGTGAACGTTACCGATTCTTCAGTTACGGTGATGCGATGCTGGTTTTATGAAAAAAGCGCAGAAAAAGAAAACGCCGATCCCCTTCGTTTTGGTCAACATGTCGATGACGGCGGACGGGAAAATCGCCACGGCGAATCGCGCGGTTCACTCGTTCAGCAGCGGACGCGACCTGAAACATCTCTACGAACTCCGCGCCACGGCGGATGCGGTGATGTGCGGCGCGCGGACGGTCGAAATTTCGCAGACCATTTTGGGAACAGGTGGTGAAAAATTCCGGAAGCGGCGGCTCAAGCGCGGCTTGGCCGAATATAATTTGCGCGTCATCGTCAGCGGCAGCGGCTCAATCAATCCGCGCGCGGCGATCTTCAAAAATCATTTTTCGCCCGTCATCATCTTGACAACCGCCCGCGCTTCAAAAACAAAACTCCGGAGGCTGCGGGCGATTGCGGACGAAGTGAGGGTTTGTGGCAAACACGAAATCAATTTTGGGGCGGTCTTGCGCTGGCTACGGGCGAAATGGGGCGTGAGGCGATTGCTTTGCGAAGGCGGCGGCGAACTGAACGACGCACTGTTCCGCGCGAAATTGGTGGATGAGTTGCATTTAACAATCTGCCCGAAGATTTTTGGCGGGCGTGAAGCGCCGACCATTGCTGATGGCAAAGGTTTTTGCCATTTGCCGGCAGCAGCACCGCTTCAAATCAAGTCATTGAGGCGGGCTGGAAATGAAGTTGTTGCCGTATTCAGCACACGGGGTGACTGTGAAAAACAGCCATGTTATTCACAAGGCTGACTTATCAATTGTCACCAGTCCGTAACATGGCTGGCGCTGCAAATCGAGTTATCTGGCCTGAAAATGGGCAAAAAGCAGGGCAGGCTCTCGCCTGCCCTGCTTTGCAACTATGACCTGAATCCTTACGGCTGCCGCAGGATATAGAAGCGCGTTGAGTTTGTGGCCGGATTCGGGTCGGTGAAGTGATAATTACCTGAATTCAGCGGGTTATCCGTAATAGTTTGGACGACCGGCCAGGTGGCCACAGGCGCGGAGACATCATTGGTCGCCAGAATCGTGAAGATCAGGCCGGGTGTATTGTTGAAGCTGAATTGCGCGGTTGCGGACGCGCTGAAACCGGTGATGTGCGTCGAGCCCGGTGTGATGACAAGCGGGGTGGTGACCGCAGGGGCATTGGCGGGCGGCACGGGCGCGAAAGCAACGCCTTTGAGGGTGGCCAGCGAAGACGTGGTGTAGTTTGTTTGGAACGCGCCCAAACTGGGGGCCGCATCCCATGCTGCGGAGTCCGTCACCTTAATGATGCTGTTCCCGGCCGAGCCGCCATTGCCCGTCGTGTAATACAAATCAACGCCGCCGCTGGCGTTGGTGGCGGCGCATAATCCGTCACCGCCATTCGGAGTATTCACCATGCCTGCCAATGAATAGGCGGGCAAACCATTAAAGTCGGTTCCTGACAGGTAATATTTATAGATGGCGCCGGTAGTGTTGTTGGTGGGATCAATGTAGTAAACGACATCATAACTGCTGCCATTGTTACCGGACTGGATCATGTAAAAGTCCGACACATTGCCATCTTCGGGGAACCCATCCACAGGATAAAGAGTTGAGAAACCGCTGATGGTCGGGTAACCACTAACGTTTATGGTCTGATCGCCGTTGGGAACGATTTGCAGAACAGTAGCATTCAATGTGGTTGACCATTGCTGCAAGGCATAGATGGTGCCGCCAAAACTCTTCAAAGAGCGGACGTTGCTGCCCGAACCGCCAATCCACGGGTTGATCATGCTGTTCGTGTAAACGCCACCTTTGTCTCCGATAAACCAGTTTGTATTGTCCAAGCTGGTGGCGCTGCGGGCCTGATTTGCAGTAGCACCACCAATTCCTTGATATGATGTCTGCAAGACGTAAACACCCTGGTCGTTCAGCGTCCCGACGCCGCGGTTGGTGACAGCGGTTACATCCGGGGTCGTCACCGAAGAGCCGTCCTGCGTTTCAGCCGCGGCAAAACAGACCAGCGACCCGTCCTGGCTGTCTGCCAACCTGCCAGTAGTGGCGGCACTGCTTTGGCGCAGGGCGTTCGCCCCCGTGGCGCTGATGGCGAAGGTATTGATCGGGGATGGCTGATTTGGGGCAGCCGGATTCAATTCAAGAATGCTGAAGGTTGAATTCTTCGACGCCACGTCCTCCTGAAAGACGGCCAGATTGCCGGGGGTGAACGCAGTCGAAGCCGCGGGCATATCGAAACCGGACGAATTCGTCGTCGTAAAAGGCAGGCCTCCCAAACCGGAACCGGTCACGTTGAACGTGATGGTCGCGCCGGAAACAGCAGCCGCGCTAGTGGCCGACAGATTGGTATAGGTGGCCGTGCCCCCAACCGCCGTTACAATGGTGCCGCTACCGGTCCCAAAACTCCATGCCCCGAAGCCGACGGACGCCGTGAAGATGGCCGTGTTGTTGGCTGGATTGCCGTATTGATCTGCAATCGCCAGCACGGGTTGCGTGACCAGCGTGCCGCCATTGCCGGTTGGTGCCGCAGACTGCGTCGTGATGGTCAATCGCTTCGGCGTACCGGGCCCGATGAGCTGGGAGACCGCGTCCGCATTGTAATTGCTCGCACTAATGACCATGCTCTTGGAACCGGAACCTTGCAGCAGCGCGGAGGCCGACGGTGTAAATATAATTTTGCCGGAGAAGTTGGTATTGTAAGCCGAAGGTGACAGCACAACGCTGTTCACCGTGATGTTGGTGATGGACGTGCGCCAGACCGGATCGTCCGTGAACGTGTTTGTGAACGGGCCATCCACCGTGGCGGTGGAATCGGGAGTGAGCGTGGGCGGATTGTTAAGATTGTTTCCACCCGAACCTGCCACCGGCGCAAAATCAACACCCTTCAAGTATGGCGCGCCGGTGTAAAGCACGACATTATTCGCGGAGTTGACGACAGGGGCCGCATTCCATCCAGCCATATCTGTGATCTGAACAACCTTGCCGCCAGTTCCAGTAGTGACGTAAAGATATGCCCCTCCACCAATGTTCATGGCGCAAATGCCGTCAGCGGTGACCCCAAGCGTGGCGGTTCCATTGAGCGTCCAAGAGCCGCTTACCAGGGAATACTTGCTGACCGACGCCCCGTCGTTGATATACGCAATGTCATTTGTGCTGCCATTGACACCGGACGCAATCATATAAAAGTCCAAAGCATTGTTATCGGTGGTTCCCTCCAAGCCAGGCAGGGGCGTAAGAGCCGTCGCATCCGCCGAGACTGTGCTAAGAGGGGATGGGATAGTCCCTGACGCAGGCGCCGCGCATGCAATGACTTTGCCATCAAAAACCTTTGCAGGACGAATGTTGGTCGTGTTGAGGGGAGTGGTCACGCTATTCGTATAAACGCCGCCTTTGTCACCGAAATACCAAATCTTGTTGTCCAAGCTGGTCGCACTGCGAGTCTGGTTTTTAGCGGCCCCATTTCCGGTATAAGTCGCTTGCAAAGTGTAATTGCCGCTGGCACTGGCATCTATCGTCCCAACGCCGCGCAAGTTGACGGTGGTTTCGTCCGACACGCCAGTTCCATCCTGGGCACCTGTGAATGCAAGCAACGTCCGGTCTGCGGTGAGGGCCAGCCTGCCGGTGCTGGCACTACTTGCCTGACGCAAAGCACTTGATCCAGTCGAGGGAATGCTGATGGTATTGACGGGCGATGAATTGGTGAGATTAGGATTTAATTCAACAATCGAGAATGTTGATGAGTTGGCATTTGCGGCTAATTGCTCGACTGCCAGATTTGGCACCGGTGCAAAATCAATGCCCTTGAGGTATGGCGCATTGGTGTAGAGTGTCACGTCGTTTGCGGTGGTGATTGAGGGAGCTGAATTCCATCCAGCCGTATCGGTGATTTTGATAACGCCACCGCCACCCGAACCTGTGCCGCCAGGACCGGTCGTGACATAGAGATAGGCGCCGCTGCCGTTGTTGATGGCACAAAGCCCGTCAGCGACGACCCCGAGAGCGGCATTGGGTGTGTTGGCAACCCAAGATCCGCTGACTAAAGAATACTTGCTGACTGTCGCCCCATCGCTGACATACAAAATGTCATTGGTGACACCGTTGTTTCCAGATGCAACCATGTAAAAATCCGTGGCATTGCCGTCAGCCGGCAGACCCGGCAAACCCGTGAGATTTCGCCCGCTTGTCGACACGGTAGAAACGACCGCCTTCGCCTTGGTGGACACGGCATAGACCGTGCCGCCAAAACTCCTGAATGTCCCAACATTCGTCGTGTTAAGAGGCGTAGAAAGACCATTGGTGTAACTGCCGCCCTTGTCGCCAAAAAACCAGGTCTTGTCGTCCAGACTGGTGGCGCTGCGCGCCTGGTTTCCGTTCGCCCCCATGTAGGATGCCTGCAAAGTATATTTGCCGTTTGCATCCACCGTCCCCACGCCGCGCGGGAGGATGGTGGTTTCATCCGCCACGCCGGTTGCATCCTCGGCGGCGGTAAATGCGAGCAACGTCCGGTCCTGGGTGAGCGCCACCCTGCCGGCGGTGCCGGCTGAACTTTGGCGCAAAGCACTCGCCCCGGTTGTTGGAATGGCGATGGTATTCACGGGCGATGAATTGGTATGGTAAGGACTTAATTCAACTATCGAAAACGCGGAAGAGTTGAGGTTTGATTGCAACTGCTCGACGGCCAGATTGCCAATCGTAAAACTTGCCCGCACTCCCACCGGCATCATCGCCAGCAGCGGGGCGACGGACAAAATGGACATGCTGAATAATCTGCGCGTGATCTTAAGATGTTTCATTGTTAATTGATGATTCATGGTTAAACCGGCCTCCAACTTTTGATTTTTTCCAAAAAATCAGAATCCGACTCTAGCAGGTATTGCCGCGCGCTCAACGGCGGGAGAGTTACGAAGGTGTGACAAAATGGTAACGGTCTACACCAAAACTAATGAATGACCTTTCCTGATTTTTTTAACCGTTGCAATTCTGATTAATTCATGCCGTTGGAACGGTTCAAAAACTGCCGGGCGCGACAGCGATTGTTCCACTCGGTTTCACTTTTTCACTTCGCGGGGGGATATAATTAAAGCATGTGGCCTGATTGTTACAATCCAGCCATGTGATTGTAACATGGATTATCCATCATTTGCCGCGGAGAGACTGGAGGGATGTTTTCCCGATTGGAATTTTTTAAGAGCAAAACATGAATTTAGGCCACAAACGAACCCGAGGATTCACCTTGATTGAGCTGCTTGTGGTGATCGCCATTATTGCCATCTTGGCAGCCATCCTGCTGCCCGCGCTTGCCAAGACAAAAAACATGGCCCAGCGCATCAATTGCGTGAGCAATCTTAAACAGTGGGGCCTCGCCATGAACATGTATTTGAACGACTACGACCAGACCTTTCCCTGGCCGAGATATCAGGTAACTTCAACCATCCAGCAGGACAACCCGCAGTGGGGCGATGTCCAGACATTTTACAATTTAGGACAGGGTAACGACGTTTGGTTCAATGCCCTGCCCCGTTATGCAAATGGAAAACCGCTTTACAAATGGGTCAGCAACCCCGTCGGCTTTGCAACCGAGAAGTCCATTTTCACCTGCCCCACAGCCGTGGCCCAAGGCATCAATCCGAAAGATATCCCGCCAGGAGCTCCTCCGCCGGCTGGAAATATGAATGCATCTGCCCGTCCGCTTTTCAACTACTCGATGAATTCAAAATCCCTCGCCAACGAGTCCAGCACCGCCATTCTCAAGACCTCCATGATTGCCCATCCCTCGGCTTTCGTCCTCTTCTCCGATGTCCGCAATCGCTCCGACGACGCGCCATATAACGGCAGCGCCCCCAACAAGGTCGATCTCGCCACGCCTCATTGCTACACTACGCGTTTTTCCGCACGCCACAGCGAGGGTGGCAACATCACCTTTTCAGACAGCCACGTGGAATTTTTTCTACACGCTTACGTCGTCAATTCCTCCGGCAAGGACCCCGGCAACCCCGACATCAACTGGGATTGCAGCGGCATCACCGTCCCCTGATAACTACCACCATGTTCAATTCTCTTAAAATGAAGTCGTTCGCCAAATCATTGCTGTCCATTCATGCCGCTTCCCAGACCGGCCTACTCTGCCTCGCCACGGCAATCACCACTCCCGTCCACGCTGCGGATGACACGATGGCTCAACCAACGCAATCAGTTGACGGCAGCCACCTGCATTATCTTACCGGCAAGAAACCGGACGCCATTACCCTGCTCGCGCCGCCGCCCCTGCCCGATTCCGCGGAACAGGCCGCCGACATGGCTGAAGTGCAGGCCGTTTATCACGCGGCCACCAGCAACGACATCGCCGCAGCCTATTCAGAGAAGAAATTTAACATCTTCAAATTCACCCCGGCCATTGGTGCGTTCTTTCAATCCAACAATCTGCCCAAGACCACCGCCTTCTTCGAACGCGTCCAGACCGACGCCAAAACCGTGACCGACAACGCCAAGGATTACTATAACCGCCCGCGCCCGTATGAAGAAGGCGGTGGTCTTGGGCA
>Ga0265338_10004207_pt1 | contig 19626 bp, 23 predicted proteins | sample 42126metaG_FD_193579 | JGI IMG/M metagenome (GOLD analysis project Ga0265338, IMG submission 193579) | Rhizosphere microbial communities from Carex aquatilis grown in University of Washington, Seatle, WA, United States - 4-21-26 metaG | ecosystem: Host-associated > Plants > Roots > Rhizosphere...
AATATATCTGAGGCTCTGACCACGAATGGTTAATTTTCCTCTTAAAAGTGCACAAGCTTGTCCGCTATATCAGCGGGTTATAGTTTGGGTACTTTAGCGGCGGATGCCGAGTTTTTTGATTAGAGCTAGGTATTCTTCCCCGCTTTGCTCAGCGATGTATTTCAACAGTCTTTTTCGTTTACCAACTAGTTGCAACAGTGCTCGGCGAGCGGCAAAATCGTGCTTGTTCTTCTTCATGTGGTCAGTTAGCTCACCAATACGAGCAGTCATGATTCCAACCTGCACAGCAGGTGAACCGGTATCAGTCTTGTGTACTTGAAGATCAGATGTGATCTTCGCCTTTTTCTCTCTTACGATCATCTGTTAGGCACAATTGTAACACAGTAACCCATGTTTGGCAATTAGGTTTTTAGTGTTCTAGTAAGTGTTTCGTAGTCTAAATTATCCAAAGTCAGGGCGCCAGCTATGCCGAATTTGCCCACTTTAGTGCGGCGCAGATTTGAAAGATACGCCCCAGTCTTCAATTTATGTCCGATGTCCTCTGCCAGTGAACGAATGTAAGTGCCGCTGCTAACATGAACTGTGAATTTAAGTTTAGGGTACTTATAATCAACACTATCTAAGGAGAGAATCGTCGCTTTTCGGGGCTCCATTTTTACCTGCTTGCCCGCCCTAGCTAGTTTATACGCTCGCTGGCCGCCAACTTTTATGGCGCTATAGGCCGGTGGCGTTTGAGTAATTTCGCCTACGAATTTGTTCAGAGCATTATTAATATCGGTTAGTGATGGCCTGTGAACACTTTTTCGAACAATATCACCTTCCCTGTCGGCGGTAGTACTCACCGCACCAAGAGTTAACTCGGCTTCATAGACCTTGTCTAGCTTGCTAAATTCACCAGCTCTTTTGGTATAAGACCCCAAGACCAAAATTAAAAGCCCGGTGGCGGCAGGATCTAGGGTGCCCGTGTGCCCAACTTTAACTTTCCTGCCTACAGCCTCAGACACCGTACGCCGAACGCGGGCAACGGCGCCAAAACTGGATATGCCTTCTGGCTTATCAACTAACTGATAACCATCCATCCGGCTGATTATAGCTCTATTTAGGAGTTATTGTTAGAAACGACGTTGTTCGCCGCCGGTTTGAATGGCGGTGGAATAATTACTCCTTGAGCCGGCATTAACGGAGGAGGAAGCGGTGGTGGCGCCGCAGGTGCTGTTTGGTCATTTGGTGGCGTAGGGTGCAAATTATCGGCTAAGGGGGAAGCGTTTAGCGATTGCACCGGCGAACTCGCTGGATCAAACGGCGCCGCCAGTAGTGCACTGTCAACGGCACTGCGGGCGTCATCAACAACCGGACTGGCTGTCGGCGGCGGGATGCTCAGATTAGGAAGCTCATGTGATGGCGGCGTTACGTCCGGCGCGTGGCCTATCATGCCCCCTCTTTCACCTTGAGCCATGTTATCAATTCCCTCTCCTGCTGAATCCGCCCTCCATTCTGGCTGAGTATTAGCGGTAAAAGCGGTTTCCATCAATGGACTACCGTTAAGCGGCGACAGAAGAGTGTGCGAGCCAGGCATAGAACTTTGCCTTACCGGCTCTTTGGCCGGGGTGTACAGAGCACCGGGCGCAGGCAGCGGTGTAGTGTCGGGGCGTATTTGTGGTAATGAAGCTGCATTGCGAGCTTCTTCGGCCTGCTTCTTTGCCGTTTCGGCCTCTATAGCTTTTTGGGCGGCAATCTCGGCCAGACGCTTCAAGTTACCCTCGGGATCAATCATTATTTCGTTCGATGAAACATTCACCTCAGCCGAGTTTGTCGGACTGGCGATGTCATGCGAAACTTCTAGCGAGCCGTCAGAAGACTTGAGTTCCCCGGGTGGTGCAGCCGGTTTAGGGGATTTGGGCGGCTGGTTGTCCGGTGACCACGGCAGTGTTACAGCCGTGGGCGGGGGCTCTGGAGGTTCTAGCTTGCTGGCAATTAGTTGCTGATTAGCACCGGCGGCCATAAGCTGGGCGCTCATTGTCATAACTTTTGAAGAGGTTCGGTTATTTGAGAATCTAACTGTCTCGGCTACGATACCTGTCAAAAAAGCTGTGGCTATTTGGCCATCTATCAGATTAGAGCCAAAGGTTTCGCTCATAGCGGCTAACATTTCACTCAGGCTACTGGCCGATGGATCTTGCCAGTTTATTTGGCCAAGATTTGGCGCTTTGCCGGGGCCGGCGTTAATTGATACTACGGTTGCGTCATGTAAAATTCGTCCGTGGGCTGTGATGGCCGCGTCCAGTTGTTTTTGATCCTTAACTCCCAGTGCCAAAACAACTTCAACGTTATAATCACCTTGGCTAAAAACTAGGTCTTTTTCGCTCAGGCTGGTTTTGTACGGTGTTATAAAAATACGAACAAATTGATCTTCCACCTTATAGCGCAGCTTGTCAGCCTTAGCTTTGTCCAAGGATATTATAAAATCACGCAAGGAGTCAGTATTGGTCTCGATAGTCTTTTCCGGCTGTAAAAACTCAATTGTTGAGGGTACCTTGCCCGAAAAAACAGCGGTGGCATGCTTATTTAATTTATTGAGCAGTAGGGTCAAACCAATACAAGCCGCCAACTGATCCACCGAAGGATCAGTACTGACAGTTACGAGGATGTTGGTAGCTTGTTTTATCCGCTCCGCTACCTGTTGTTTAGCCTGCGCGTCCATATTGTTTTTTGTTTAAGAAGGTTTTTGTTAGCTAACTTCTTACCATCAGATTATCATTGAGCAGACCAATACGCAAGTAACTTTATGACCCTTTACAAACAGGGGTTACGTCTGTATAGTAGGGTTTCATGCCAATTATTAAATCTGCGAAAAAGCGCGTGAAGGTGGCCAACAAGGCCAATGCTCGTAATGCCAAGACCAAGCGCACAATGCGTGAGGCTCTTAAAGCTTTTAACGCCGCTGTCATAGCCGGCAATTCCACTCAAATTTCCAAGACCGAAAAAGAAGCTGTTAGTGCAGTTGATAAAGCTGCTAAAAAAGCTGTTATCCATAAAAACAAAGCTGCCCGCATAAAGGCCAAGCTAGCTGCACAGACTAAAGCCAAAGGTGTTAAACCAGCCAAATCTGCAGTCAAGAAAGCACCAGCTAAAGCGACAGTCAAGATAGCCCCCGCTAAAAAGACTGCTGCGAAGAAACCTACTGCCAAAAAAACTACTCCTAAGAAGTAGTTCTGGCAGTTACTTCTATAGGGATATTACGAAGTTTTTTAGGGCTTCATCTATATCCACTGCTGAAATTTTTGACTCGTAGTCTATAGTAGCAACCTCATTAACCATCTCGCCCAGGCGCTTAGTTGTTATCTTATTAGCTAAACCCTGGGCTTTGGTTAGCGGGTATGGATTGAGCTTAGCTTCCTTAGCTATCTGCGTAGGGTTCTTACCGGCTCCGTATTGAGCTAGCGCCAGAAGGTGCAGCTGCCAGATAATTAAAGCCAGTATGTTTTGGGGCTCTACCTTTTGAGCCCGCTGGTCTTCGTAAAGTTCTAGGGCTCTAGCTTTGTTGCCGGCAAAGGCCGCGTCCAGCAGGTCAAATATCTTACTCTGGGGCGTTTTTTCGGTTAATAAATCTATGGTTTGCCTAGTGATTTGGTGATTATATAGAGCCAGTTTTTCAAGCTCGTTGTATAAAATTGCTTGGTTTAAACCAACCCGCTCTACTAAATAATTGGCGTCTGAGGTGTTGAGTTTACTACCAATTTTATGAGCTTCTTCAACCAGCCAATTAGCCAATTGACGGCCGTCTAACTCCTTAAATTCTTCAAGCTGTGTCTTAGAGCTCAGAGTCTTGTAGTACGATGTACGCTTGTCCGGAAACGGTTCATAGATAATAAGTTCGGTGCTTGATTCAGTTGAGCTAATTATTTGTTCGATTTGCTCAGCCGCGATTTTATTAGAACCAAGTTCGCGTAACACCACCATTTTTTTGCTCGACAAAAATGGCAAGCTGGAAACCGCATCGATAATAACTTGGGCTTCCACGTCTGAAGCGTCTATGCGCTCAACTGCTAAGTCTCCATTTTCAACCACAAAATCAGACATCAACCGATTTAGACGCTTGAGCAGTAGAAGGCTATTTGGGCCAGTTAGAGTTACTGTCATTTGAGTTTCCTCGGCTGTTCTTGACAGTGAGGACAAAAGTGCGTGCCGCGGGCGGCAACTCGTGTTTTTCCGATTGTTGTGCCGCAACGTGGGCAGGCTTGGCCTTCTTTCCTGAAGACGTTGGCGAAGGTTAAATAGCTACCCTTTTTACCTTCTGAATCAACATAGTTTCTATCTGTGCTGCCACCCTTTTCAATGCTTAGGTTCAAGACGTCACGCAGAGCACTATAGAGGGCTACTAACTTAGCTTTTGGAACAGCAGAGACTGAGGTAGCCGGGTGGATTTTAGCAGCCCACAAAGACTCATCGGCATAGATGTTACCAACGCCGGCTAGAATAGTCTGGTCAAGTAGCACGGATTTGATGTTGCTGTTTTTGCGCCGCATTAACCTCAACACAAATACATCTACGGTAAAGTCATCTTCCAGGGGTTCCGGACCGAACTTTTTAAAGAAGTCTATCTCGGGTAGTTCTATGGTTGGAATGAGACGTACCCAGCCGAATTTACGCTGGTCGTTAAAATAAAGCTTACTGCCATTAGTAAAATCGATAGTTACTCTGGTGGATTTTACTGGCAGTTCGGCCACCAATTCTTTGTTTGGGTGCCCTGCCCCAAATCTTTCTTTCCCCACATAGATTAACTGGCCGGTCATCTTTAAATGAATTACCAGCGAGTACCCGGTAGAGAGTTCTATCATTAGCACTTTTGCACGACGTCGCACATTATTAATTTTCGACTTAATCATAAAACGCGCAACATCGGCTGGGGCATTTGGGAAAGATTTTTGCCAGTCGTGGTGAACATCGGCAATAACTAACCCGGGCAACAGCTTAGCTAGGCCAATTTTTATTGTTTCGACTTCGGGTAACTCCGGCATAGGCTAAATTATAAACTCTTAGACGCTATACTAGGTGGTGTAATATGGACAGCTTGCAGGAAATCTTAGGAACGAAGAACTTCACCCCGCCTGATGAAATTCAGGCACTGAAGGAGTATGTGAAGCGGCGTTATAAAAGCACCAGCTATGTTAAGTTGCAGCGTGACGCGATTATCCTAAGCGTTCAAAGCTCTGCCCTGGCCGCTACTTTGCAGCTGGAGCGCAACAGCATAATCGAAACGTGCAATTTAACTCGGAAACTAGTTATCCGCTCCGGTAGACAGTAGTTTACTTAAGGCAGCCTTTAGGCTTGAGAGGTCACTATAGTGAATACCTTTCATACCCACCGCCTCAGCACCTGCTACATAACCCTCGCGATCGTCAATAAATACACACTCCTTGGTAGATACGCCTAATTTCTCTGCGGTAAGTTGATAAGCCTCGGGTTCAGGTTTTATATACCCCAGCTCGGCCGACTCGACCAGAACATCGAAGTGTTCTCTTAATAACTCCGGGCTCATTCTACGCTGCAAACCACCACTGTTTACGTTGCTCAAAATTGCCGTTTTATATTTCGGCCGCAGTGACTTTATATAATCTAAAAGTTCATAATTAAGCTGTTCTGCTTCATGACTAACTTGCTGATACTGGTCTGGGGTTATACCTAAACGTTCGCTTATTTTAGCCCTAAAATCATCTACTGTGATTTGGCCTCTATTGGCCTGATCGAGTAGTGATTCAGTAAAATTATGGTCTTTTTTTGGATCGCCACCAGCGTAGCGATATGTTACATCAAAACCATCTCCAACCAGCACACCAAAAAAATCGAAGATTATGGCTTTAATCATACGATAACTATACCAGTGTTAGAGCTGGACGTTGTCTGTCAGGTCGTTATAGCCGGTTATTTGGTTCTGGAAGAGATCTTGAAGGGTTGATAAGTCGCCGGCTAGATTGCCAGCCTTAGGGCCGCAGTCAGACGCCCAGCGAGTGGCCAGTTTGTTACCTGCCTGGTTGAGCGTAAAGATATAACGATCCCCTGTTGGACACTGGCCAACATAGTCTGTGGTGACATCTTTATAGATTGATAGAAAACCAACATTATTTATAGCATGCAAGAAAACATTGTAGGCGTCCTGGGTGTTGGCAAAGGCGTAGTGGTTCATTACGGTACCACTGTAGCCCTGGATAATATCAAGTACCCGCTGATTTTGGTCTACGGTTATGCTAATTTGGCGATGAGTGTCATTGCCATTAATCATTCCATCGGTTGTCATATTGACGCTGGAGCCGGTTTTGGCATAGTCTGGCAGAGGTTTTAGAGCGTTAAGTATAGGAGCCGCTTTTTTGCTGCCGCCAAATATCAAAATAGCCCCGATAATTATCAGGAACATAAGTCCGGTAATCCAAAGTAAAGCTCGCATAATTAATTCCCACTCTTGGGACTAATAATACAATATTAGTGGATAATTATCAAGAGGCTAACTTCTTAGTAAACTCTTCCGGGTATTTATAGCTAAGGCGTTTGGCCGCCTCTTGCCTGCTAACCCATTCGTAACCTGAATGTTCTTCGCTTAGAACAATTTTACTGTTTTCCGGAATTTCGACTTTATAAATCATTAGGATCAGCCCAACCATATGGTCACCAACCGGCATGTCTTTAAAATTGGAAAAGATAGTAGTGAAGAATTCCGGATTGCTTACCTGATTTATACCGGTCTCCTCTTCAACCTCGCGTTGAAGAGTTTCCATTGCCGATTGGCCCTGCTGGATACGACCGCCGGGTATATCCCAATGCCTAGTCTGATTTTTCATGTGCCAATCGCCCGAATCGAGAACTAGTATTTCTCCTTTGCTGTTTGCAATTAGTGCCTTGATTCCTACCTGAAATAGCTTTTCCTTAGACATTAATCAGCTCCTTATAATTAGTCTCGTGGAGATATTGTTCAATTTGGTGCCATTTGCGCTGGGCGGATTCGCTGAAACCCCGTTTCGAAAAATCTACGTAATCGGCCACGATGTAAAAAATATGGATGGCGCGGGCCAGTTCAATATCAATCTTGGTGCCGTCGTATTCTTCTTGAATTTTAGCCGCTTTTTCTAGTGTTTGCCGGCCCCACTTACTCCAAAAATAAAACTCGGCTTCTACTGGGCCAATTTCTGCCTCCAGCCAGTCGATAACTCCTGTGATTTTGTGCTGAGCCGGGTCCACGAAACAGTTAGACTGCTGCAAATCCTCATGAACAAACACCCACGAATCGCTACTTGTTAGATGATTTAGGATGTAGTCCCTGGCTTCTTGTGCCAGTTCCCTGACCCGGATGTCAGCGGTCTGGTCTGCTATATAGCTTTCCACCAGTTTTTGGTTTTTATCGGTTCGGTATTTGGGGATTTTTAGCTGGGCACACTCACCTATGGGTGTGACTTTTGATATTTCACTACGGGTCTCTACCCAGCTTTTTAGAAACTCGTCGCTGAATTGCTGAGTGGAATCTATTTGGTCCCACAAGGTGCCCTGCAGCAGTTCATAACCAAAATAGCGGAAGCCTGACGCTACAAAAGTCGGTTTGGGCACGGCAAAAGACACTTTACCTTGCAGGTAGTTAAGGATGTTTACTTCTTTCTCAATTTCATCCGTTTTTAGGCGCTCGCTCGGCTCAAAAAGGCCGCGTGGAAAACGGAAAACGTACTGCTCGTTAATCAGCATGGCGGCGTTATCCCAGCCACTGCCCAGATATTTTATAGACTCAACCTTAAGATCTGGAAAATCCTGTTCTATGAGCTTTTGGTATTCCTCAACTGGTGCGGGCATTACTTTCGCGTCCATTACAGGCCCCCTCTTCCTTTGCTTAACAGTTCGGGGATGTGTTTAATGGCCTGGTTGTAGCTTTGGGGGGTTGGGGAATATTTATTTTTAAACTCAGGGTTATTAAGTTCTTGCTCAAGTTGCTTAATCGGCACCCACTTAACTTCGCTTGTTTCAGCTTCTTCGAGAGTTAGGTTGGCTGGATTTAGATCTGACTTAAGGGCATATATCCAAAGAAATACTCGGTGGTCCCAGCCACCCGGCATAACATCCTCTAGAGATTCGTTACTTAGAAATACTAGGTCTTTGGGGTCCACTAATAGCCCAAGCTCCTCTTTGGCTTCTTCAACTACCGTTTCAAGAGGAGTTTTGCCGGCGGCAATGTGCCCGGCAACCGATACGTCCCAGATGTTTGGCCTAACTATTTTTTTAGGGCTCCGCAGCTGCATTAGAACCTCGCCTTTAGAGTTATATATCCAAATGTGCGCGCCACCGTGCCACAACCCCTGCTTGTGCGCCTCGGACTTCAGCATAGTTTGGCCGGTTTTGCTCATATGCTCGTCTAGTATGTCTACCGGCTCCTCTTTCATGCTACGTTTGTTGGGTCCCAGTTAGTTCTGTAGTTTTTATCAAGAGCTTTGAGTTTTTGCATGTCTTGTTCGTCTAGCTTGAAGTCAAAGATGTTAAAGTTGTCGGCTATGCGCTCAGGGTGAACAGATTTGGTAAGCGCAACCACGCCGTAGTCTATAACCCAGCGCAGCATTATTTGCGGCACTGATTTGCCATGTTTTTTAGCAATTTCTACTAGGGTTGGATTGTCAAAAAATAGGCCTTCAGCTAGGGGTGTGTAGGCCTCAACCACAATACTGTTTGCTTTGCAGTACTCAACCAGCTCAGGTTGCTGCAAAACCACACTCATCTCCACCTGGTTGGCGGCTGGCTGAACGTCAAACTGCTTTTTCATTTCTTCCAGATGCTTGATTGTGTAGTTGCTGACACCAATGGCCTTGGCAGTTCCCTTTTCGTAAATTTGCATCATACGGCGCCAGGCGGCGGTGCGCCTTTCGGTTACTGGAAAGTGCAGTAGAAGTAGGTCTACATAGTCCATCTGCAGTTTTTTGAGTGACTCTTCAAAGCTGGGGATTACGTCTGTCCACCACATATTTTCGGTGCCAATTTTGGTAGTTATAAAAAGGTTTTTGCGTGAAACGTTACTTTCTTTTAGCGCTTCACCTAAAAATTCTTCATTGTCATAAACTTGGGCGTCGTCAAAATGTGTGTAGCCAGCTGCCAGCGCCGATTTTATAGAGTCCTTGCATTCCTGGCCGTTGGTGTTGCGCCACAAACCAAAGCCAATCTGCGAAATTTCCGCCCCTGTATTCATCTTCAAATTTGGTACTGTCATACTCATCTCCTTCTATTTAATTATAGTTCGCCCCAGTTTTTGCCAAGTACATGTTCTAGGTCGATCTTTAATTGCTTAATGTTTTTATAGTGAATGCTGTCTATGCCAGATTTTTTAGCACCATCAACATTTTGTAGACCATCATCTATAAATAAACACTCTTTAGGCTTGCGTTTGAGATCTTCTACACACTGCATAAAGATTCTTTTGTCTGGCTTCACAATACCTAATTTGCAGGAGACGGTTATAGTATTGAATAATCCTGAAATGTGGTCCCTTTCTAAACAATCAAGCTCGTCCTCGCCCGCATTGGAAAGCAACGCGACTTGATATTTCTTCTTCAAACTGTTGATTAGCTTTAACATTTCCTCGTTAACAATTTTAGTATCACTAAATTCTTTAGCTGCCGTTTCAGCCGGTATGCCCGTTACATTCTGGATACCCTCAAAAAAATCATGTTTGCCTATGAGGCCTAGATCTATCTTTCTATTCAGTTCATTTAAGACGCTGGTATCGTATTTAAATTCTTTAATGTGGCGCTCGTAGTAAATATCGGAGACTACAGGATAAAGCACGCCGAAACAGTCAAAAATTATTGCTTTTATCATAGTTCACCCCAGTTTTTGCCGGTAGAAATATCGGCTTTTAGCTTCACGGGTAGTTTTGTGTAAACAGTTTCCATAGTTTCTTTGACCATTTTGCCGACTTTTTCGGCATCACCAGCTGGCACTTCAATAATCAAACTGTCATGAATTTGCAGCAGCATTTTAGCGCCCGCTGGTAATTGCTTGTCGACCTCTATCATGGTCATTTTCATAATGTCTGCCGCGGTGCCCTGCAGTGGCATGTTCACAGCCGCGCGGTAGGCGGCCTCACGGACTTGGAAGTTAGGTGAATGCACATCTGGTGTGGGACGGCGGCGGCCAAACAAGGTTTCTACATAACCCTGCTGCTCTGCCAGTTTCCGGGTGTGCTCAATATATTCTTTGAGCTTAGGGCGAATCTCAAAATAGCGCTTAATAAAATCACGGGCCTCACCAAATTCCATGCCGGTGCTTTGGCTAAGAGCGTGTGGACCAAGACCGTACATAATGCCAAAGTTGACCTCTTTTACAGATGAGCGTTGGGCTTTGGTGACGTCTTCCGGCTCGATGTTATAGAGGGTTGCGGCCGTTTCTACATGAATGTCGGCATCGCGGTTGAAGGCTTCAATCATGCCCTCATCACCAGACAGTGCGGCGGCTAGGCGGAGTTCAAATTGGCTATAATCGGCACTTACTAGCTGATTGCCTTTCTCGGCTATAAAAGACGTACGAATCCTCCGGCCAAGGTCAGTCCGGACTGGAATGTTCTGCAAATTGGGGTCAACCGAACTTAATCGGCCGGTTGGAGCAATAGTGATATTAAAAGTTGTGTGTGCGCGGGAATTTTTATCAACTTGGGTTGGCAGTGTATCTACATAAGTATTCTTGAGCTTAGCTACCTCACGGTAGGTGGTTATTTGATCTATGATAGGGTTTAGGCCACGGAGCTTATCCAGCTCACTGGCCGCAGTGCTGTAGCCGGTCTTCCCCTTTTTGATTCCGGCCGTAGGCAACTGGATTTTTTCAAATAAAATGTCTGCCAGCTGGCCCGGTGAACCGATGTTAAACTCTTGCCCGGCATTTTTGTAGATTAGCTGCTCAACATCCTTCAGTGTTTTATCCAGCTCTTTGGAAAAATCGTTAAGGTACTTAGTGTTGAGTTTTATGCCAGTGTATTCCATATCTGCCAGCACGGTTGTTAGCGGCCATTCCACGTTTTTAGCCAGTTCCCAGATAGACGGCGCCTCTCCCAGCGCCAAAACCTGGCCCTCGTACAGCTCACGAATAACAGCGATGAACTCCGGCGCCCTAACCAAAAAGTCTTCGGTTGGCAGGTTTTCAAAGTCCGGGCCTTCATAGCGCAAATCCGTAACGGCCAGCTCTGTAAGGCTCTGGGCGCGCAGCAGCGAGTTGAGCAAGTATGCTGCAACAAACACGTCATGGCCGACATTTTTAAGTTCAATCCCAAGGGTTTTAAGGAGTTTTATGTCAGATTTAATGTCGTAGCCAATTTTGCCGACCTTCTCATCTTCCATTAATGGAACTAAGGTTTTCTGGACTTTCTTGTGGTCCAGCTTAGACAAATCAAAAGTGAAAGACTGGGTCTTCGTACCAACAACCAACACCTGCGGGTCGGCGCCGTGCTTGCCTGCCGCCCTAGAATGAATAAAAACTGTGTCTACTTTTGGTAATTTAAAGTCGGCCAACTTGGAAGCAGAGTCGATGAGCACATTTTTGGGTAGCTCCAGCTTTATCCCGCCAATTGATTCGCTGGCTGGCACCTCGCTCTGCATATTATCGGGCAAGTTACGCAGAAGTGTGCGGAATTCCAGCCGTTGCAGCAAATCACGCAGGTGTTTGGTGTCAATTTTATGGGCGTCCATAGCTTTAAAATCGATATCTACCGGGGCATCACACCAGATAGCGGCTACTTTTTTACTGAGATAGGCTGAGTCATGGCCGTCCTCGAGTTTTTTGCGCAAATTCTCTTTGATATTGGGCAGGTTTTTATAAACGCCGTCCAGAGTTTTATATTCTTTGAGTAGCTCTAGGGCAGTCTTTTCGCCCACGCCGGGAACGCCGGGGATATTGTCTGAGCTATCGCCTTTTAAGGCTTTTAGGTCCAGAAATTGGTCGGCCTTGATGCCGTATTTTTGCTCAAAGCTCTCGAGGTGAAATTCCTCAATGTTACTGAAGCCTTTTTTTAGAGCATAGACCTTTACGTCATGGTTGATTAGCTGCAGCATATCAAGGTCGCTGGTGATAAGAAGAGTTTCAATGCCTTTTTTTTCGGCTTTCACAGCCAATGTTCCCATGATGTCGTCAGCTTCGTAATCGTCCAGCTCAAGGAGTGGCCAGCCAAAGGCATCTAAAAGATCGTGCAGGATGGGGATTTGAGTGTAAAAATCCGGCGGTGCTGGTTTGCGGCCGGCTTTATATTCCGGGTACAGCTTCAGACGGGCCCGGATATTGGTTTTAGGTTTATCCCATGCTACGGCCACATAATCCGGCTTGAGGCGCTTGAGCAGTTCCATGGCCATCGTAGCAAAGCCGTAGACTCCGCCGGTTGGAATGCCGTCGTTGGTAGATAAATTGGGCATGGCATAATAGCCGCGGTAAAAGACGCTTTTACCATCAATAATCGCCAGTTTTTTCTTTGGCTCCGCCATCAGTTTAAATTATACTCTGTATCTGTTAAATGAGTACCGCGTAATGGTAGGATAAAGCCATGGACAAAGTTGTTCTAAGAGACTTGGACGGAGTAAAGGTTGGGTTCAGTGGCAAAAAATTAGGCAGTGTCCAGATATTGGACCGAGAAGTAAATGCTGAGTTTGAAGAATTTATCTCACATTTTCCAGCCAAGATAGTTTACGATATGCCAGCCGTCGGCAAAGACCACGTGATAAGAGTTGACGGGCTCACTCCGGAACAAGTTTGGGGTACCGAAGCCGATGCGCTTATCACAGAAAACCCAGATGTCCTGCTTACCCTAAGAGCGGCTGACTGTATTCCAGTGGTATTTTATGTACCAGGTCAGAAAATTCTCGGTCTGGCTCATGTGGGTACGAGCGGCGCCGTCCTGCACTTGCCGCGCCAAACCCTCCAAAAAATGAATGTCCGGCCCGAAGAGGTAAAGGTTTATGTTGGCCCGTCTATTAGTAAAGAGTCGTACCGTTTCCCCCCAGATTACAACTTGGGTGAAAAGGGCTTGAACCCAAGCTGGGACAAATATATTAGCCGCCAGAACGATGAAATACATATAGATCTGCTGGGCTACGTTATTGACGAATTAAAGACTAGCGGGGTTAAGTCCGTAAATATTCAAAGCGAAAATATAGACACCGGAGCTGACGATGATTATTTCTCCCACCGCCGGCATAGACTGACGGGCGAGACCAGTGGGCGTAACGCCATTGGCGTGACATTAATTTAGGCTTTGGCAAGTTGTTCAACGGTGCAACTGCTTGCAATTTTCAAACGATGTTCGGGCGGCCGGCATTAACAAGTTCGGTATTAAACTCCAGAATTAGACGTGCTAGCACTCCAATCTCACGGGTGTAAACATTTGGCCCACGCTGGCCCGTCTCATCGCCTATTGCTCTGATGTTTGCTGGATCGACACCTGATTTAAGGCAAGCAATAGCTGCTTGGATTTCGTCTTTCGGACGATATTGGCCATTAGTAGCGACCACCAGCTGTCTTTCGCCGATATTTTCTGTTTGGGCCCTGACTGCCAGCAGCCGTTCCAGGGTCAAGGGCAAACCGGGCAGACCGCCATCGTTAGTATTGGCGGACAGCAAGGCAAAAATTTTGGGCTCGTTATCACTCCTCACAAGCTGCGTAGCCTGATCAAACCCATCCAAACTGTGGGCAAAATCAAACCCCTTTACCCAACCTTCACTCAAAGCTGAGTGGATATTCAGTTCTTGCTCTGTTATAGAATCTTTGAGTATAAGCTTCTCGTCCCTTGGGAAATACTGGCCGCAGATTTCTTGAGCAACCTGGTATTCGGCATTAGGGGAGCCGTCTTGCCGTACACGGAGGATTTCCCGGTGGCTGCCGAGTTGAAATACCGGCAGCATGTTTAACTGCCCGATGCTACGCGCCCGGTCTGCCAGAAGCTCTAATACTAGGTTACGTCTGACAACAGCCGTCCGGTTCGCGCCACCCTCAACCACGGCAAATATCTCGGGACCGGCCAATAAATCTTGTGGTGTTTCTGCCTCTTTTGGCAGTAGCATACCAAAATCTTGAGCTAATGACATCACATGAGCAGTCTGAGGCTCATCTAATGTCCGTTTATCTGCTTCGACCAGCTGCCAACGGGGCGTACCGTGCCTGTTTTGGGGCGCCATTATTTCAGCGATGGCAGTGAGAATCTGTTCATTTGTAGCCGGATGTTTAGCTTCAAAGTCCGACGACCAAGTCTCCAAAACCCCGCCAAGCCCGTTTTTCTCCTCCGCAGCTTGGGTTAACAGCTCTGTGTGCCGGCGAGCTTGGTTAGCGACGCGGTCAATACCGCTTTCCTGCCGACTTAGAGCCTCATTAGTAATCCCACTATCAGCCATAGCCTAATTATAACCCGAGGGTTTTCTTGACGGTCTTGGCGAACTCTTCTAAATTATTGCCGTTATTATCAATAAAGACGTCGGCTTTGGCTTTGACGCCGGCCATGCTCAAAGTGTGTTGGTCGCCACTGTGTTCCATTTCATCCTGCTCTTCTTTCAAAAATTGTTCAAAGGTTTTCTTGTCTTCGGCACTACGTTGCCTTGAATGAATTCTTTCGTAACGAACTTTTGGGTCGGCGTCTACCCAGACTAGCCTTCCCCCCAAATCTTTAACTCTTTGGGCTTCGCCCGGATTCCGCATTGGTACGACCACCAATCCTTGATACTTGCCCCCTGAGTTTTTGAATTCTTCGACTGCCTTGTCTACTAATACCCCTAACCCGTATTGCCTCCGCCATTCGGCGCTAATAGTTCGAAGGACTTCACGCTCTATAGGTAGCTCGCGTTTCTTTGCTTCTTCTCTTAAATAGTCCGAGACAGACACGAATAGCCAGTTGTGCTGTTTAGCTAGCATTTCTCCAACGCTATCCTTCCCCGATCCGTTGGTCCCTGCGATTCCTATAATTTTCATTTTACTGGAGGTATTCGTGCAGGCGACGGGTGTCTTTGTGTTTTCTTAGTTTGGCTAGAGCTTTGGCTTCAATTTGGCGGATGCGCTCGCGGGTGACAGAAAATTCCTGACCAACTTCTTCTAGGGTGTGGCTTTTACCGTCTTCCAGACCAAAGCGCAGTTTTAAGATTTTCTGTTCACGCTCAGTCAAGGTGCCAAGTATCTGCTTAACTTGTTCCTTTAAGAGTTGTTCAGAAGCAGACTCGCTAGGTGTTTTTTGGTCTTCATCCTCGATGAAGTCACCCAGTACGGAATCTTCTTCGTCGTCGCGGACAGAGGCATCGAGGCTGGAAATATCCTGCTTGATTTTCATGATATGCTCTACCTTGTCGACGTCCATCTCCATGGCAGTAGCAATCTCATCGTTGGTTGGCTCACGGTTGAGCTCCTGAGTCAGGCGGCGCTGGGTGCGCAGCAGCTTATTGATGGTTTCGACCATGTGCACCGGAATACGAATGGTACGGGCTTGGTCGGCAATAGCACGGGTAATGGCTTGGCGAATCCACCAGGTGGCATAGGTACTGAACTTAAAACCGCGGTCCGGGTCAAATTTTTCAACTGCCCGCAGCAAGCCGGTGTTTCCTTCTTGGATTAGGTCCAGAAGATCTAGGCCACGCCCGACATAGCGCTTAGCAATAGATACAACCAGGCGCATGTTAGCTTCGGCCATTTGGTCTTTGGCGCGCTTATCGCCCTTGACTACTCGTTGAGCCAATTTTAGTTCTTCTTCAGCGGTCAGCAGTGGAATCTTGCCAATTTCGCGTAGATAAAGGCGGACTGAGTCATCAGCAATGTCGTCCAGGTAGGTGGTATCTGGGACCAGCTCTTCTTCCTCTTCTTCTACCGCCCATTCGTCAATAAAATCTTCAGTGCTGGGCTCGGCTGCGGCAACTACTTCGATGTCAGCTTCAGTTAGCTCAGCATAAAGTTTATCCAGAACATCTATATTGGCGGGAGTATCAGGGATAACGGCAAAAATGTCTCGCTGATCGAGCTTGCCGTCCTTCTTCCCTTTGTCTACCAGTTGTTTTATTTCTTTGTCATAATCGTCGTGCTGTTTAACGACTGTTCTATCAATTTTTTTTCTAGGCATAAGTTATTCCACCTCTCATTAACTATTTAATCAATTCGTTCAATTTGTCGGCTTTGCGCACCAGGCTGTCGATTTCTTCATCGCTGCCTGCCTCGGTCATGGCCCGTGCCAGCAGATGTTTTTCTATTTTTACGTATCTGTCTAAAAGACGGTTTTTGAGATTTTGGGCTTGCTCCCGTAAGTCAGTAGGGGCGAGGTCTTGATAAAGTTCCTCAAATTGCAATGATATAATTTTAACATAATCCCCTGCCTCTTGCAATGGTGTGGCTACGTTAGGGTTACCCTTAAAATCGGGGTTTTTGAGAATGAATTTAAAAACTTTCCTAGGTGGACCTTCAGCAAAATACAGGACATTCATATCCTTTAGTAGATCACGCAGTTTGGGCTGCATCAGCGCCATAGCCAGCAGGTGGTCTTGCAGACGCTGGTATTCCACAGTTTGGGAATCTATTGGACCAAATTGTACTTTGGCCCGCTTTAGCCGGACCACCGGCAAATCTTCTCCGCGAGTAGCAAACTTGGCCTGCACTGCCTCCAGGCTAGTATCGGCCAGTTTAGCAATTTCTTTTAAGTAGTGTTCCTGCTCTACTGGGTCACGCAAACGACGGATGGTAGGCAACAATGCATCGGTAAAAGCTGTTTTGCCAGCCGCGGTGGTTAAATCTAGCTGCGTTTTATAGGTTTCTATCAGCCAGTCGGCGGCATAAGTTGCCTCCTGGACCGCCTTTTGCCATAGTTTTGGGTCCTTTTGGATTAGTTCATCCGGATCTTTGGCTCCAGTGATTGTGATAATGCGCAGAGCCACCTCAACTTTCTGGGCAATTGGTATTACCCGCTCGGTGGCCGCAATACCGGCTCGGTCGGCATCAAAACTTAGGCGTATATCACCGGTAAAGCGCTTCAGCTCACGCAGGTGCGGTTCTGTCATGGCGGTGCCGGCACTGGCCACCACGTTCTTAAGATTGGCCTGATGGCTGGCAATGACGTCCAAGTTACCTTCTACTACGACCACAAAGCCTTCTTTACGAATTGATTCCTTTGCAAGATGTAGCCCAAAAACGTTACGGCTTTTATCATAAGTTACACTCTGGGGAGTGTTGATATATTTCGGGGCGTCCGGCTCATCATCTAGCAGCCTGGCTGTAAAGCCAATCACGCTACCCCGGCTATCGCTCAGAGGTATCATTATCCGGCCACGGAACATGTCTGCGGCACGGGCTTGACGCTGCACAATCAACCCAGCACTTTTTATCTCATCCGTTGTAAAACCCTGTTTGGTTAAAAAGTTGGTTAGGGCGTGACCAGTGTTTGGTGAATACCCAAGTTTAAAATCAAGCAATGTCTGCTTAGTAAATTTCCGTTCTTTTATAAGGTACTCCAGCGCCGGGCGATTGGCCGTTAGCTGCTTTTGATAAAACTTAGTTGCTAGAGCTAGAACTTCCAAGGCCCGATTTTTTAATTGACTGTTAGCGCGACTCTGGCCAGTGTTAAATTGCTCTAAATCAACGCCGGCTTTACGTGCCAGAGATTCCAGCGTGCCGCGGAAATCCAACCCTTCCATCTCCATAACAAAGCTGAACATATCGCCGCCTTTACCAGAGCTAAAATCGTGCCAAATCTGCTTTTCTGGGCTGACAATGAAGCTTGGACTTTTTTCGTTGGTCCAGGGGCTGAGACCCTTAAAGTTGCGGCCGGCACGTTTAAGTTGGACGTATTCCCCAACAACGTCCTCAATATTCAGTCTGGATTTAATCTCCGCAACCGCATCCATAACAATAGTATATAGGTTAGAGGTTACGGCTTACAGCTTAAGCAGGTTACTTTTGTTATCATAATGGCATGCCGCATATTCATGAAAAGTACGATTTTACTGTGGGCGCCTTCATAGTTTTTGATAATAAAATACTACTGGTTAATCATCCCCGCTACGGACTTTGGCTGGCACCGGGTGGGCATATTGAACTTGATGAAGATCCTGAAGAAGCCCTTTTTAGAGAAATTGCCGAAGAAACAGGCTACAAACCAGATGAGATAGAAGTTCTCAGCTCAAAACCGGAAATAAATGGGTCAGGTCTGAAGACTTTATTCACCCCCAATTATATGGATTCCCATGAAGCTAATGCTCCGCATCGCCATATCGCTTTAATTTATTTTATAAAAGCCTCTCACAACAAACATGTAAAATCTGACGAGCACTCTGACGCTAAATGGCTCATGGTAAGTGAACTAGAGAGCGGCGATTATGAGCTTCCAGCGGATACTATATTCTTCGCCAAAGAGGCCATTAAGCTAGCTCAAGCTGTTTAGGTACTACGCTCTACCCACTATCCCGCACTCTCTATATAATATGCTTATGCAACCACAGTCGCCTTCTCCCGACCGGCCCTATGATTTTATTTTCAAAGAAGGCCAGAAACCTAAAAGAAGTTTAGTGCCAAACATGTCCGGCCCCGTTTTGGTTTTGGTCACCATAGTCGTTCTGATGATTTTAACTGTTATCGCCTCTACCCTTTTTTTGGGCAAAAATAAAACCAGCACCAGCGGCCTAACTGCAGTTCTTGGCCAGGCTCAAGAGATTGGCCGTGTGAATATATTGGAGCAACCTTTGCTTAAAGATCCAACCACAATTGACATGTTGGCAACCTCACAGGCCGCCCTAACCAGTGAGCAAAATGAGATAAATACCTATGCCAAGGCTCACAAAATTAAAATTGATTCCAAAAAGTTGGCAGCTTATAAAAATCCGCAGACAGACGCAGCCTTAGCCACAGCCGCCCAAAATAATAATTTGGACAGTGCCTATACAACCTATCTAAAACAGGCTTTAAACAACTATTCAACCTCTATAGTTAATGCTTTTCAAACTTATAAGCAGACCGATTTGAAACTTATTCTAAAAGGCGCCTACAACAGCACCCAAACCCTGCTTGGTAATCCTCCTAAGGCCACCTAGGCTTTGGTTACGAGGTCGTAGCTGAGCCTAATTAAGCCCTGGATTTCTTCCCAGGGCAGCTGACCGGTCAGCACAATTGTGTTCCAATGCTTCTTGTTGAGGTGATAGCCGGGCAGAACCGTTTCGTACTTCGCGCGCAGAGTCTGCGCCAACAGCGGATCACATTTCAGACTCAGCTGGACCGGTGTTTTGCCCTCACGTACAAGTGCGAACATTTTGTCGTTAACTTTATAAACTGCCGCCTCTTCGCCAAACGGATAATCCAGCTTGGCATCTGGCATACTCAGCAGATATTTTTCCACTTCTTTATGTGTCATAAGCCGATTTTATCAAATGTAGTCGATTAATATACTAAGCTTTTGACAGTTCTGCATAAGTTTTGCATAAAGGGTATAATGAAAGTATCAATTGAGGGAGAGGTTCAAATGAGTTTATATGTGGTGTCTCGGTGGATTAAACAAATACTCAAAAAAACTGTAAATCTATCGTTATCTTTAATCATTGGTCTAAGCAGTCTAGGGGTAGCTGCGCCAATGTTCTTCAGCCAACATGCCTACGCAGCACCACTTAATGTTTGCACAACCTTTTG
>Ga0265338_10004208_pt1 | contig 19623 bp, 19 predicted proteins | sample 42126metaG_FD_193579 | JGI IMG/M metagenome (GOLD analysis project Ga0265338, IMG submission 193579) | Rhizosphere microbial communities from Carex aquatilis grown in University of Washington, Seatle, WA, United States - 4-21-26 metaG | ecosystem: Host-associated > Plants > Roots > Rhizosphere...
CCGCCCGGAGACCTACAAGCAGTCGTTCTTCGCCCGCGACCTGGCCGGCGTGGTGGTGCTGGTCGGCGTGCCGACCCCGGAGATGCAGCTCGACCTGCCGCTGCTCGAGGTGTTCGGCCGGGGTGGCGCCCTCAAGTCGTCCTGGTACGGCGACTGCCTGCCCTCGCGCGACTTCCCGATGCTGGTCGACCTGCACCTGGACGGGCGGCTGCCGCTGGAGAAGTTCGTCTCAGAGACGATCGGCCTGGGCGACGTCGAGGCGGCGTTCACCAAGATGGAGCAGGGCGGGGTACTGCGCAGCGTGGTCACCTTCTGAGCGCGTAAATGGCTTGCCGGCCGGCCGGGCGGGTGCCGTAGCCTCGACTGATGGCGCGCGATGAACGCGGGGTGACACCGCAGAGCGAGGACTTTTCCGCCTGGTACAACGAGCTGGTGGTCAAGGCGGAGCTGGCGGACCGGGGCCCGGTGCGCGGCACGATGGTGATCCGGCCGTACGGCTACCGCATCTGGGAGCTGCTGCAGGCCGACCTCGACCGGCGGATCAAGGAGACCGGCCACGTCAACGCCTACTTCCCGCTGCTTATCCCGGAGAGCTACCTCAAGCGGGAGGCCCAGCACGTCGAGGGATTCTCGCCCGAGCTGGCGGTGGTTACCCACGCGGGCGGCAAGGAGCTGGAAGAGCCGCTGGTAGTCCGGCCCACCTCGGAGACGGTCATCGGCGAGATGATGGCCCGCTGGATCAGCTCCTACCGGGACCTGCCGCTGCTGCTTAACCAGTGGGCCAACGTGGTCCGCTGGGAGCTGCGGCCGCGGATGTTCCTGCGCACCACCGAGTTCCTCTGGCAGGAGGGGCACACCGCGCACGCGGACGAGGCCGACGCGATGCAGGAGACGCTGACCGCGCTCGGCACCTACGCGCGGGTCGCCCGCGAGGTGGCCGCGATGCCGGTGGTGGACGGGGAGAAGACGGCGGCGGAGCGGTTCCCCGGCGCGGTCCGCACCTACACCGTCGAGGGCATGATGCGCGACGGCCGGGCGCTGCAGTCAGGCACCTCGCACTACCTGGGCACCAACTTCGCCCGGGCCTTCGGCATCCAGTACACCGCCGAGAGCGGCGGGCAGGAGTACTGCCACACCACCTCCTGGGGGATGACCACCCGCATGGTCGGCGGCGTCATCATGACCCACGGAGACGACAAGGGGCTGGTGCTGCCGCCGCTGCTGGCCCCCTACCAGGTGGTGATCGTGCCGATCGGCCGCGGCGACCAGGCCGAGCAGGTGCTTCCGCCTGCCCGGGAGCTGGCGGACCGGCTGACCCGGGCCGGCATCCGGGCGCACCTGGACGCCCGCACGCACCTGTCACCTGGGTTCAAGTTCAACGACTGGGAGCTGCGGGGCGTGCCGGTCCGGCTTGAGCTGGGGCCGCGCGACCTGGCGGGCGGGACCGCGCTGATGTCTACCCGGCTCGGCGCGGGCAAGTCCGCGGTGGCGCTGGCGGCGGCGCCGGCCCGGCTGGCGGCGGAGCTGGCCGCGTTGCAGGACCTGCTGCTCGCCCGGGCCACCGAGTTCCGCGACTCCCGCACCGTCCCGGTCGACCACTGGGCCGAGTTCACCGAGGCGGTCAAGGCCGGCTGGGCGCTCGCCTTCCACTGCGGCCAGGTGCAGTGCGAAGCGGACATCAAGGCCGCCACCACGGCCACCGCGCGCGTGATCCCGGCCGACGGGCCGCCGGACCAGGGCCGCTGCGTCCGTTGCGACCTGCCGTCGGCCTACGGCAAGCGGGTCATCTTCGGCCGGTCCTACTAGCCCGGGGCCAGCCCCGCGCCGGGTTGTCCGGGGCTGGGGGTTGTCTAGGGCTGAGGCTGTCCGGGGATGGCGGATTACGTCGCCGGCGTGCCGCCGGAAAGACAGTTATGCGCCTTTTTGCGATTAATTGTGCACGGCGAGTCGCCGCAGATTCCCCCTCGCGCGGCTGCCCGACGCGCTACGTTGGTGCCAGGCGGGCCGCCCTGACCGGAGAAATGTCCGGTAGTGAGTTGTTTTGCCGAGATGTTTACCCATTTGGCTAGCCGAAATGCCCGTTCAGGTAGCGAAGATGCGTTTGTGCCGAGATGATGTTGTGACCTTGCCGAACCGCAGGTACAACAGACAACACGAGGTGACCGCCATATGAGGAGCGGATGGCCGCATTCCGGGGACGGACAGGGCATGCACCCTTCCGACCAGGGTCATGTGCCGTTCGGGCCGGAGATCTCGTGGCCGAATGGTTTTCCCGACATGGACTACCGGAATGGAGACCACCGCTACCCGGACCAGCGGCCGCCGCAGCTCCCGGCCGCCAGCCAGGGTGCGCACCCCTACGCCGCGTTTAACGGGGCAGGCTACGGCGACGACGGTTACAACGACCCGGGTTACCAGGGGCCAGCCGCGCAGGACGCGGGCATCGCCGGCACCAGGACGGTGCGCGGCTTCGTCGAGCCGGGTCAGCCCGGCTACCCGCTGTCCAGCCCGACCGCGGCGGACTACGGCCAGCCCGGTTACCCCCAGGCCGGCTATCCCCAGGCCGGCTGGGAGCAGCCCGGATACGGGCAGGCGGGCTACGCGGGGTCAAGCTACGCCGGCTCCGGCGAGATCGAGATGGCCTACCCGCCGTCCCCCGCGGACGCCGGCCGCGGGGCCGATCTCTACAGCCAGCCGTGGGACTATGACCAGCCGCTGCGGTACGACGGCGAAGACGATGCCTACCAGCCGTCCGGCGGCTACCCGGCCGGCGGTCACGGCGGCGCCGGCCCGGCCGACGCCGGCCCGGCCCGGTACCAGCCGGCCGCCTACGACCCGGGCGCGTACAACGACTACTCCATGCCGGGCATCAACGGCCCCGGCTACGACCTGTCCGGCATCATCGGCACCAGCGACTTCGAGGCAGTCGGCTACGACGAGCCGAGCTACGGCCGGCTCTCCTACGACGACCCCCGCTACGACGACCGGCGGTACACCGACCAGGGCGGGTATCCCGGCGGGTCCTTCGACGAGACCCGGCTGGACAACCGGTGGCAGCCCGGCGCCGACGTACGGCGCGAGGGCGGCCCGGCCGGGTACGGCGGCAATGACGCGTTCGACGGAGGCAGCCGCACCCGTTCCGAGCTCCCCTCGGGCGACTCCTCCAGCCGCAGCGCCCGGAACCGGGAAACCCGCTACGACCTGCAGGCCCTGACCGAGCCCGCCGACCACACCCGGTTCGACGTGCCGGTGTTCGACGAGACCAGGCTGGACAACCTGCGCGCCCTGACGCCGGGCGGCGGCCTCCGGGCGGCCGGGAACGCCACCGCGGTGCTGGCCCCGCCTGCCCGTTCGCCGCGCAGCTGGGCCGAGGACACCTCGCTGGACCACTTCGCCGACCTTGACCTGACCGACGAGCCGGTGCCGGCCGCGTTCACCCGCACCCTCGACCGGCCGGAGCAGGACGAGGACACCGCCGCCAGGCGCGCGGGCGGTCGCCGCCGCGGCCGCAGCGGTGACCGCCGGCAGTGGATGGCGCTCGGCGCGATCGCGGTCGTCGCGGCCGGCGCGATCGGCGGCGTGCTGATGAAGTACGTGTTCTCCGGCCCGAGCGGCCCGGCCCACCAGGTCGTCGCGCCGCAGACGGTCGACAGCTACACCAGGTCGGCCAACCTGGAGAAGCAGATGAAGGTCGACAACCAGGCGCAGCAGATCGCCCAGGCCAGCTCCGGCCAGGCCAGCGACGTGGTGTCCGCCGTCTACCAGCAGGGCAGCCTCAGCGGCACGGCCGGCAGCAGCGCCCAGATCTTCATGTTCGTCGGCGGAAAGCTGGCCGGCGCCGACCCGGGTGCGTCGGTGGCCAACTTCGAGCACTCGTACAAGGGCGCCCAGGCCGTATCGCCGGGGTCGCTCGGCGGCCAGGCCGCCTGTACCACGATCACCCAGAACGATCAGAGCTCGTCGATGTGCGTGTGGTTCGACAACGACACCTTCGGCACCGTGGTGTCGCCGACGATGACCACCGCGAAGCTGGCCGCCACGATGGACACCGTGCGGCCCAGCCTGGAGCTCTTGGCTAAGTAGGCGCCCGGCGAGAGCCGGCCGGGCAGCCGCCCGGCCGGCTCTCGCCCACGGCGGTATCCGGCTATCCCCGCCGTAACGGGGAGCGGTTATCGGCCGCTCTCCCCGTCGGCCGCCTTCTTAGCCCGGCGGCGCACCGGCAGGCGGGCTACCGCCGCCGCGACTGCCAGGGAGAGCACCGCCAGGCCGGCTACCTGCGTCCCGATGGCCCGAGTACCCGAGGGCAGCGCCGAGCTGTTGGCGACCTGGCGGGGGCCCGCCTGCCCGGCCGACCCGGCCGGGCCTGCCTGCCGGGTCGGCCGGGCTGGCTCGGTCGGGGCGGTTGACCCGGCCGAGGGCGGCGGCGGGTCCAGGGTGGGGAACAGGCTGGCCGCGTTGCCGCCAGAAGCGAGGTCAGGGCTGGTCGGCGTGAGCCCAGGCAAGCCTGGCAGGGCCTCGGCGCTGGCGGGGAGCCCGGGCAGTGGGCCGGCCGGCGGTGAGTCGCGCGTGGCCGTGGCGGTCGGGGCGCTGCTGCCGTGTCGGACGGCCGGCTTCTGGCTGGTGAGGGGCTTCTGGCTGGTGAGGGGCGGCTGGCTCGCAGGGGGCTTCTGGCTGGCGGGGGGCGGCTGGCTAGCGGGCGGTTGCCGGCCGGCCGCCGATCGGGTGGGGGCGGGTGATCCGGTCGGGGACGCCGGTCCGGGCCCGGCGGCCGACTCGCTCGGTGGCGTCGTTCCTGACGGTGCGGGGGAGGCTGGCGGGCTGGACGGTGCCTGGCCGGGCGCCGCGGGTTCCGCGGCGCTGGCCGGCACCGTGACGGATACGGTGCCCGGCGCCGCGGGTGCCGTCGCCTGCTGGCACGCGCAGCCGGAGACCGTCAGCGTGGCCGTCCCGGCCGCCGTGGTGCCGGCGGGCCGCGCGAGCGTGACCCGGAGCTGCTGCCGGGCGGCCGCCGGGTCGACCGCGCCGAGGTCGCAGGAAGCGGTGCCGTCGCCGGTGCCGCAGCCGAAGCGGAACGTCGCCGTGCCGCCGTCGGCGGGAGTTACCCGCAAGGTCAGTGCGGCTTCGGGGACGATGCCGCCGGTGGCCCAGACCGTGACCTTCCACTGCGCAGGCTGGCCTGGTGCGCTCGCAGGCCGCGCGCGGACCACCTTGAGGCAGAGACCAGGCTGCCTGGTAACCGAGGGGGTGGGGATGGCGCTCGCGGAGGGCGCTGCGCTGTCCGACGGTGCGGCGCTACCGCTGGCGGCAGGACTGGCGCTGTCGCTGCTCGCAAGGCTGGCCGATGCCGATGCGGATGCCGATGTCGGCGGGCCGGCCCGGACGGCGGCCGGTTCCGGCTGGCAAGACTCGTCGGCGAGCGGACGGAAGCCGGCCGCCGCCGCGGGGCCAGCCGCTACCGCGAGGCCCGCGCCGGATGCGGCGGTTACCAGCACACCCCCCGCCACCAGGGCCGCGGTCGCGGGTCGTGCGTGCGCCAAACGCATGAGAACGCCCTACCAGTGCTGCTCGTTACTGCTGCGGAACGACTTGCTCGGTACGGAGTGGCTTCATGAGGCGGGCCCGGCCCGCTCGTCGCGCTTCGCCAACCATTGCACCGCAAACACCGCCGGAGCGCTACCACCTCCGGGCTGCAGTCCGACCCGGCCGGCTCTGCCCGCGCGGCCGGCTTGCCATCGTCGTCACGTTCGGTGGGCTATTACCCATGGCGTGAGCTTGCGAGCACGGCTTGTGTTCGGTAATCTTCAACGTGTGACGCTCTATCTACGGAGCGTGTTACGCCCTAAGTCATGCCTGGCCAGAGGGCAGAAAAAGTTTCGCGCGCGGTTCTGGAGGGTCGGGCCTCAGAACCCTTGCGGGCACGGACGTGCGGCTCGCGGCGGCGGATCTTGCTTACTCTGCGTGACATTGCTCACGGAGTGTTTTCGTCAAATCTTGGTATGAGCTGCCGTTGCCTGGTGTTTACTCGTCGGTAGTTAAGCACCCCAGGTGTGTGATGGTTGCTCCCCCGCAACACGTCGCCTTGACCCGCGGCAACGTCCACGCCCCTGCCGTCGCAACGGTGCGTCGCACCGGCCGGCAGCGCGGAGGGTGAAAGCAGCGCGCCTCCCGACGTAACAGGCGCCACCCCAAGGGCAATATTTTGCAACACCATTCACATCGTGCTCGTTCACGCATGTCCACCACTTCCCTCACTCATGTAGCAGCAAACACGTACGCGGCTGCAAACTCTTTCGTCCGCTCCACCGGAACGGCGGCCCTCACCCAGACCCGCGCCTACACTCGCGCCCACACCCGGGTCACCGCGCTGGCCGCCTCCGCCGCCACCGCGGGCGTGCTCGGCACGGCGGGCTTCGCCGTTGGCGCGGCCCCCTGGGCGCAGGCGCTCGACAACGTCGGCCACGTCGCGCAGGGCGACGGGAGGGTGGCCGTCGGCCAGTCCGGCGCCTTCGCGTTCGCGCCGATCACCGGCAGCAAGACGGCCGGCGGTACCACCGAGCTGGACGCGCTGCACTCGGCCGCGACCTCCTCGCACAGCACCACGGTGGCGCTGGGCAAGCACGCCGCCACGGTGACGGCCCCCAAGGCGCCCGCCGCGCAGCCGTACGTGGGCAAGCACGCCGCCGCCGCGGCGACCACCACCAAGGCCGCCGCGGCCAAGGCGGCGGCGGTTAAGGCGGCAGCGGCTAAGTCAGCGGCCGCCCGGGTATCCGCCGCGAAGGAGGCCGCGGCCAAGGCCGCCGCGGCGAAGGCGGCCGCCGCCAAGCCTTACCTGATCTACGACTCGGTGCAGCCGGGCTCGCTGCCGGCCGGCGAGGCGGCCGCCGTCTACGCCACAGGCGCCTACGCGACCCAGCCGAACACGGTCGCCAGCCACCACACCGTGCTGTGGATCGACACCCAGGCCACCGACCCGGGCGCCAACGTCCTCGACGTCGAGCCTGGCGACGCCACCCCGCAGGCCGCGGCCCAGTGGGTAAAGCAGCGGCTGACATCGCAGCCGCACTCGATCGCGGTCGTCTACACCATGCGGGCCGAGTGGCAGCAGGTCAAGGACAACGTGGCGACCCTCCCGGGGTGGATGCAGTCCAAGGTCAGGTACTGGATCGCCGACCCCACCGGCGTCAACCACGTCGTGCCCGGCTCCAGCGCCACCCAGTGGTACTGGGGGAGCAGCTACGACATCACTACCGCCAACCCGGACTTCCAGCAGTAACCGGGCAGCGGCCGGCAAGCTCCTGCGCGGGGCCGCGGTTCCCCCTTGCGGCGGCCCCGCGCAGGCTCCAATTCCCGATAACCTGCGGATTTCCGGATGACCTGCGGCGACAAAGCACACAAAGGTAACGTAACCGCATGAATCACCCAGAGGGGATCGCCCCCGAGTACGCCGAGCGCCTGGTGGCGCTGCTGTGCATGATGGGCGACCTCAGCCGGGAAGGCCTGGCCTTCCTGGTCGGCCACATGGCCTCCAACAACATCGACCTCGCCATCGAGGCCTACGGCGCGCTGCTGGCGACCGAGTTGCCGGCCGAGGGCCCCTGAGAGCTAGCCGCGGCTGTCGGGTGCCCCGGCCGCCAGCCAGTCCTCGAACGAGATGGGCGCAAGGCGCGCCCCCTCGCCAGGGAGCAGCACGTCGCCCGCCATCGACTGGTCGAACGCTCCGTGCCAGGTGGGGATCAGCGTGATCGGCCGCCCCCGGGCGGCATAGGAGCGGCGGGCCATGTCCACCAGGTCCTGCGGCTGCGGACCGGCCACGTCGATCTTGTCCCGTAGCGGCGATCCGGCCGCCACCTCGGCCAGCACGGCCGCCACGTCAAGCTGGTCGATCGGCTGCACCAGCAGCGGCGCGATGGTGGCCACGCCGTCGTGCTCCAGCCATCCGGTCACCATCGCCGCGAAGTCGTGGAACTGCGTCACCCGGACGATCGACCACGGCACCGGCCCCCCGCTGACCAGGCGTTCCTGTTCCCGCTTGCCCGCGTAGTGCGGCGAGCGGGCCCCGTGGTCCAGTCCCACGATGGACAGCAGCACGTGGTGGCCGACGCCGGCCCGCGCTTCGGCCGCCAGCAGATTCCGCGTTGTCGCGCCGAAGAAGTGCACCGCTTCTGCCGCGTCCTGTGACGAGTTGTTGAGGCAATCGACGACGGCGTCCGTCCCCGCCAGCGCCGCGTCCAGCCCGTCGCCCGTGAGCAGGTCGATGCCGTCAGTCCGGCTGACGCGCACGGTCTGGTGCCCGGCATCCTGAAGTGCCTTAATGGTCAGCCGTCCGATGCGGCCAGTGGACCCTGCGACTGCGATCTTCATGAGCGTGAATCTATCATGGAGCTTTAATATCCTCAATAGACATATCTGCTAGCCTTGCCGCATGAAGTTGCCGGAGAGCACCGAGTGGGTCTTGCACGCTGTTACGGCGCTGGCCCAGCTCGGACCCGGTGAAGCAGGACGGCCCGCGCAAGCGGTGTCGGCCGCGCAACTGGCCGAGCACTACGACATCCCGGCCGGGTACCTGGTCAAGCAGCTTCAGTCGCTCGTCCGGGCCGGGATTCTCAGCGCGGCCACCGGCCCGCGCGGCGGCTTCCGGCTGGCCCGCCCGGCCGAGCAGGTCACCATGCTGGAGATCGTCGAGGCAGTAGACGGCGCGGCGCCGTTCTACACCTGCAACGAGATCCGCCAGCGCGGCCGCGGGGCGGTCCCGGTGCCGCCCAACGTGTGCGTGCCGGCCTGCGGCATCGCCGTCCGGATGGCGGAAGCCGAGGCCGCCTGGCGGCAGTCACTGTCCACCGTGACCGTCGCCGACATCGTTCAGTCGCTGCCTGCTGGCCTGCCGGAGCGGACCCGCAGGCTGCTCACGCGATGATGTCAACTGGTGAGCGACATCGACCGCCCGATACCCCCGCTGAACGCGGACGAGCGCACCACGCTCGAAGGCTGGCTTGAGTTCCACCGCACCACCCTCGCCATGAAGTGCAACGGGCTGGACGACGAGCAGGCCGCCTCTCCGTCGGTGCGGCCATCTCCGTTCACGCTGACTGGCCTTGTCCAGCACATGGCGGAGGTGGAACGGAACTGGTTCCGGCGGGTGCTGGCCAGGGAACAGGCTCCGCCCATCTACGACCCGCAAGCGGACCCCGACGGGCCCGACGGCGGCTTCGAACTAGCCGAGGGCGCCACCCTGGGCGACGCCCTCGCCACCTGGCGGGCAGAGGTCGACTGCGCCCGCAAGAACTGCGCCGACCGCGCGCTGACCGACACCGGCCGCTTCGCGCAGCAGGATGTCAGCCTGCGCTGGATCTACGTCCACCTGATCGAGGAGTACGCCCGGCACAACGGTCACGCCGACCTGCTGCGCGAGCGGATCGACGGCGCCACCGGCGCATAGCCCCGCGGCGGGCGGGCCGTCTGCGTGCCCTGTGCGCCGGGCAGGGCAGAGCCTCCAGCCCAAGTCACCAACACGTTGAAAGTACAGTAGGTTCATCGCCGTCGGCAGTTCGGCAGGCCCCTTTAGCTCAGTCGGCAGAGCGTCTCCATGGTAAGTAGTCTGCTCGAATCGGTGTGCTTACCAGCAAAGATACAGCGTGATGTTGACCGCTATGCAGCGAATTAGAAGCTCTAAATCGAGCCCTATTTGATCTTGGTAATGTGACGAAAGTCACATTACTCCCGTCGGTATGGCATCCAGGGGCCTCGCTGCATTCCCTCGAAAGATGGAATGCAGACTCATGTGCACCTTGAGACCTGTCTGAACGCAGTACTTCTTGCTACTGTCCCAGTCGGCTTCCATTCCGGTATATGACTTCATGAATATCCCCGAATTTCCCGCTGCAGTCTGGAGCGGTCCGGGCACTCGGTGCTACGATCCGTGGTTAGCGCAAAGACAACAAGGGAGACTAGCCATGACGGCAACCAGTTCCTGGAAGCCAAACGCAGTCGCCCATCAGCCGACTCTTTTCCCAGATGCAGAATCCCTAGGTGCACAGAACGAGTCATCTGCCCCGCACGACCAAAGTGGAATCTCTGCTGTACCAGCCCAACCGTTCTTGCGTTGGGCGGGGGGGAAGCGTTGGCTGGTGCATCACCTACCGCACATTCTGCAAGGGTTCAAGATTGATGGATACCATGAACCATTCCTGGGAGGCGGGGCGGTCTTTTTCGGCACGGCCAGTATTGGGCAGGTATTCCTATCAGACCTAAACTGCGAACTTATTGAAACCTACACTCAAGTCCGCGATGATCCCGAAGGTGTCGCTGACGCCCTGGCGACGCACCAAAATACTAAAGAACACTACTACGAGGTTAGGGAATCTGAACCTCGAAGCGCTTCAGAAAGAGCAGCAAGATTCATTTATCTAAACCACACTTCATATAATGGAATTTACCGCGTCAACTTGAAGGGACAGTACAACGTTCCCTACGGAAACCGTACTTGGGGCGGCTTGCCGAGCAGAGAAATCTTGGTCGCTGTCTCGGAGACGCTTCAGGGAGTAAATCTCGACCAGTGTGACTTCGAGAAGGTTGCAAGCCGGGCTCAGGCAGGAGATTTCGTTTTCCTGGATCCGCCCTATACGGTGGCCCATAACAATAACGGTTTTGTAAAATACAACCAAAAGCTTTTTTGTTTCGAAGATCAAGTGCGCCTGAGTGAACTTATCGACAGGTTGCGCGAAGTCGGCGCCTACTACTTGCTGACCAACGCGGCCCATGACTCAATTGCTGAGCTGTTCGAAAAGGGGGATAGGAAGATGGAACTGTCAAGGGGTAGCTCAGTAGGAGGAAAGAAGGCTAGGCGAGGTTCGGCGACTGAGTACGTATTCACGAATGTCCCTCTAACATGAACGTTTCTCCCGAAAATGGTTTGAGTGCACAACTGGTAAACGAAAGAAGTGTCGCGACTGAGACCCGAAAGCGCCTTTCACAGTACCTTTTTGAGACCGTTCCGACAGTTCGCCAGAGTGATTATGAAGCTCAAGGATGGGTCCAAGATCACAAGTTGAAGCGCTCCGTGGTGCTGCGCAAGCTGAAGCCTCACGATGAGCTTTTCGTTGATCGAGTCTGGGCCGCCTTCTCTAGGCTGCAGTTTCCGATGCTCAATAAGGAAAAATCTTTTAGCTTCGGCTCGGTTTTTACGGTATCCAGTCAGGGAAACGGAGACACCTCGTTTGACGTGTTTGCAGCAGACGAAGAAATTGCATTGATAGTCCTTTGCCGTTCTGTAGAGACACCTATTGCGAGTTCCTTCAGGCAAGAGATTGATGCTATTCAGGCGTGGCGGGCCGAAGTTCTGCGTTCGCTTCGGACCTGGATCCCTGGCAGGAAAGTGAAGTTCATTCTCGCGACAAGCAACTTTATTATGTCTGAGGCTACCCTCGACCGATTGAGGGGGTCTGATATCGTACATATGGACGAGGATACGATCGATTACTACCTAGAACTTGCGGACCACCTTGGTCCCGCCGCGCGCTATCAGTTGCTTGGGAGCTTGTTCGCTGGTTCTAAAATTCCTGGCCTAGAAACACGCGTGGCAGCTATACAGGGCAGGATGGGCGGGCACATCTATTATTCGTTCATGATTGAGCCTGCTCGGTTGCTAAAACTGGGATACATTCTGCACCGCCATAAGGCCAACAGCGAGTTGATGCCAACCTACCAGCGCATCATAAAAAAGTCGCGCCTCAAAAGCATTGCTCAGTTTGTTAACAACGGCGGCTACTTCCCGAACTCCATTATTGTCAATATTGAAGCGGGTGCGCGAGGGCTCCCTTTTGACCGGGCAGCGGCTACTGCCGATACCGAGGCAAGAATTGGCGTTCTACATCTTCCGCAAACTTACCGTGCAGCGTACATAATCGACGGCCAACATCGACTTTATGGCTACGCCGGCTCGCATCGCGCCGAATCAGATCTGGTTCCCGTGGTGGCCTTCTTGAGTCTCCCTCGAGCGCATCAAGTTGACCTCTTTATGCAGATAAATGAGAACCAACAAGCAGTGCCAAAGAATTTGCGTAACACCCTAAATGCTGAGCTGCTTTATGAATCGCCCGATATCAGAGAACAGACGAAGGCGCTCAAGTTGCGGATCGCTCAACAGCTCGCAGAGCGCAAAGCTTCTCCATTGCGCGGGCGGATAGTTATTGGTGAGGAAAAAGCCGACGCATTGCGATGTATCACGATCGATTCGATTAGCCTGGGACTTGACCGTGGTAACTTTATTGGATCGCCAACCAAGGCTGCGATGAAAGAGCCAGGTACCTTTTATAGAGGCGGCAATGAGCCGACTAGGAAAATACTCCTGCCGTTTCTTGAACTCAGTTTTGCGTACTTGCGTGATCACCTTCAAGCCCAATGGGCACTTGGTAAGGCAGACGGCGGCTTTGTATTTGTAAATAACGGCATCGAGGCATTTCTGCGAATCCTGAGCGACATAGTCGATCATCTGGTCGCCTTGGGGGAGGTCGACCCGCGCACGGACTCTACGGAAGAGGTCTTTGCTAAAGTTCAGCCCTACCTCGATCCTTTGGCAACATTTCTAGCCGGCATTAGCTATACGACGGCAGCCGAGTTTAGGAGAATGTACGGTAGTGCCGGCCGAGCGAGGTATTGGCGAAAGCTGCAAGGAGCGATAAATTCTGCTATTCCGGAGTTTGATCCTCTAGGGCTTGCAGAGTTCCGCGAAAATGAATCAACGGCCTTCAATGCAGACGCATACCGGATGATCAGCGGAATAGAAAAATTCCTCAAGGCGGACGTAAGACGTAGGCTCGAAGATCATTTTGGGCAGGCATGGGAAAAACAAGGAATCCCGATCCAAGTTCTAAAAGAGGCTACGGCTATTGCGATTGATAAGAATTACGACAAGAGAGAAGAGGCGGACGACGTCGAGCCATGGGATTGCATGCATCTGATTAATTACTTGCAGATATTTCAGAAAAGTTTTAAGAACTGGGAGGTAATTTTCCAGGACAGGTACACGCGACCGGGAGATAAGTCGGGGGGCTGGAAAGATAAAGCCGCGTGGCTGCAAGAGCTAAATCGAATCCGGAATAAGGTATCTCATGCCGGAACGCCTGTGACGGAGCGAGAATACAACTTCGTCGTTGCGATTGACACTTGGCTTGGGCTCCATGACGAACAGTAGTCTTACAAGCGCTGTAGGCGCTATTGAATTTTACGAACTTGAATTGCGCGCTTAGGCAGGCGAAGCATGTAGGCGCGCTTCGCGTGTTCTGCCCGGCGACGTCGTTTCGCGGCTGGAAGCTCGCAATGAGGGTCTACCTCGCGTTCGAAGCGCTTGAGGAAGGCTTCACGGGCTGGGCGGGGGCGGGCACTGCGGTCGCGGGTGCGGGCCCAGGGGATCTCGGCTGCTATCCGCTTGTCGATGTTCTTACACAGGTGGCACCACCTCCGGCTGCTGGCTGTGGATAACTGACTGTGAAAAAGTTGTCCGCGGACCTTGTTTCTGCGCCCTTACATGCAGACACGCGCGAGGTGAGACGAGACAAACTCGTGAGACAATCACCCACGGTGACATTTTGCATGGTGTCGGCTCATGCCCAAACGGTAGGCGGAGCCATACGTCAAAGGCCATCTCGCGGTGCGATATCACCGTGAAATGGCCTTTTGAAGCCGGAAATCCTTGTGCGGTCAGAGCGGCCGAATCTGTTACCTATCGCAGCGAGTCCGTGAAAGCCACCCACGCTTCGGCGCTGAAGCCGAGCACGGGGCCTCGTCGGTCGGCCGTGTCCCTGACCTGGACCAAGCCTTCGTCGCTGGCCGTCTCTACACAGTCCCCGCCGTTGGCGTCTGAGTACGTGGACTTACGCCACTGGCCCATTGCCTGCCCAGCCTCTCGATCAATGCCGCCGACTCTGACGCCTTCAAGCACTCGCAACGAAGGCTATCGAACAGGCGCAACAGGGTCGAAACGGTTTCGCCGTCGCTGAACACGTAACCGCCGGCGACGTGCTCGGCGTAGGCGACGCTGTCGTCGGCCACGATGAACCCGCTGGCGTTCGCGGCGTGTGCGACCGTGGGAAGGACCTGTAGCGTCACGTTTGGCATCGCCCCCACGGCGGCGAGCTGGCGCATCTGCTCCGCCATCGCCTGGGTGCTGCCCACTTGTCGGTACAGGGCAACCTCGTCCACGACGAACCACGTCAGAGGAGGGCTGTCCTGCATCAGGATCCGGCGCTGGCGATCCATTCGCGCGTTGAGTCTGGCCGTGATCGCGGCTGCTGACGCCCCTGGGGACGTGGACAGCAGCGACTGCGCGTATCCCTCGGCCTGGACGAGCCCGTGCACGATTCCGGGCACCCAGGCCCGGATGCTGGTCGCCTTGTCTTCCAGCTCTGACCATGACCGGAAGCCAGCGGGGACTTCGGCCCACTCGCGGGATTCCTCGTACCAGTCGAGAAACCACCCCCGACGCTCGGGAAAGACCTGATCGCAGGCCTTAGCCAGTGCTTCGCTGGGCGGGCGCTTCGCATTCTCGATCCGGCTCAGATGCCCGGCATCGAATCCGACGCGCCCCGCGAACTCAGGCAGCGACCAGCCGTGCGCCTGCCTCTCCTTGCGCATCTGCCGGCCGAAGTGCCCGGCCGCACCAAGCGGTTTGCCAGCCATAGACCAAGTTTGGCAGGTTCGGACGCCGGAATCACGGACTGTCGCATGGTGATTACACGCTTCGCGGCCGCGCGATTCAGGCAGAGGAAAGGCCAATGGATGACATCAGCGACGAACTCAGGCAGCTAGACGACTTCCAGGTCATAGACGAGAGGCGTCGTCTCACAGACACGATCGCCGCACTGACCGATCGGTACCGCAAGATCAACGAGGAAATGAAGAGGAGGGTGACCCTGCGATGGATGGTTCCGTGACGGATTTGGCGATGGCCCGCGGCATCCCGGCCGCAGCCGCGCGGATGCTTGCCGTGGAGATCCTTCTGGCCGAGCCGGAAGCGCTCGGCGACGATGTGCTCGAATCCTGCCTCTACATCTTGCGAGACAAGCTGAGAGCTGCCTAGCCTTGATCTTTCGCGCCTTTGATCTGCTGGCTTGAGGTGTTCGGCTGGGGTTGGTTTTCTGGTGCGGGCGATGCCCGGCTGGCCGGCTGTCGCGCCGGGTGGGCGGGGTTCCACGGGCCCTAGTGTTTGCTCCTTCCGCGTCGCTGGGGTGTTCCGGCTGGTCAGCCGGACGGGAGAGCCTGCAGGCGGGTGACCGCGGCGGTGACCTCGCTGGCCCAGGGCCAGCGTTCGGCGAGTCTCAGGCGCAGGCGGCGGCCGCTTCGGGCGAGCCGGCCGGCGACGGAGAACAGGCGCAGGCGGAGCCGTTTCGGTTCCCAGCGGCGGGCGTCCCCGGCCAGGGCGAGCATCTGGGTCCAGGCCAGCAGGTCGCAGGCCAGCGCGACGACCTCGCACCAGAGCTGGTTGGCGGCGAAGCCCTTGAGCGGCAGGTTCCGCAGGCCGGTGTCCTTCGCGCAGCGGATCCGGTCCTCGCACCGGGCCCGGCGGCGGTGGCGGAGCTCGAGGCCGGCGAGCTGGCCTTTCCTCGCGTCGGTGGCGAAGGCGGTGAACCGGTGCCCGCCGACGTCGGTGAACCGCAGCTGCGCGCCGGGGTGCGGCCTTTCCTTCCGGACGATGACCCGCATGCCCGCGGGCCAGCCGTTCAGGTCGAGCAGCCCGGTGACGTCCGCGACCCAGGCGCCCTTCCGGACTTGCCCGTCGCCGTCGTAAGCCGGCGTCCAGCCGTCATCGGGGGCTTTCAGGACCGCCGCCTGGATTTCATCGGTGATAGTCACGCCGACGGAGTAGTGCAGCCGCCGGGACCTCGCGGTGCGCCACTTGAGGAACTCATGCGTGCCGCCGCCGGAGTCGGCCCTGACCAGGACCCTGCGGCGCAGGTGGCGGGGCAGCTGGGCGATCGCCAGCCGGGCGGTTTCAATGTGGTCGGCGGCGGTGTTCGATCCCGCGTTCCCGGCTCTCAGCGCGATGGCGAGGGACTCGCCGTTCCCGGCCGCCCCGTGGTCGGCCCAGGCGGTCATCGGGTGGAACCCGAACGTCTTCTTCCAGGTCGGGGCGGCCTGCTCCTTTTCCGAGTGCGCGATCACGATGGTGGCGTCCAGGTCGACCGTGACCAGCCCGCCGCCGCCGGGCGCGGCCGTCCCGGCCAGGGCCCGCGCCCGCTCCCGGGCGGCCGCCCGGGCCGACCGGACGGCCTTCAGCGACCGCGGCAGGTCCCCGGCCAGCCGGCTGACCAGCCGGGACACTACCGGGTCGGACGCGACCGGGCCCGCCAGCTGAGGCTGCTCCCGCAGGATCGCGATGCCGGCCAGGCAGTCACCGCCCAGCGCGACCGCCGCGGCCAGGTCCGCGATGACCTTGCCCGGGTCGTGGACCGCCCGCGGCACCCGCCACCGGGACAGGTTCTCCGACAGGCCCCGGCCCAGCCCGGTCACCCGCATCGTCTCCCACAGCAGGACCGCCCCGGCCTGGGACACCAGCCCCCGGCCGTCAGCGGACACTGAAACACGGCTACCGCGTGCGCTATTCTTCACCTGGAAAGTGCCTTCGGCTCGCTGGTGGACAGGACTCTCGACAAGCCCAATCCTCCGAGGTCAAAGGCACTTCTTCATTTATATAGACGGCCCCGCACTAATACCAGGCGAAAGCCCGAGGCTAGAAACGGTCGCCAGGGGACAGGCGTCGGTGTGCGTCGCGGGCGCGTTCGTCGGCCGCGCTCGCGGCGTAGCGGCTGAGCATGGCCCGGGACTTCCAGCCGGCCTTGGGCAGCCCGCACGCGGAGGTAGCGGTCGCTGTCGCGGGCGGCCTTCTTGCCGATCGACAGCACCATCTCGCGAGGTCCCTTCACGGTGACGCGCACGACCCCGCCGCGCAGGTCGACGTCGGACAGGTCAGGGTCCGAAGCGTCGCAGCGCAACCGCTCATGCCATCAAGGCGCATCCCGGTGTCAAGGAACGTCCGGATGATCGCCAGGTCGCGCCGGTTACGGAGGTCCTGTCCTGTGCAACTGTCTAGCAGCCACTTGATGTCGACGTCGGGCAGTACCGGCACGGCTGCTCGGGGATAAGCGGCTTGCGCATCTTCGCTATTGGCGATGCGTCGATCTCGCCTTCCTCGTCCAGCCAGCGGAAGAACTGCTGTAGCGAGCGGTAGCGCGTCGCGGCCGACGACGCAGACGTGCGCTCAAGCTCGGCCGCGATGAACGCCTCCACGTGCTCCCGCTTGATGGCAGCGACCGCCGTGGGCATGCCTTGGCCGGCGAGGTACGCGGCGAACAGGGCGCCGTCGTCCGTGTAGCCGCGAACCGTGCGGGGAGACAGGTTTGCGGCCTGCAAGTGGAGGCGCCAGGACTCCAGAAGTACGCTAAGCTTTCCTACGCCAGAGGGTGCTCCGGTCGTCGTCATACTTGCTAAGTTAGACGCTGTTGCACCGCTATGCGAGGCTTGCGGTAGGCTCTGTCTGAAGCGAAGCCGCAGGTCAGACAACTGAAAACGCGCCCCTTTAGCTCAGTCGGCAGAGCGTCTCCATGGTAAGGAGAAGGTCTACGGTTCGATTCCGTAAAGGGGCTCCCGAACGTGAGCACGAAAAACGCCACCCCATCAGGCTAGAAGCCGATCGGGTGGCGCTCTTGTTTTTCCGGCTTTCTACGGCCCCTGCCGGTCTCCTACGGCTGTCTGTGACGAATACGTGCCGAAATCCTCAGCCTTCGCCGTCGCCTTCCTCGCTGGGTGGCTCGCCGTCGTTGTCCTCGCCGTCGCCGCCCTCGCCGGGGTCGCCGAGCGCTTCCTCTATGCGCCGCTTGGCGATGGCGTCTTGCCCGTCCAGGCACTTGGCGTACATCCTGAGCAGGATGGTGACCGCTATCTGATTTGCTCAGACGGCCTGACTTCTTTCGTTTATAGGCCCGTCCGCCCAGGCCCTGCCAGACAGAGGCGGGCACCCAAGTGATGATCGCCAGCACCCCGACTGCTGGAGCGCTGGGCTCGCGAGGCGTGGGTGGCGCGGGGAGGGAGCCCGGTGATGACCGGGCTGGGGTTGAGCTTCCAGGAGGAGAAGCAACAGAGCGGGGCGGCGGGAACCACATGAATCTTGAGGAGATCGTAAAGGAACTGGCAGGCGCCGGGCCCGGCTCGGCGGCAGACGCCCGGCGGGCAGAGGAGGCTTTCGCCCAGGCATGGCGGCGGGCTGAGGAAGACCCCCGCGAAAGGGACCGGCGGGTGGCGCAGAAGGTACAGGTGCTGGTGGCCGGTGACATGGACGGTAGCCAGGCGACAGAAACCGTGAGCTTTCCGCCAGCGGGACTGCCGCTTCTCAGGCCTCGCACGAGTGCTCGCTGGTGGAGATAGTGGCGTGCGGAGCCTCCGGGTCCACGCGGTGACGCTCGAGCTCGGGGGCGGCGGCGGTCCTGGCCTGGCCGGCCAGGCCAGTCCTTCTGGAGCACGGGCGCAGGGCGCGCGTAGTCCCTGGCGGCGCTGTCCGGGGTCGGCGGTGTCCTCGAGGGGCCCGGGTTCCCTCACTGGAGTGCGGCCAGCAGAACCTGCTCGTTGGCGCGGATAAGCTCCTGGTCTGCGCTGGCCCACCTGACCGCTTCCTCGGCCCGGGCGCGCTGGGCGGCCGGGTACCTCGCGTCCCGGATTGCCTGCCTTGAGTGCAGCAGTATCCGGTCCTGGCTGCGGATCATCGCATGGATCAGGGCCTCAGGCGGGACGGGACCGTAGGCATCGCGCAGCTCGCGGAGGTGCGCTGCCTGGGCATCGGCGGGCACGTTCCCCTCGGCCTGGATGCACCAGGTCCAGGCCATGTAGCCGAGGTCGTCCAGCCGGTCGCCCGGCCGGCAGGAAGTCCAGTCGATGAAGGCGACGGGCATCCCGCCGGAGAAGATCGTGTTGAACGGCCCCGCGTCGCCGTGTAGGTCAGGATGTCACGGCCGCGGTCATCGACGCCGAGGTAGCGCGGCGCGTCCCTGGCACGGCGGACCGTGTTACCGACGCGGACGACCTCGCTCGCGTTCCGCGCCGGTAAGTGATTCCTCGCGCACCAGTCCTTGGTGCCGCCAGCATGCCGCCGCCACCGGCAGATCCAGATGAGAAACCGACAGCTTCACCGACAGCTCGCGTGAGAAGCCGATCCCGCGGCGCAGGTTTCCGTGACCACTTCGGTGTGAAAGAAGCGCTGTCCTGCCGGCTGCCCGGCGTCGGCTGCCCTGCCTCCGGGAGTCATCCTCGGGGAGTGCTTTCACGTGGCGCCGGCATGAGGCGATGCCCCACGACGGGTGAGCCAGCTACGTGGTCCACGGGACAAAGGACACGGCGGATCGTTGCTCGCCAGGGGGCGAGCAACGATCCGCCGTCGTCGAGGGTAGGGGTCTGCGGAGGGGTCGCCTTGCCGGGTTAGAGGCCGGCGTGGGCTGTGGTGGTGCTGGTGCCTGGCTTGGTGATCAGTGCGACGGCGGCGCCGGCCAGGGCGACGGCGGCGGCGACGAGGAAGGCGCTGTGCATTCCGGCGGTGAAGGTGTCGTGGCTGATCTGGGTGATGAGGGCGGCTGTCCGGGCGGG
>Ga0265338_10004209_pt1 | contig 19619 bp, 17 predicted proteins | sample 42126metaG_FD_193579 | JGI IMG/M metagenome (GOLD analysis project Ga0265338, IMG submission 193579) | Rhizosphere microbial communities from Carex aquatilis grown in University of Washington, Seatle, WA, United States - 4-21-26 metaG | ecosystem: Host-associated > Plants > Roots > Rhizosphere...
GATGTATCTGTCCACTCGCGCCGCCGTCACTGCGTCCAACCCGTTGAACCATTCCGCGAATGGCGAGCGTCCGTCCACGATGTATTCCCGAATCTCAAAAGAGCCGTTCATATAGTAGCATTTATGTTACCATTGTCAACACGCCAATTTTTAGTTCGTGGCGCTGCCAACGCTGCTCGTGACCAGGAATGCCGTCAATCCAAAACTCCTTTTGGCAAAAATTTCCGCGCGAACGGATCAGTCACAGAAACTCGTTCGGACCGCCGCGAGTTACCCCCCCGCCCCCTTCTGCCAGCCGATTTTGTTGTTACAGTGTTGTTACACTTTCTGCACGTTTTGGTGCGTTTTGGTGCGTGAAACAGTGCTTTGACAGTCACCCGGAAAAGGTGCACAATCGTGAATGTTTATGGGGTTATGACGCATGTTTTCGCACCATCACGCAAACCTAATTTTTGGCTTCGACCCCCTCCGTCGGCACCATTTTTTATGAACCATCCCACGGGCTTCTGTCACCTCTGCCGATGCTATTTCCCGAGGGTTGCGTTCGCGTTGTCTCTTGGTTTCACCCCGCTCCTTTCAGCCGCCATTATCGGCACCAACACACCCGCTCAACCGTTAACCAGCAAACGCATCGCGACCCTGCCGGCGGTGCAACGGGCGGTTTGGACAAAATATTTGAAACGCTCGGAACGGCAATGGCAGGCGGACCAAAATTTTCTCCGAACGGAAAAGCGCGACCATGGTGTCAAAACCGCCATTATTCCTCCCTCAAGCAATTCGGCCAGAAGTATTCTGCTGAACCGGCCCCTGCCCTGGTATGGCAGCAATGAGGCTGTGCGGATTGCCGGCATCATCGTCTCGTTTCAGACCCCGGCGGGGGGCTGGAGCAAAAACCTGAATCTGGCGGAACGGGCACGCACACCGGGGGAAAGTTTCGCGCCCGACAACAACTCACGGCTTCCTGGCAAAGGCGACTTCGATTTGCCGCCGGCCGGTCATTGGGACTACGTTGGAACCTTTGACAACAACGCCACCGTCTCCGAATTGTATTTCCTGGCGAAGGTCATCGCCGCCGGCGGAACCAATCAGGTCGCACCTTGTCGCGTATCGTTTCTGCGCGGTCTGGATTACATTTTTGCCGCGCAATATCCCAATGGCGGCTGGCCACAGGTCTGGCCGCTGCAAGGCGGTTATCATGACGCCATTACTTTCAACGACGGCGCAATGATCAACATTCTCAGTTTGTTGCGCGACGTTTCCTCCGGGACAAACGAATTCGCCTTTGTGCCTGAACAAACTCGCCGGCTCGCCCTCGCCCGCCTCCAGCACGGGCTTGAATGCATTTTGGCCACCCAGATGGTCGTGGATGGCCGCCGCACGGTGTGGTGTCAGCAACACGACCCGCTCACGCTTCAGCCCGTTTCCGCGCGAAATTATGAGATGCCATCCGAAGTTAGCAGCGAAAGCGCGCAAACCATGATGTTTTTGATGGAGCAGCCTCACCCCGGCCCGGACATCATCGGGTCGGTGAACGCCGCGGCGGCGTGGTTCGAGAAAACCCAAATCCCCGATATGGCTTTCAGGTTTGTTCCGGGCGAAGGGCGACGTCTCGTGCACACGCCGGGCGCCGGGCCGATTTGGGCGCGTTATTACCAAATCGGAACCGACCGTCCGATTTTCGGCGACCGCGACAAAACCATCCACGATAACTTGAATGAAATTTCCAACGAACGCCGCAACGGATACGCCTGGTTCACCGATTCCCCGCAAAAGGCGCTCGCCCGTTGCGCCGAGTGGAAAAAAGGCTTGTCTGAATAAGGAGCACGTCCTGAAACAGGGTCAGATTTTCAGGACGTGCCAGGAATTGACCCGGAGATATGAACCGGGCCAAATTATTAATAACCAAGCGGCGGAGGCGTGGAGGAGGCAACCGAACTCTTTCGGGCTCCCGCCGGGGCAATCCGATTTACAACATTCACGCCGTTTATGTTGTCGTAACTGAACGTGAGGCTTTCTCCGGGCCGCAGGTCGGTCAATTTGCCATCTGTTTTGCCGTTCACAACGATGGCGCAGTCATCGCCCACGCTGAATTTCTTCGTGGCGAACGTGGCCTTGGCTTTCATGGTTTTCTCGCCCAGGTCAATCGCCGTCAGATCCCCCGTGAACGTTGCGCTGGTCTGCGCAATTTCCCGCGCGGTGGCTTTTCCGTTCGGTACTTCATAGGTCACCATCACGTGATCGCCGGCTTGAATGTCCGCAACCGTGCCGGATTTATCGCCCCGCAACGTGATCTCGCAATCGGCAGGAAGTTGGAACTTCTTGTCCATCATGCCCAGATGCAGCGTCATGGTTTGCGCCTTCGGTTCGATGGCCTTGACCATGCCCTCGTCCCACAGCGGTTTTTGGGCCACCCGGTCGGCCACCAGCACGCCGTAAGCATTTTGATAACCCACCGTGACCCGTTGGCCGGGCCGCAGGTCGCCAATCGCACCCGTGTCCTGGCCCACAATGGTGTAGGCGCAGTTATCGCCGAGGTTGAATTTCCTGGTGCTGAACGGATAACCTTGCACCTCCAGCATGTTTTCCTTCGGGTCAATCGAAACAACCGTGCCCGTGTAGGTTTTGTCCGGTTTCACCGCCGGGCCGTTTGCCGAGGCGTCGTCCGCTGGCGTGCGGTACGCCGCCGTCGCTGTCAAAACAGCCGCACAAACTGCCATCCAGTTTTTCGATCTGGTCGTTTTCATGTTGTTCCTTTGTTTCTTGTTTGCTGTGTTCGTCAGAACCAATAAACGCATGCCGATGCTGCCGGTTTCAGCACGAACCGCACTCCAAAATCAACAGCCGGCGGTGAAAGGGTGGCAAACCGGTCGTTTGGATTGGTTGTGGTTGAAGAAACGACCGGTTTGCCGTTTGAAAACGCGGGACATAATGAAGGTTGCACCCGCAGGCATTCATTTATGTTTGCAGCCGCGGCATCATGTGGTTGATGTCATTGAATTTCAATTTACCCTCCAGACCTTTGCGGCGGCGCCTGCCATCGGCGGGATGTAGTGAAATGCCGCGGGTCGCCCCGTGAAGCGCGCCAGGCGCTCTTCCGCCGGTTCGGCCAACAGGTTGTGGATCGTGCGAAAAAGTTGTATGAAATTGAGCGGCTTTTCCAGCAAGGCGCCGACGCCCGATGCCACTGCATGAAAGAACAGGTTGGGACGGTCGGTGATCAGAATGACCGGCAACAACGGATTTTTCGCTGAAAGCTGCCCGAAAATTTCCCATTCATCCTCGAGCTGCGTTTTTAAATCCAGCAGCACGAGGTCAAAGTTCGTGATCGAGACGAGTTCCATCGCTTTGACGCCGTTGGCCACTGTCAGTACGAGAAAATCCTCCTCGGCCAGCAGCCGGCGCAGGATTTGACGGGTGGCGGGATCGTCGTCCACCAGCAGGATTTTGCGTTTTGCCGGTCTCCCGGTCATCGATTTCGTGACCGGCTCGGAAACTTCAAAGGTTGCATTCATAACGCGCTTCCTTAATACATGGTTGATTCTGTTCTGGCCGCGGAACACCGCGCCGCTTTTTGCTAATCCGTTCTGTTAGACAAACTTTAGCGCAAGGCGTGCCAACACGTTGAAACGCAGTTTATTCGTCTTTTGGGCGGGATTTGCGCGATTCAAATGCGCATCACATCGGGCGGGTGGTAAATTTTGTTCCAGTACTGATACTTCCCTGACCATGGCAGAGCTTTTATGAGGTGTTCAATCTTAAACCGGTAATCGTAAATATGAACGTCCCTTCGACTTACTGCTTCCCCACTCTCGACGCTGTTTGGCAAACTGCCGGATGCGGCCGCCCCATCCATACGACCTCAAAACCCGGGAAAAAATGCCCACCCACCAGGTCTGCATTGTGAAACCAGGACCAGTTCTGCGTAAGCAATGAGTTGTCCAGCAGCGTCACTCGGGCAGGTTGTTGCAACCCGCATGGCGTGGTCAACCGGTTCCTCCTCACGATAATTGAAGGCAACCGTCAATAAGCCACAATGCGGTAAAACCGACTGGAGGCTGAAGTGGGATCCGTGATGGTCTCCAGCGTGTCGTTGCCTCCAACGAGACCGCCTAGATTCGACCAGCTGGGATCTGTCACTGCGTTTTTGTATTGCAGCCGATAAGAATGCCAGGACTCGGTGGGCAAGGTGATGGCGAAGTTCGTCCCGCTGCCATCAAGACCGGCGCTGAGGGCAAAGGTCGGATTCAGCCACAGGTTGTTGGCTGTGGCCGTCGTGACAGCAGAGCCGAGCGTTGCGCCGGTGCCGTTGATAATATGAGTCATTTCACTTCCGGTTTGCGCGGTGATAAGCACATTTATCATATCATGCACATTGACTTGTTGAGAACTGGTTGGAGTCTCGATGGTATTAAAGCATTTTACGTTTGAGGTATTAAACACACCATAGACGCCAAGCCCGTAAGCCTGATGGCTCGTGACACCGCTCGCGACTTTGTAGGACGCATACCCGTTCACACTGTTATGCGACCAGGCGCTTTGAGTCGGTGCGTCATAAGGCAATTCGGACTGGTAAAAATAAACCCGTCCCCAATTGCCGTTCCACAACGTCTGATACTGCTCGTGATGCTCGTTGAACAGCCCATAGATGGTCACATTATTGCCATTCACCACCAAGCCGCTCTGGCTTGGATTGATGGTCCAACCGACGGTGCCGGAGTTGCCATGATCCGCCCGCCACAACCAGAGGTTATCGCCCACGACATTGTTGGCATTAATCGTTACGCAATTGGTCGTGGTACCGATGAACTGCCCGCCCACCCGGCTGCACAGATCGTATAGACAGATTGGATCCGCCGAATGATCCACGGCATTGGTCGCCGTCCCGACTTCCAGCAGCGACGGCGACGCGGTGGTTCCAGCATCGAAGATAATACCCGACACCTTCACACCATCCACATCGGATATCACCATCGCGGGATTTCGATTGGTTGGTATCAGCGTAGGGAATCCAAGGCCGAGGACGATCGTATCGGGATTCGTCACGAGGATGCTGTTCGTCAGATGATAAATTCCGGGAGTCAAAATCAAATTCAGGCCGGAATTCAGGGCGGCATTGATGGTTCCGGCATTGTCCACTCCCGGTTGGGCAATGTAGAACTGGCTGACGGGGACTGAAACTCCGGGAGTCGGGCCGCCGGCCCAGGATGTTCCCACGCTGTTAGTCCTCAAATTGGGCACCATGACGAAGAAATTGGTGTTACTGTCAATATACAAAAAAGGCTTTTCCCGAATTAACGGCATATTGGTGATGACGGTATATGACGGATAAGGACCCGGCCAAGTTTGAGGAGGCGGACTTGAATCGCCAAGAAATACAAAATTCCAATTCCCGCCGGACCAGCCCACATAGCTGTTGTTTCTGGAGAGCCATTGTTGCTGCCCAATGGGATTGACACTGCCATCAATCTTAGAATCGGCCAGGAAGCCGCCACTGGCCCAGTTTTGGCTACCGCTCCATTCGCACAAGTACAAGTTGTTTTGGACGTGCATACGGCGAAAGGAGGTGCCCTGTGACACAGCCCACATCGTGTAGCCGTTTGTTGAAGATACAGCCAGATTCTCAGAGGACACCCAGAAGTTGCAGGTAGCGTTGCCATTCGGCAAAAATGCATGACAATCCAGCGAGCCATTTATTTTGACATTGTCCGGCGATTGTCCCAAACCCAGCACTTGCATGTAGTAGCCCATGTTGATAGCCAGATTGCTGTATTGTCCCGGTTTAAAGAAAAGGGCATAGCGTTGCGTGCCGAATTGATTGTTTTGCTGCTGTGAAAATACGGTGTTCAACTGGCTTTGAATACTGGCCATGGACATCGAAGAATCAAAAATGAGAACGTTTGCGCCAAAATTCGGCGTCTGGGAATGCAGGTTGAAACTGCCGCAGACCAGGTTTAAAACGGCAACCATTGCGACATAATGAAATCGGGAACGACATGGGCAATTCATAAAATACTGATGATATTTGATAAAACGTTGGTCAGAGACAGAAGGGTGTGGTTGAATAATTGCTACACCAGCACATTTGTACAATAAAATATCACATGCAAACTGAAGGTCAATCCCAAATGAGCCGAGGCGAACAGGAAGACTTTGGTCATCAAACGATGGTGTTCACAGCCAGAAAGTCCAACGGCTGGAACAGCAAAGGCAAAATTCTGAAGCCTGAATTGTGAATGCTGAAAAGTCCTTTAGCCTTCCGCCTTTAGCCTTTAGACTTCACCGGTTCGATTCCATGGATACGCCCCAGATCAGCCCCCTGTTGGATTGGTTGTTGCGGAAGCATCCCGACACGCCGAAGAGCCGCGCCAAACAATGGATTCTGGCAGGGCGGGTCAGCGTCAGCGGCGTCATCATCCGCAAACCCCATCAAACCATCCCGGACCCGGGCGATGCGCTGGAACTGCGCGACCGTCATGCCACCACCCTGGCGTGCGGTTCCGGCTGGCAGATTCATCCGCGCGTTTCGTTGCTTTACCTGGATGCCGCCCTCGCCATCGTCAACAAGGGACCCGGCCTTATCTCCGTGCCGGCACCAAATTGCGAGCTTTCCGCGCTCAGCATCCTCGCCGATTTCCTGGCGGGAAAGCTGAAGGCCCAAAATCGCGGTGTTGCCGGCAAGTCATTGCCGCCGGCCTATCGCCGGCTTGAACCTTTGCCGGTCCATCGCCTCGACCAGTATACTAGCGGCGTCTTTTGCATGGCGACCAACTCCGCGGCGCGCCACCACCTCATCGAGCAATTAAGGGCGCACACCATGAAGCGGGAGTATGTGGCGTTTGTGGAAGGACGTCCGGGCAAGCCCGCTGGCACCTGGCGGCAGTGGCTGCAATTGAGCCGGGACGAACTACGCCAGCACGTGCTTTCGGAAACCCAACGCCCGGACCCGGGCGCCGAAGCCCGCGAGGCCATCACGCACTATGAAGTCATCACGGAATATCCGCTGGCCGGTGGCAAAGCCTTCGCCACCAAGTTGCGGCTCCGGCTGGAGACCGGTCGAAAACATCAAATCCGCGTCCAGGCCGCCCACGCCGGGCTTCCCTTGATCGGCGATCGCACGTACAACCCGGCCTGTCGCGGACCGGACCACTCGAACACGATCATTGATTTCCCGCGTCAAGCCTTGCACGCCGAAGTCCTCAGTCTGGAACATCCGGAACAACCCGGCCAGCGCATGACCTGGACCGCTGAATTGCCCAAAGACCTTCGCCAGCTCGATGCCGCCCTGCGTTCCGCACGATTCCAGAAAAGTTAACCTTTAGCCTTTAAAGTTACCCCCCATGCCCTTCACTGTAACTCAACCACTGGAAAGACTCCCAACGTTCCCCGAACTTCAAGCGCTCGCCAGAGAGCATGATGTCCGGATCAACGGCAACGAACTGGCCGGAGATTTCTGCCATCCTGACTCGGAGCAGCCCAAGGTAACAGGCAATTATGTCTTTGAGCCGAACGGCGACATCCACGGCGATTTTACCGGTCACGTCATGGGGAAATTGACCGGGACATTCGTGTTTACGACCGGAAAAGCCGAGCTCACCGTCACCGTAATGCCTTTCCTGCTGCCCGAGTCAGTTCTAAAATCCAGGATGTCCGAGGCGCTAAAAGGGCTCTGTGCCAAATTTTCCGCGTAAAGCTGCGCCACGCGGTTTGGTGCCATCCTGGTTTGAAATGAATCACTTTTTATTTCAGGATTTTGCGATAATAATAATCACACGAATCAACCACCCCCAAACCTACGACCCATGCAAACGACCAACCGGCATTTCCTCCGCTTCAAGAATTCGAGCATTTTTTGCGCCTGGCTGGCGGCCTTTTCCCTGCAGGCCGCCGCGTCCAGCACGGAAACCGGAGCCAATATCCCATGGGATTGGTCGGGTGTCATCGGCACCGGGCAAAGCCTGGCCGTCGGCGAGAAAGGCCAACCGGTCCTCTCGACGAACCAGCCGTACCACAATCTCAAGCTCTCAACCGGGCATCGGCCGTGGCCCATCGATCCGGACGATACCAACCTGACAATGGTGCCGCTGGTCGAACCCATCGGCCGGCATTCCACGAATTATCCAAGCTCGTGGCCGGACAACATTGCGGGCGAGACCCCGCATTCGGCCATGGCCAACGAAATCACCGCCCTGGTCCGGGCCGCATCGGGCCGCGACCTCATCGGCGTTCATGGGGAAGTGGGTGAAAACGGGCAGGGCATGATTTACCTGAAAAAGAATGCCAGGCACGTGGGCGTCAACGGCCGTTCCTACGAGGCGGCCATGATCGAAACCAAAGCCATCACCCGCCTGGCCAGGGCCGCCGGCAAAACCTATGGCGTTGGCGCGATCACCCTCACCCACGGCGAAAGCGACGCGGGCAATGAAAATTATGAGACCGATCTGTACCAGTTGTGGTCCGACTACAATACCGACCTTCCGGCCATCACCGGACAGAAGCAGAAGGTCCAGATGATTGTGTCGCAGCAGAATTCCTGCAATGACCGCTCCGCCTCCACGTTGGCGCAATGGAAGGTCGGGGTTGACCATCCTGCGGACATTGTCTGTTCGGGCCCGAAATACCAATACCCGTCCGCGGAGGGCATTCACCTGACCGCCGACGGCTACCGGCAACTCGGCGAGAAGTACGGGCAGATTTACTACGAGCGGGTGATTCTCGGCCGGGACTGGGAACCACTGCAGCCCACCACTGTGGAGCGCAAAGGTGCGGTCATCACGGTGCACTATCATGTGCCGGCGCCGCCTCTGGTTTGGGAGACCGACTTTGAGGCGCCGCACCCGTCCATCGAGGAATGGAAAAACGGCAAGGGCTTTGAGGTGAGCACGGCGGGTGGAGAAAAAGTGGCCATCGCTTCCGTGGAGATTTCCGGCGATACGGTGGTCGTCACCTGCGCATCGGATCCTGGACCCGGTGTGCGCGTGGGTTATGCCATGACCGGTGAAAAGCCCCGGATGGCGGCTCCGTTTCAAGGGACTTTTCGCTGGGGCCAGTTGCGGGATTCCGACCCGTTCAAGGGCGCCATTACGGGAAAAGTGCAACCCAATTTCAGCGTTGCCTACGAAATGGTGGCGCCGTGAACGGCGGTCGGAACTGGTTGAGCGTTGGGAAGATCGGCGTGTCGCCCACCCTAATTCAAGGGACTTTGTTATCTTCGTTTCCTTCGGTCAAAAAAGCTTGGACCGAAGGGAACGAAGTTGTTTGGGACAGGACTCTTCAAGCCCCGGTGTGATGATAAAATTCAGTAAACCATTTGAAATGTTTATTAAGATGCGCTAACTTGTTTCTGCTTAGTAAAACATAGCGTAATATGCCGGCGGGCGTGGTTTTCGGCAATATGTTTCCCACGCCCGCCGCGTTTCTGGCCACAACCGTGAGCCGGTGAAAGGGCCAGCTCTGGAATAGGGAAATATAAAAAGTCCAAGGTCCAAAGTTGAGCGTTGAGAATTAAGAGCGAATCAGCCAGCCTGAGGCCATGAACGTATTCCTCGTCAACGCATACGTCGAACGATGAGCAAGCCATCACGCATACCGGGCATCAGCCGGATTGACCAGAAGGCCAAGCACAATCACGGGTTTTTTGTGCGGCTGCAGCGCCACGGCAAAACTTACTCCGCCTTCTTCACCGACAAAATCCATGGCGGACGGAAACGGGCGCTGGCAGCGGCCCAAAAGCATTACCGCAAGTTGCTGGCGAAATTTGGGCCGCCCATACGGAAGCGGCGCCGCTGGTGGGCGCAGATTCGGAGGCGCAAGGGGTCGTCCGGCATCGTCGGCGTGCAGCAGGTGATGCGTCGTCGTCACGGCGAGGTCCGCAAATATTGGGTGGCAACCTGGAGCCCGAAACCGCATGTTGTCCGGCGAAAGGAATTTTCGGTTTGGAAATACGGGTCGAAAAAGGCCAGACAACTGGCCGTGCGTGTCCGGCGCGCGGGATTGCGGAACATGCAATGATGCCAAACCCGAATGGAATGGAGCCGCCGTGAGCGCGTGGCCCGTTGCCGGGCACTCACATTACTTGAGGCCAATCACCATGGAGTCCGGTCCGCAGAGCGGTTCAACGCGTGTTTCCTTGAAACCGGCTTCATGCATCCAGCCGCAACAATCCGCACCAGTGTAATCAAAACCGCCCCGGGTCTCGATAAGCATGTTAAGGCTCATGAGCAACCCGAAGGCATTTCGCCGCCGGTCGTCGTCTATGATCGCGTCGTAAACAATGAGCGCGCCACCCGGCGGCAGCGCGGCATACGCCCTGGCGATGAGCTTCTGTTTCTGCTCCAGGTCCCAATCGTGTAGAATGTGGCCCATGATGATCACCTCGGCGCCGGGCAGCGGGTCGTCGAAAAAGTTGCCCGGTTGAAAGCGCAATCTTCGGGCCAGACCGAAAGATTGGATGTACTCGTCAAAGATGGGGCCCACCACGGGCAGGTCGAATTCGCCGCCGGTCAGGTGCGGATGGGCGAGGGCCAGCTGGACGGCCACGCATCCCTGAGCGCCGCCCACGTCAATGAAGTTCTTGAATTTATCCCACGGAAATTGCTGCGCCAGCGACCGGGCCGCGCCCATGCTGATGCCGGTCATGGCGGATAGAAATTGTTTGAGCCGGGTCGGGTCGGAATAAAGCTCGGCAAAGGTGTCCTGGGCCTGTTTGCTCTCGTTTTGTGGTTCCCCTGACTTCAGGGCCGGGGTCAGGTCGCCCCAAAACCGATAGAGCCGGGCATTGGCCATCTCCAGCAGGCCGCCGATGTAGGCGGGTTTGGCACGGTCCAGAAACAAATCACCCGCGGGAGTGTTGCCGTAGCGTCCATCCTGCCGTTGCAGCATTCCCAGCGCGACGAGCGCATCGAAGAAATCACTGGCGCCGCGCGGGTGCAGATTCAGCCGGGCGCGCAGCGATTCGGCGTCCAGCGGCCCCTGGCCCAGTTCCGTAAAGACACCCAGTTCGACGGCGCTGAGCAGGGTTTTCGAGCCCCAGAAACCGAGGCCGAGTTGCAAAATTTTGTCCGGCGCGATTTCTTCCGACGTGTTGCCGGACAAAAGATTGCGGTTGAGATGGGAGGCGGCAAATCCGGCCGGCTTCCCGACGCGCCCGTCAACGGTGGATTGATTCGTGGACATGCCATGAATAAATACCATGGTATAAAGAAGTCAAATTGATTTCTTAAGCCGACCTGAAGGTGGACACTGGTTGAGAGTTGAAAGCTGAGGGTGGAAGAAGGCGGGGATACATTTGAACAATGACCCGACTCCCCCTTGATATGCAAGGGCGGGCCGGCTGCAGACGCCAAAGCTCCATCACGCTAGGGATTTGTGACCCGCAACCGAATGAACCGGGCGGTCGCAGCCGGCACGGGCGTATTGTCGCGCACGACCAGTTGCGTAAGCGTGTTCGTGAGCGTCACGGTATTCAGCGGGTCGGAAACCCAACCACCCGGCAGGTTGCCGGAGACTTCGACAATGTAAGTAATGTCGGAAGGGTCCGCGGCGCGGTTGACGGTCAGGGTCAGATAGTTCGTGCCACCGTTGGGTTGGATGCCACCGGATGGCAACTGGGCGGCGGTAGCCGGTGTGGGTGGATTCAAGCCGAGGGCGTATTTGATCAAGTTCGGCACGCCGTCGCCGGCGGGACTGGCGGCATTGGCACCCGCCCCGACATTTGACGGGTTGCCGAAATGACTATTCCGCCATATCTGGAGCGGCGTCAAGGTGGATTGGTCAAGCAAGCCGAACACGGCGACGCCGGTTGCGTAGGTCCCGACATAAGCCCGCGCGCTGGCAATCGTCGGGGTGAAAAATTTGACGGCCTCGCCAAAATTGTCGCGGCCACCGACAGCTTGGGTGCTGTTGTAGAATTCCTTGGCGAGGTTGGTCGCCGCGTAGGCGTGCAAGACAGCCGGGGAAACGCATTCCGTGGCCCAAACGATTCCGTTGGAACTGCCGTTGGCGGAAATGGACGGAGTCGTGCCGGGGTAAGCGAACGTGACGGCGGTTTGCGAAGAAGGGCTCGTGAGCAGGGCGTTCTGGAATGGCAAAGCCTGGAGATAGTTCCCGTTGGGGCCGTAATAAAGCGTGCCATTGAAGTAGGCGGGCGGGGTCCAGGCGCTGCTCCCCAGGACGCCATCGAGTTCCTGATAAATGGCGTTGTCATTGGTTGGATTGAACTTGCCCATGTTCGAACGGTCTACGAGATAAATTTTGCCGTCCTTACCAGCACCGGCGGCGAGCTGGCGGATGTGCCCCTGCCCGTCAATCATGTCCGGCAGCACGAGCGCGCCGCTGGAACCGAGGTCTAGGTCGGCAGCGCTCTCACTGATGGTGTCGGACATGGTGAAATAATCCGCCACGGCGAGCTGGTTGCTGGTGGTCGAGAGTTTAACGAACGCGTTGCCATAATCGCCCTGATTGGGAAACCCGCTCGCGGTCAAGTTGGTGTCAAACGTGCCGTTGCCGGCCAGAAGATAGATGTTGCTGGCGGCATCGGCCGCGAGACCGGCGCCGCTCATCCAGATGCCGCCTTCGCTCCCGTTCGGCGTGATGTTCAACACGCTGGTCTGCGCCAGGGTTTGTTCGTCGTAGCCAATAATCCAGCCGGTATAAGGCCGGATATCACAATGCGATGCCCAGGCGGTGTAAATCACGCCGCCCAATAGCAGCAGTCCGCACCGTTCCTTGTATTGTGCCGGGTCGAAAATAACATTGGTGCCGACGTGGTTGGCGCCCGTGCCCGGATATTGGGCGGCGATGGTCATCGCCGGCAGCCGGTTGGTGCCCGTGGCCAGGTCCAGCGCGTGCAGGCGTTGATAGTAGTTGCCCAAGTTGTCCTTGCTCATGGCGACGACAAAGATTGTGCCGTTGGGGCCAAGCTGGCGGTCAATGACGGGTGTGGCGGTGATGCCGATCTCGGGAAAAATCTGGTCGCAACCGCGATTATCGGAAGACACTTCGTTGGTGCCCAGCATCGAAACCTGCCAGAACAGATTGGTGCTGTCTGCGTCGTAGGCATAGACGCTGTCGTGTTCGGTGGCAACGAACACGACGTTTTGCATGCCTTTCAGCGGAATGGAAACGCTCGCGACGTAGAGCGGTTGGGCATACACCTGGCCATCCGTGTTCAGGACCCACAATTTACCAAAGTGGTTCGTGTTGACGTTGGCGGGCGACAGGATTTGCTCGTTCAAGTTCTGTCCCGTGCGGCCATTGTCGTTGTGATAGGTCAGGACATCGGTGGCTTGGGCCGGGACGGACATTGCGGCTGGAAAGAGAAACAAGAACGACGATACGAAAGCGCCCAAGGTTACCGTTGCCCTGCCCAAGTGTTGCGAGTTTAAGGGTGTTACCACGGGCAGAATCTCGTTCAATTCGGACGGAGTGCAAGCAACAAAAAAAGGACGAAAACACTCCCCCACCTCTCCCGTCGCGGAGCATTGGAAAAATGGAATGCCTGCCAGCCGAATCACACGTAAATGGCGGGAGCAAGCCACCGAAAAAAACACGGGATAAACCGCTGCCGAGCCGCCTTTATTTCTATGCGACGAGGAGGTGAATTGCAGGTTGCACCCACCGACTGATTATTGACAAAGGCAAATTTTGTAATTGTTGCCTGGTACGGGAAGATTAGACTGCAACGGTCATTATGAAAAAACTTGCCGTTGTCGTTGGTGTTTTGGTGGTGCTGGGTCTCCTGGCCTTGATTTTGATCCTGGCCGCGGGCATGAGTTACAATCACCTCGTCAAACTGTCGCAGGCGGTGGACAGCCAATGGGCGCAGGTGCAAAATGTCTATCAACGCCGCGCCGACCTCATCCCCAATCTCGTCGCGACGGTTTCCGGCGCCGCCAATTTCGAGAAATCCACGCTTACGGAAATCACCGCGGCGCGGGCTTCAGTGGGACAGGTAAAGCTTGACCCCAACACCGCGCCGACCGATCCGGCCAAGCTGGCAGCCTTTGACCAGGCCCAGGGCCAGCTTTCGTCCGCCTTGTCCCGTTTGCTGGTGGTGGTGGAGCGGTATCCGGAGTTGAAAGCAACGGAGAATTTTCAGGAATTGCAGGCGCAACTGGAGGGCACGGAGAATCGCATAAGCGTCGAACGCCGGGATTTCAACACGGCGGTCCAGTCTTATGACACCGCCATCAAATCGTTTCCCGAGGTCTTATATGCCTCGGCTCTGGGCTTCCAATACAAGCCCTATTTCAGTGCCACACCCGGAGCCGAGACGCCGCCCAAGGTCCAGTTTGATTTCAATAAAACGGCCCCGGCGGCGACCAATCCTTGAACCGTGCGACGTTGCTGCGTCATCCTGCTGCTGGTTTTCGGCTTTCGCCTGTTCGCGGATGAAGTCATTCCACCCCCGCCAGCCGCCTATTTCAACGACTATGCCGGGGTTGTCTCCGCCGGCACGGCGGCGCAGTTGAACCGGACGCTCGAAGATTTCGAGCGCCAAAGCTCCGATCAAATCCTGGTGGCCGTTTTCCCGAAGATGCAGTCGGACTCATCCATTGACGATTATACCGTGCGCGTGGCGCGGTCGTGGCAGGCGGGACAAAAGAACAAAAACAACGGGGCGGTGCTTTTCGTTTTCGTGCAGGACCACAAAATGTTTCTGGAGGTCGGCTACGGATTGGAAGGCGTCCTGCCCGATGCGCTTTGCAAGCGCATCATTGACAAGGAAATCACGCCGCGATTCCGGGCCGGCGATTTCGACGGCGGCCTGACGGCGGGAGTGCAGGCGATTCTCGCGGCGATCAAAGGCGAATACCGGGGAACCGGAACGACCGTGGCGGAACAGGGACAGGCGGTGAACGTCCATCATGGCGCGGGTGACGTGATTTCTACAATAATCTTTATTTTGCTGATAATTCTGTTCGTGTACTTCCGCTTTTTCTTCCTCCCGTTTGGCGGCGTCCTTTATTCCGGTGGCGGTTGGTCCGGCGGCCGTGGTTTTGGCGGGGGTGGCGGTGGGGGTGGATTTGGTGGGGGTGGTGGATTTTCCGGCGGCGGCGGCAGTTTTGGCGGTGGTGGCGCGGGAGGGAGTTGGTAACTTATGCACCCGCGAACCTTCTCCAAGCATCTGCACCACGACAGTATTGTCGTGGCGATTCATGACGCCGAACACAAGACCTCCGGCCGGATTCGCGTCACCATCAGCCACAAACACGTTGACGACCCGGTGACTGCGGCGCAGGTGGAATTCATGCGCCTGGGCATGAACCAGTCTCCGGAACGAAACGGCGTGCTCATTTTCGTCGCGCCGCGCTCGCACAAGTTTGCCGTCATCGGCGACGAAGCCGTTCACGCGAAGTGCGGGGACGAATTCTGGCGGAAGCTGGCGGACGCCATGACCGGTTACTTTCGTAAATCCGAATTCACGCCGGGCATTATCCACGGTGTGCAAAAAGCCGGTGACCTGCTGGCGGAACATTTCCCGCGTCAACACTAACCGCGGGCGATTTGGGTTTCAACCAAGGGAACCAATGCTGACCGCTGAACATGCCAATCGTCGGGAGACGGCACACAAACTGGCGCGCCGGGCTTTGTTCAGTTTTATTGTGACGTTCGTTCTGGCGCGGATTTGTGTGTTTCTCATCATGTCGGGGCAGATGCCGAATCTTTATTTCTTCCTGCACGGCACGCATGTTCATCATTTGAACTACGGCATTTTCCTGATGTCGGCGGTGTGCGGCTACAGCGTGTTCCGGCGGCCCACCGGCCGGGCGGCAGAAATCACCGCCTTGCTGTATGGCGTGGCGATGGGCCTGACGTTCGATGAATTCGGGATGTGGCTGCATCTGGGCGGCAGTTACTGGCAACGAGCGAGCGTGGATGCGGTGATCGTGGTGTCGGCGCTGTTCGGGCTGGTGGCGTTCGCGCGTTCGCTGGAAAAGTTTGAAGCGCGGCATTTCCGGGCGTTCATCGTTTTGGCGATCGTGCTGGCAAGTTTCGCGGTGGTTCTCTACACGGCCGGCAATCACCTGGGAAACCTTGTGGGACCCACTCTGCACGATTTGGAAGTCGCTTCTTCACCGTAAAGGGGTTTGTCCCCGGGCTGGAGGAACACGTGCTTTTGCAAGCTCGCGCAATGTTTTTGTCTGGCTTCACCCTCCCCCATCGGCAACATTTGCATTCTCCGCTGATGATGGCCTGAATATCGAATACATTTGATGACACACGTTGTGAAAAGTTTTTGCTGCTGCTGGTTCGTCGTGGTGCTGGTTTCCGGCTGCCGCACGCCGCAAGCACCGGCGAATCCCCATTCAAACGCCCGGGCCAGGGCCGTCCTCACGTACTTCCAAAGTCTTGAAGCGCGATCCGACAAACGTCTGTTGTCCGGCCAGTTTTCCAATTTCGGGAGCCGGGCAAATCTGGGCCTGCTGACCGAAATTCATGACCAGACCGGGCATTGGCCGGCACTCCTGGGCGTGGATTACGCCGGCCAAGGCGGCGTTTCCACGGAAGAGCCGAACCGGGCGGCCATTGAGTATTGGCAGGAAGGTGGCTTGGTGACCGTCAGCACTCATCTTTATGATCCTGCCCGGACAAACAACGCCGGGTTCAGCGGGCTGCGCGACAAGGACGTTGATCTCAACACCCTGCTGGCGCCCAACACGGACGCGCACGCCCGTTGGATGCACGAACTCGACCAGGTCGCCGGCGGCTTGCAGGAACTCCAGAGCAACGGCGTCGTGGTTTTGTGGCGGCCGTTCCATGAAATGAACGGCAACTGGTTCTGGTGGGACGGCAAGGACCCGGCGACCTTCAAAAAACTCTGGCGTCAGATGTTCGATTATTTTACCAGGACCAAAGGCCTGAACAATTTGCTTTGGGTCTATGCCCCGAATCACGGCACCAACACGGCGGATTATTATCCCGGCAACGGCTACGTGGATCTGGTCGGCCTCGACGCCTACACCGATTTCGTGGACCCCCATCACATCTTCGGATACGCCGAAGTCGCGCGGCTGCCCAAGCCGTTCGGTTTCACGGAATTTGGACCGCACGGGCCGTCGAACCCGCCGGGTGATTATAATTACCTCCAGTTCCTTCAGGGCGTGCAGACGAATTTCCCGCGGACGGTGTTCTTCATGAGCTGGAATGCCAAATGGAGCCTGGCGCGGAATACGAACGTCACCGAAATGCTGGACAGTCCCTGGCTGGTTAATCGCCGTGATTTGCCGAAGGGGCTTGCGGGAAACCCGTAATTAAGCCAATAAAACCGGCGGCATGGCGTTCAAAAACTTTCCCAAGCAGACGCCGGGCGTGCAATTGCTCCAGCGCTCGCTGGCGCGGGGGCGGCTCGGCCACGCCTACCTTTTCACCGGCCACCGGCTGGAGGAATTGGAAACGCTCGCCCGCACGCTGGCCAAGACGTTGAACTGCCAAAAACCGGTCAAAACCGGCGGCGTGGCGACCGATTGCTGCGACGAATGTTTGAGTTGCCGGAAAATTGACAACGAAACACACGTGGATATGCATTGGGCGCGGCCCGAATCCAAGTCGCGGGTCGTCACCGTCGAGCAAACGCGCGAGTTGATGCGCGAGATCCAACTCAAACCGACCGAGGCCGAATACAAAGTCGCCATCATTGCGGCCGCAGACCGCCTGAACACGCAGGCCGCCAACGCGTTTTTGAAAACACTCGAAGAACCGCCCGCCAAATCGGTTTTGATTCTGCTTTCCACCGAACCGCAGCGGATTCTGGAGACGATTTTGTCGCGCTGCCTTCGTCTGAATTTTTCCACCGAAGGCGCCCGCCCGCTCGATGAAGCGCAAGCCGAATGGCTGGCCCGCTTCGGCGCCCTGGCGGCGGACGGGCAAAAAAGCCTGATGGGCCGTTACCGCCTGCTCGACGTGCTGCTCCAAAAACTCGGCGAAATCCGTGTGCGCGTGGACGAGGCGCTCACGGCACGTTCCCCGTTGCAGCGCTATGACGACGTGGAAAAGGATTTGCGCGAAAGATGGGAGGACGAACTGTCGGCGGCCATCGAGGCGGAATACCGGCGGCAGCGCGCGGATCTGCTTCTGCTCGTGCAATGGTGGCTGCGCGATGTCTGGCTGTCCACCCTCCGCAGTAGCACTGCTACGGAGGACGGGCGCACGCTTGCGGTCGGCGGTGAACTGCTGAATTTCCCGCAACTGGCCGGCGCGGAATCCGTCGCCAAAAAAATCACCGCGCGCCAGGCACTGGACAATTTGCAAACCTTGGAACAAACGCAGCGTCTGCTGCACACCAATGTGCAGGAAGCGCTGGCACTGGAAGTGGGATTGCTGAAACTGCATCTTTGACACATCGCGTCAATTTTCGGCCCTCCGCCATCCGACCTCCGTCCCCTGACCTCTGCGTTTCGCCCCGTGTCATAAATTTTGTCGACAGATTTTGGCGTTGCCTTTGTAGATTCAGTTCCTAACTTGCACGATAATGAAATCCTCCACCTTCGCCCGCCGGATTCTGGTCACCGTTTCCCTTGCCTTTTTGGCCACGAATGTGTTCGCCGCCGATACTGCGTCACCGCCCGTCCTCCGTAGCAGTGCTACTGCGGAGGGTGGACGCGAACGACTGTTGCTGGATTTCGGCTGGAAATTTCATCTGGGCAACGATTGGGGCTTTGCCCAAAACCTGTCCAAGGCCGGCACCGGCAGCGGCCCGGCCAGCATGTCGTTGAGCGACGCGAGCTGGCGCACGGTGAACCTGCCGCATGATTGGGTGGTGGAATTGCCGTTTGATTCCAGCGCCGATGCCGGACACGGCTTCAAGCCAGTCGGCCCGGGCTTTCCCCAAAACAGCGTTGCCTGGTATCGCCGCACGTTCGACCTGCCGAAGACCGACGCCGGCCGGCGGCTCTGGCTGGAATTCGACGGCGTATATCGCGATTGCGACGTGTTTGTGAACGGCTGGTTTATCGGCCATCACAACAGTGGTTACGACAGCTTTCGTTACGACATCACCGACGTGGCGAATTATGGGGATAAAAACATCGTCGCCGTGAAAGTGGACGCCTCGCAGTTTGAAGGCTGGTTTTACGAAGGCGCCGGGATTTACCGGCATGTCTGGCTGGTCAAAACCGGGCCGGTCGCCATCGCACCGGACGGAATTTTTGTATGCAGCGTCTTCAAAAACAATATTCCCGAAGGCGCAGCGCACATACTTGTTGAAGCCAATGTATTGGATTCGACCAACGTTGCGGCAAAAATCGAAGTAAACTGCCAAATTATTTCTCCCGAAGGAAAATCTTTAAGCACGTTTGAAAACTCCATATCGGTAAGATCGGAGCCAACTGTCGGATTAATATCGCAAATTGATTCACCGGAACTTTGGTCACCCGAAAAGCCAATACTCTACAGGCTCATCACCACGGTTGAAGTGAACGGCAATGTGGTTGACCAGAAAGAAACCGCGTTTGGCATCCGGACCGTGGCGTTCGACCCGGACAAGGGATTTTTGCTGAACGGCAAACCTTACGAGTTGAAAGGCACGTGTAATCATCAGGACCACGCTGGTGTGGGCGCGGCGTTGCCGGATCGTTTGCAATATTTTCGCGTCGAAAAATTGAAGGCGATGGGCGACAACG
>Ga0265338_10004210_pt1 | contig 19618 bp, 27 predicted proteins | sample 42126metaG_FD_193579 | JGI IMG/M metagenome (GOLD analysis project Ga0265338, IMG submission 193579) | Rhizosphere microbial communities from Carex aquatilis grown in University of Washington, Seatle, WA, United States - 4-21-26 metaG | ecosystem: Host-associated > Plants > Roots > Rhizosphere...
TTCTCAATTCCTTTCTCCACAGCACCTTCAGGCTGAGCTAATGGCTTCTCAGAGCCATATTGTTTGCCTTTTTCTTTCTGTTGATCTCGCACTTCTTCATATGAAGGAAATGCCTTTTTAGCGAAGGATTTTAGCCATTCGGGCGCGTTCTGCTCGGCCTGTTCAAGTTTGGAAAGGTCTCCTCCTGTTGCGGATACTACAGTCTTGAGTAGGTCATAGCCCGTTCTTGGAAGCGATTTAAACCCAGCAACAGCAGCCTGTCCTGCGATCTGGCCTGGGCGCTGTACATATTTCTCGTAGGCTCCTTGTTCAGGCTTAAAGGAAGCGGGGAACTTAGGCTGTTGCTCTTCTTCTATAGGCTTAAATGATTTAGGAAAGTTCGCGCTCATTTCGCTGTGTACCCTTGAGGTAACTGATTTGCTTCTTCAGCACTTATCGTTCCAACAACCTTACCACTTTTATCATACACTTTAAGGGTAGCTGAAACTTGCTGTTGTGGTTGTTGCTGACCTTGCATGGGTTGGCCTGATTGATCACCAAGAAGTTGTCGTAATCCTGCGATCTTACCTTTGATCGTTTCTTCTGTGTCAGATGTCTGTGGGATATAATTTTGTTGAATGAACTTAAACTCTTTCTCCGTCATCCCGCGAGGAAACATCTGTTTGAATAGCGGTAGAACAGCTGCCTGGAGAGACTGGAACTTTCCCCGATTGAATCTTGCCTTGTCAGATGGATTCAGTTTCCCTAAAAACCCAATTCCTTCTTGCCCAATCAATGACTCAACTTCTTGCAACGCTTTTACAGCAGGATTTTGTTGTTGTGCTTCGGGTACATTTGCTGCTGATTGCTTGAGGGACTGTAGATAGAATTTGATTAAGTTTTCTTGCTGAGGATGTCCCTGAGTTTGTTGAGCAAATCTTAAGAACTTTTGTTCGTCGTTCAAGTTTTGAGGTTGCTGAGAAATATTTCCTAAAGCTTGTTGTAACTGTTGATTTTGCTGTTGCTGTTGTCGCTCATCTAGGACGGAAGAGAGCCCTTTTGAAATCCCTTGAGTGATGTCTCTACCTATATTTGGTCTGGGTGGGAGAAAATATACCATTATCCAACTCCTATGCCAAAAGCTGTGGCGTTAGATTGCTGTCGTTTGCGAGCCTTTTGGTCTTGCTCTCGAACGATCTTTGGGACGACATTGATAACTTTTATAGGTTTTTTGATCTTAACTGATTTCTTTTTCATCCGAGGAGTTCTCCACCTTGCATCCCAGAATAAGGATCGTAAGTATCTCCTCCTCCATAAGGGCCGGCAGTAACGCCTGTTTGGTTTCCTTTCTTATTAAGCAGATACTTCATGAGAACCGGAATCAAATCTTTAGACCCTTCAAATATCCCTTCCCCTAGAGAAGAACCTTGCTGATATAAATTCTCGAAAGGAGATTGACCGAGACCTATCTGAGCAAGGTTCCCGTAATTTCCCAGAGCCTGAGTAGCGGCATTTTCTTGGCGACCTGAGTAAAGCTGAGCGAGCTGTGCTGAAAAGTCAGCTCCTGCGCCACCCAATGCTTGTCCAAATCCAGAAGAAGATCCAACTCCCCCACCCATACCACCACCTAAGCCAGCGAATCTTTCTGCAATGTGAGGAATAACCTGTTGTTCGAATTGTTGGAGATAGGGTTGAGAGAATTGATCGTATCCTTGCTGGCCTCCTTGCAGGATGGAGCTGAGGTAGTTTTGAGCACGACCATAAGAACCTTCCGGCCCACCTAACTTATTTAGGTTATCAAAGATCTGAGAAAGACCACGCTGCTGTTCTGGAGTTTTAGTAGGGATTTTTTTTATTTTGTCTTTTTGAGTTCCGAAGAATCCAGCAATCCCTCCACCTAACGCTCCTAAACCAGCCCCTATCCCTGTTCCAATAGGCCCAAAAAGAGATCCTATACTTCCGCCTGTAGTAGCTCCGCCTAGAGCCCCCGTAGCAGCTCCTCCCCATTGTGATGGCATAATACCTCTGTATATCTTACTCGATCTTTGATAAGAGAAATTGTTTTGTCAATTTGGAAAAAATCAAACTCTTCGGTCAAAAGGGAATGTCATCTGATAAGTTCCTCCTGGCTCAAATAGTTTCATTTTCCCATTGAACTCTTGAATCGTACAGCACCCGCGGGCCAATCCTATTACCTGATTTATCCTCTTATGAAGTTCTGGAAGACCGATCTTTTGATTCAAGTGCTGATGTTGATGAACTTTTGGATTAACATCTAAGTCGATTAATTTTTGAGCAACATCTGGATCAACCATTCGATATACTTTTCTTGTAACCTGAGCATAGTGCGGCTGCTTTTTCTTCCAGTCCTCGACGCCACTTAGCCTAGCCAACTCCTTATAATATTCATCGGGAAAAGTCTTTTGCCATTCTCTAGTGTAGTCTGCGATATAGGCATTGATTTTTATCTGCAAATCATCCCTGGCTCTTGTTTCTTGATACCCCGTTACTTCGTCTACAAAAGCCACAATGCCAATTTTCATAAAACCAGACTGAAGAAACGCACACCGGAGAGCGATTTGCTTTTGTCTTTCTGTAGTCAATTTTTCTAGATAAGCCGCTTCCACAAATGCGCTGCAAATATCTGCGAATGTTTCGGCTCGCAAGCCTTTCGCTGGAGTAGGATTCCCTGGGATAATAAAATCAACTGTTTTGCCCGCGACATCATGATTGATCTCCAATGACTTAGATGTAGAAAACCCCTGTTTTTGGCCCACGTCGGGCAACATGCTAAGATAATTCCCCAGCTTGCTTGTTTCCTTTCCAGCAATCAAATTTACACACTGTCTATAGCTAATCACTCGTTCCCCATTGCTTAGCACATAACACTCGACTTCATTACCACCAAAATTCCCAATTCCTTTATATTTTGCTTCGGGAAGTGGGGAATCCCATAGGTCTCCTTTGGCTTTTTTCCAACGAACCTGAGAAGCTTTAGCGGCGCGTTCTTTTCTTTCGTCACTTGTCATGTTTGCGGCAGATATTTTCCCTGCTGCTGCTCTTGCTTTTCGAGTTTCCTCTTTCATAAAACCTCCTTGTTAGGTTAGCATATTCGCATCCTAACACAACATTAGAAAAATACAAAACAAAATTTTAGGTGTCCCTTGGAATGGAAAAAATTTTCAGACGAAATGCCATGCGAAAATGGAGAATACTGGGTTTACAGAAGGAGAGATGGGATTATGCCGAGAATGCTTTGCCTTTCTTTCTATAAGAAGTATGGGTTTAGCAATGGAATGGGATTCTATAAGTCCATTCCAGGGAATTGGACTCATTGGATGAAGCTAGACAAACCTAAAAAACCAAAGGAATAGTACTAGCTCTTGAGGTACTCGAGTACCACATACGTTATCGTAAACGCACTCATATCCGCCGTGGTGGTGATGTTGACGTTGGTTGCATCAACATAAATACCAACGTTGCTGCCAAAGACAGCCCCCGTATCTATGTAAGGAATAGGGATAAAAGCTTCTGAACCATTGGTTTGATTGCTTGATGTCGCGTAAATATGAGTAAAAGAAAAGGTCGAAGCTCCACTTACTGGATGAATCCCTGCAATCCCATGAGCCACTGATTTAGTGGTGTTATTAGGAAGAGCCCCGAAGTTCACCACCATTCGATAGACATTCCTAAAAATGTAAGGAGATCCTGGAGTAAAGTAAGACTGAAAGTTGCCAAACTCTTGAGGATAGTAGAGAGAGCCTTCCTTCTTGTTTACTGCGTCGATTACTCGTTTGAAAAGCAAAGAGGTGATCTGCCTAAACTGGTCAAAGTCCTCTGGCATCTCAAGAGAGACAGGGAGTTGGTTAATCTGAAGAGCTGGATCGGCAGAAATACTCATTGAATTTCACTTGTAACCCAGAGATAAATTAATTTCTACTGGATAAGTCGCCCGCCCGGCCTGCACCAAGCGTTGATTGCATAGAGAGTAAACTGGCTCTGGTGTGTGGATAGAGTGTTCATCAGATTGTCATCGAAAGTGAGTTCTATTCTGAAATATTGAGCTGCTAAAGTCTGAAAAAATGAGAACCACTGATACTCACCGCCAGTTTGATTGAGGTCTGTATTGTTGGTGATGCTCATGTCTGGTGATTGAATGAGGATGTTGGCTGTATACACTGGATTGGCGTTCAGAATCAGGTTAACAGTTACTGAAGTGGATAATTGCTGCGGCTCTAGAAGAAAGTCGATACGAGACAACTTTGTATTCAAACCTTTTCTCTGGAAGAGATTGATGTCCTTGGAAATTAGATCCATTTTAGGGAACAAAGTCACCTCTCCCCCACCAACATAGGTTGAAGACGCGAGTACTGGAGTGAATGGGTAATTCCCAGTATTGGTCCCCACTACCACATAAACCGGAATATCTAGAGAAGTGTCCCAAAAGGCAAGTTGGATAGTGTTAGCGTCAACTACTTTAAATACCTGGAAAATGACATTGTTAAGACTTGTGGTTACCGGAAGGAACGTCGAGCTAGAAATGAACAGGAGCCCAGTGAGATAGATGGTTTCCAGCTGGTTAAGATTGTGATTCGGAATGGTCAGCTGAAGAATTCCTCCGCTTGAAGACACTCCTGTGATAGCCAGAGATGGGTCGTCTATAGTCTGCGCAGCGAAGAGATGAGCATATCCTTGCTGATTTAATTTGCAGATTACAGGAGTTCCTTGCACTTGCGTCGGCAAGGGCGTAGACCAGGTGACTTCTTCGTCATCCCATGTGACTATTTGAGAGTTCCAGTTAACAGCGCCCCCAGTTTCTCCAGCGGTTTGAATCTGAAAAGTTCCGAAGGCTGTAACGCTATCTCGGAAGATTGCCCACGAATTGTTGCGATAATTGTAGAGCAGGACTTTGTTTGGATAGGTAATGGCCGTTCCAGCAACTACCTGATCGACAGAGTCTGGATAGCACCAGTAGACGAGTTCCTTGACATAATCTCGAACACCCCAGACCCGCTTGGCTCCGTTGTTGATCTCTTCGTTCTGGAATGAAAAGACCTGGTCCGGGATGTCCAAATCGATTCTGTCCACTCCTACAGCGTTTCCAGCAGTAATGGCAACATCTCCTACGTTTAGACGCTGATTGTCGAAAAGAACGCCAGAAAACGTGCTTCCTGAGCCATAGTCTGCCGAGACCCGTTCCCAAATGAATGGAAGACCATATTCACCGACATAGCGCAGCTGCCAGGTAGAGTACTCAAAGTCTACGATGAGGGTGTTCTTGACGAATGTACACCCAGTGATCTCTTCATCCACGGGAGCATCTAGAGATCCTCCCTGCCCAAAGATATCAGTTCTCCAGGATGTGGAAGCAACCGGAGAGGCATTTGCGGCAGAAAACCTGCATCGGTTGAAGAAATTGGTGGAATCAGCAGCTCCACTAGATGTAGACCCCTCCCAAGTATTTAGAGCAATGAGCCTTCCCCAATAAGGAATCAGAATAAGGGCTTGGAACATCGTAGAAGTAGTAGTAATCAGGGGCTGAAAAGTTGTCCAGGTGGCCCCGTCAGTGTAGTACATAGGATCAGCAGCTGACTCGCTGTTCTGTCCGTTATTATCGTTGGTCACAAAGAGGATGCTGCTACCTGAGGAAGCTTGATAGTTGTAGGCCCAAAAGAAGTCAGAGTCATTACCATTCCAGGCAGTCCCAGGGATAAATTCCTGGAATTCACCATTAGAGAAAATGTAGGCATATTTTGTATCCCACCAGATAGTGTTTTCTGAAGTGATGGTGGAGGTTTCCTTTTGCCAGATGCCCATTCCAGGAAGGCCTGGATAGTAGCTGTAGGAAATAATGGTAGCTGTACTTCCCGATACGTTAGTTGTTAGAGTAACCGACCCGGTATTGTAATTGATATTTCCGAAGTTTACTAAAGGGGTCCCCGAAGTAATGGTTCCGTCACCATTGTCGGTAAAAGTTACACCCCCAGTCGCAAGCACAAAAGATCCAGGAACTATTTGGGCATTTGGTTCAGTCGCGCTCAGGCTTCTATTGGATATCCATGTTCCCCCTGATATATACGTCGTGTATCCAGAAGTGTCCGTTCCAATGCTGAATACGGAGGCACTTACCACCGTAATTGTATAGGTATTGCCATTGAGTTGAGTCATGCCCACCACTCCAGAGATCACAACCATGTCCCCCGTGGTTAGGTTGTGAGGATATGGAGTTGTGATATGCCCTGGATTTGCTTTTGTCGCAGCAGAGATAAACCCAGTCACTACTTTAAGATTAAACGTCCATGGAGTTACGGCACTTACGAAGAAACTCTCAGTAACAAAATTTCTCTGAAGTCTCCCTAGGAATTGGTTACCTTCCCTTTTCAGTTCTCTATCGCGCCAAACATAGCCGTTGTAAAGAGTTTCCCACGCTTGATCGGCTAGAAGAAAGGGCTTTTTGTTTCTAGTTAAGCCTTTGTCGTAGCCTGTTATGAAGAAAGGAGTCAGAGCATTCATCAATACCCTATGGCTAACCAGCAGACTTCCAGATTAGACTTGCTAGTGTTGATTAAAAACCCAGTAGAAGAAAACGTCTGAGTAACTGCTGATTGATTGGTATCATCCCCGTTAGCTGTCACAAAAACAGCAATAGTGTTGTTTGGGAAGTTGGAAAGCCCGCGAGATCCGGCGGTATAGGTAACAGTTGTTGACGTAGCCGAGAACGTTTCATGGCCCCATCTAAGCTGGAAAGCTCCTGGCAAGAAAGTCTGACCAAAGCTGGAGCTAGCGCCTTGTTGAGGGTTTCCAGAGGACATCTGAATCACTACACCAGTGTTTTCCCTCTGCATAAACCATTGAGTAATCCCCGACACTGCCTTGCTATAGTGAGAAATCAGCCCTGTCGCTGGATTTGGGTCGGCAGATTGAGCCAACATATCAACGTGGGTGTGAGCTCCGGCATTCATATCATTGAAATCCACATGGTTCTCATCGAACGTAGATTGAATGGCCATGAAGTTGCTATTTATGAGCGGCCTAGAGTTTCCTAGAGATTGCCCTGAGACTGGAACGTTTGGAGTGTACGTTGACATATTTTACCTACATTGAGCCGGACGAAAATCCCCATCCGTTATTGTTTCCATATGAACCATCCAACTGATCGGCAAAGATGGTAGAGACCCGTTGTGAGCCAAGTTGAGCATACGTGCGCGTGTAGCAGACGTCATACCGCTCTTTCAGCATCTTATCCATGATGGCGACCCCATCCATATCTAGACGATCTTCGAATCTTTTTTTAGCAGCACCTACAGCAATACATTCCCACCACTCTGTCAATTCTGGAGTGCCCGCTCCAGCGGCTGTCTGAGCTAATGCTTGGGTCGGCTGACGATAGACTGTTACTTCCATCGTGTACCCTTGATCTGGCACAGGACGGAGAGTGAATTGGTTCTGGTAGAACATGATCGAGAGAGGAATAGACTCTGGCACTGGATTGTACTGAATTTGGATCGCATTCCCCTGAGGAATCGCCTGATTGAAGTAAAGGCCTGATATCACCCCAGTCTGATAGTTAATCGTTCCTTGGGGCTGAGAAGTGCTTAAATCGCCAATCAGGTTTCCATTCCCATCATCGGTTACGTTACAGGTGCCCGTTGCCGTGTTTGCGGTAATAAGAATGTTCTGCACCCGACTAGCTGCGAAGGCTGGAGCTCCTTGAGAGACCCCAGGAATGTTAGGAGTGCCATAGTTGGTCCCAGAGGGAGTGTATGGATTGGAGACTACAGAGGCATAAGGCTGGTTATTGACGCTCTTAATGAACGGAAGTCCAGTGATTGTGCCGCTGTATGGGCCTGTTGTTCCGTTCCCAGAGGAAAAATTAACGAATGACTGCCAGTTGTAGTTAACTCCGTAGAAAGACCATGGTTCATTGAAGAGCTGGATCTCTCTTTTAGCACAATAGCATGGCATTTCAACGGTGGTGGCGATCTCTGAGTTAAAAGGATAGACATCCTGCCCCATAATTGTGTTAAAGGTGTAGGTATCTTTGAGCTTTAGTGATCGAAAAGTTGCTGGGAAGTCGTAATTGTAGAAAGAATTTATGTAGTCGTAGATACCTACAGAATTCACATCCCCGGAAGTGGCTGTGGTCTGGAGATTCTCCCCAGTAAGTCTTCGGAATTTTCCTACAATTGCATTAAGGGTTCCATATGCCATGATCAACTCGGTGGTATGTTGTCAAAAGAGTCAAACAGGTTCGTCTGCGGAGGAATAGCCCCTGCAATCACTCCTGAGGCGGATGGAACGACCATAGCCAAAGTTTGAGGATCACTAGGGTTAGAAATAAAAGGAGTAAAATTCCTGCTGTCAATGTTCACCCTGATTGTAGTGGACGTGATTGATTGCACGTTTGCCTGTCGATTATTTAGTTCTACGGTACCATATTGGGAGGACACCCTAAAAGAAATAATTTCACCAACCGTAAAGTCATGGGGAGCCGTAAACGTAGTGACCGTCTGGACTCCCAATGTGATCCCTGAAATTATGCTATATGCAGGATAATATGTGCTGGTGCTCACATTGCATCCATTGGAGTAAAGCGAGTACGAGAAATCTTTGTAACAACCCCTTTCTTGCCAGCGTCTAAATTGTCAGGCATTGTACGGATCTTTTTGTAAACGTTGTTAAGATGCTTCATGAGAATGGTTGGTATCTCACAAATCTCACCATGAATGATCTTAATGGTTTGGATGGGATCTCCTGGGAAGTAGCGGAATGAGAAGTCTAGCCAGCCACCTTGAGCATCCACGAACTCAAACATGCCTTTGACTAGTTTTTCACCTTCTTTACGCATCTTTTTAATCTTTTCTTCCACTTCAGCTTTTTGGTGTGGTGTTGCTGGAGCGAATTTTTTCTTGTTAATCTCGATAATTTGCATTTGTTCCCTCCTTTAGGGATTTATGTATTGCAACGTGGCATTTTCTGCAAACCCACAATACTTGAAGGGGTTTGGAATAATCTGAGTGGTGGCCATCGAGCAAGTCTTCTGTATTACAAACCTGGCAATGAGTCGGCTTAACGAGTTTTCCTCTTCTGATTGCATCAGAAACTTGCATGTTGGCTTTGTATTTTTGCTGATCGTATACATTCTTTAGATATTCAGCTTTTTTCCTTTTTTGTTCCTGGGAATTTTGAAAGGAAATTCTCTTTTTTTCTCTTATCTCATCTTTTTTTTCATCTGATAGGTTTTCCCAATAATCATGCATCCATTTAAGACGCTTTTGACGGTGCTTCTGATATCCCTCTCTTTGTTTTGCATATATTTCCTCGAGTTTATGAGCATTCCTGTTCTTTCTGTCAGAATTCATGCATTGTTTGCAAATTGTATGATATCCAGTTCCCCTATCTTTTCTTTGCCAAAATTCTGTTAGCTCTTTTTCAACTTCGCATCTCGTGCATTTTTTCATAAAACCCCTGCTTTTTACACAGGGGTAAATATGCCTAATGGTTAACTTTCATGTCAAGCGTTAGACATGCTACTGTAATCGGCTTTGAATGCCATCCACTGCATAGTAGCTGATGCTACTCCACAAGCAGACGTTCCAATATTCATGTAGTACTGCCTGCGATTATCGAACGCATCTACCAGGTTTGTGCCTGGAGGCGATTGAGGAACAGTTGCACTACCGTTCAAAGGAACGAGCCCAGAGCCTGCTGGTACGCAAATAGGCGGTGAAGCGTTAGATGCGTAGTTTGCAGTTGTTGGGTAAATAAAGGCCGTATATCCAGTTGTATTCACGTTGATCGTGATGGACGAGACAGACGAGCTATTAGTTACTGCCAACACTCTTGCAGGACCGCCTGGAAGACCAGTCAGATAGCTGAGTTGGACCATTCCATAAGCGCTTGGGATCGAGAAGTCGACTAATTGCCCAGGAGTAAAGTCATTGGGTTTTGCAAAGTAAACGACAGCTTGAGCAGCTTGCGTTACATACAAAACTTGTTGAGCTTTTGGATAGAATGCACCTGGCCAAATTTTCAAAATACTCGAAGCAGATGCGTTGGAAGCAAAAGAAAGACCAGCAGAAACAGCTGATGCAACATAACCAAGCGTAATGCTTGAGTTAGAAGAGACAGCAGTTACTTGACCGACAATTCCGTTGGCTTCTAGCATGCCTACAGGGTTAAGAACCCTTACCCAGTCGCCTACCGCAATACTACCCGTATTTGCCATCGATATAACCCAAGTGGTTTTATTGATGGTTGTAGAGGCAAGAGCTGCATAGGTTGGTGGATTAGATGAATCTACGAAGGTAAAGCCCCCAGAAGTACCTTGAGAAGCATAAAGAGTTACGCCACTTGTGGTAGAACTTGGTTGGCCCATTGCAAGATATGACCCTGCGGCCATATTGCTATACCATTCTGCATAGACTGGGTTAGCAGCTGTAGATTGCGCTCCCCAGTTAGTGAGGTCTTTGACAAAGAACCAATCTGGTTGATCTGACAAAGCCACGTTAACCGCGACAAGGCTGGCACCGTTAGAGTAAGTACCTGCACCGATAAAAGAATATGGTAACATGTTACACCTCCTTAAATACCACTAGATCTGAGGTTTTGCAACCAGAGATCGTTAGTGATGCATTGACCTTGATAGAAGGAGCAACCTGCTGTGTGCCGGAGCATGCATGGGTCGTTGTTGTCAAATATCTGTTACTTAGTGACTTACGTAAAAACGTAAGCGGGCTAATCTTCTCAGCTAGCCTCTTTACATTACTGTAAAGTTCAGAGTACCGCATCCTCATAGAGGTCTTCCCACTTACTGCGTTCATGCTGCCCACCTTTCGGCTGCTTGCACCTTGTTGGCCTCAACATTACTTGTTAGGCTATTCAAGACTATCAGGGAAGATTTAGCCTGGACACAAACGAATCCAGGAGGAAGGTAAATAAATCTTGATTTACCTCCAGCTTGCCACTTTCTGTTAACCCCATTTCTGGGTGACACGTCATTTCTGCGTATCTCTACTGCTTTCGTCAGTAGTTCGGAGCACCGCATCTGTTTGCACAGTTTTCTCGCTTGCTCTCTCACGGTGATGTTTGTGTTGATGATGTAGTTTGAAATGGCAGTAAGAACACAACCAAATGACTTCATAAGATTTTGAGTAGTCCTCGTGATGTGCATGTGGAATGCATTCTTTACTGCAAGATGAACAACTCTTAGGGCGCATGATTTTTCCTGTTTTGACTGCGTACATGGTTCGGTCATGCACTCGTCGTTTTCCAGGATGTTCTTTGTCCCATTTAGCAGATCGATCTCTAGCCTTCTTTTTCCCATGATCGGTAGACAGATATTTCTTGGTAGAATCAAGAGACATTTGTCTTGCTTGTTCCAAGTTCCTCTCATACCAATTTCTAGATTGCTGAAGTCTCTTTTCACGATTCTGTTTCTGCCATTCAGCCGCATATTTGGCATGCTTAGCGATTGCTTCGGGAGATTTATTAGATCTCTTGACGCTTTCACAGCAGCATTGACGGCATCTTGGATTGATCCCATCTTTACTGCATCTAAGTTTTCCAAATTGGTTGTCATCTTTTTCTACTTTACATTTTCTACAAGTTCGCATGGCAATCCTTTACGTTTTTGCCATACTATTTTATCAAACATCTTCCGCCTTGTCACCATAAATTATGCCGCTAATTCACAGGTTTCCAAGTCAATCAGAGAAAATTTAGAGTGGTCTGACGCTTTAACCACTTTGTAAGCTTCCTTAGCGGAGACAAAGCAGTTAGCGATGTCGTTGCCGAGAAGAGAAGCCCCAGGTGTTACGGAACCTTGCTCAGAGATGAAGAATCGGACGTTATCAACACCACCCCATTCAGTAGCGAGAGTTTCGCTAATGTTTGGATATTGGTATTTACGGGTAAACCCTTGGATGTTATTGAGAACAGGAATCATCCTGGTCGTCAACATGCAACCATAAGAATCGCCGATTGGAGCCGTACCGAATTTGAGGTCAGCCTCAACGATCGAAGTGATGTATTCACCGCTGTTGTTTTGCAACACAGTGACGACATCATCGACGTCTTGGATGGCCATTTCCGTCGGAAGGTCTCCGTTCTGTCCGTTTACGCAGTTAATCACGCTTGCGCTTGATTCAAGTTGGTCCCGTACTAGAGCATCTTGCGTTTCTCGCAAAGCTTGTCCAAGACGAGCTGCTGCGCTATTAAGAACTGGCAACCTGTTACTTTTATGACCTAGCATGCTAGGCGGGGAAGCTCTTCATCTTCCCTCTGAATGTCTCCATTCAGATCAGACTTTCGCATATCCTTTCGGATTCTACTCGCTAAGTCGTTCACGGTAGATTTATATTTTATTCTATCGTATACTACAGAAAAGGAGTTAACATGATTGATGAACTTAATTTCGCTTACTTGGCTGGTTACATTGACGGGGATGGATGCTTTTACATCGATACCGTTAAGGCAAAAAAAGGCATTGAACGCCTTCATTACAGGACCATTCTCAAATTTTCTTCCGTTGATATTTCTATCATGGAATGGTTGCACGAATTTCTTGGAATCCATTTCTGGGAAAAGGTGGTTTCTAAAAAAAGACAGTACCTTAACCGCAGAATGGTCTATGAAGCTAACATGACCGGAGACGGTCTTGATAAACTTCTTCCAAAAATCTTTCCATATCTGAGAATCAAAAAGAGACATTGCGAAATCATGATGAAGATGAGAGAAACATACAGCAAAGCCGATAAAGGCGTTATTTGTAGCAAGCCCACTCAAGAAATTTATGATCTTCGTCATCAGTTTCATAAAGAACTACGTTCTATAAATACTCATAAAATTATAAATCCTTCCGCCTTGTCGCCCTCGTCTTTCTCGTTAGGGGTTCCAAGTCAATCAGAGTAGATTTATCGAGGACTCAATTCTTAATCCTCGTTTGTGATGGTCACCTGTCTCGTTAATACGATATAGGTGGCATAGACTCTTACGCGGCACCTTGTAAAAGTTCATCACAAATATGTGGACTGCCGATTCTATCCACATCAACGCGATTAAGCTGTTGAGCAGGTGGATTGATCTGCGAGTCGTCTAATGGCACAGGGAATAGATTCAATCGATCATATCTAGATTGGCGATCTATAAAGCCCTGGTTGTCGGGAAGTTCTACAGGAGTAGCAAAGAGCATGTGAATAAGATTGTGCTCTGGCGTGCTGAGAAGCTTCGCGTTATACCTCTGCTGAATTTGTGGTGGCAGAGTATTAATACCTACGGTCATTTAGCTTACCTATTAGTAAGCCCCGCCGCTCAAACTAGCATAGTGGTGCATCTCTTTATTAAGTTCCTTTCTCTGCGCGTCAGAGAGACGATTCATGTCAAAAGCTTGCGCCATTGGCCTTTTGTCGCTAGCCATAGGGGATTGGATAGTTTTTTTATTCTGCTCCAGCCTCTTATCGACTTCCTTGGCACGCTTGAATCCAGGAACATCTTCCAAGATACCGCTATTCTTGATGTAGGGATAAGCCTGAACATACAAAGTGTAATCGTCCAGACCTGCCCATGTTTGAGCAAGACGGGGATTCTTTTCCTTAACGATTTGTAAAGTTTCAGGATTGACAATGTCCTCTAGATCGGAGAATTCTCGTTTTAGATCGTTGAGTTGAGATTGGTACTGGCTTGCCTTGTACTTATTCTCGACCTCTTGCAACTGTTTAGCAAACTTTTGTTCCAAGTGCTTAAAACCTTTAGCGACCTTCTCTCCAGGAACGTACTCTTCCTTTTGAATCTGTTCGATAAGATCATCTTCCTGCTGTGCAGGTTGCTGGACTGATTTTTGCTGCATTTGCTGAGCTAAAAGATCTTCTAACATCCGATTCTTTCGAGCTAATTCTTGTCTTTCCTTGCGAAGGTTCTTCAACCAATGAGGGTCTTTCGACTCTTCTGATTGTTTAGCCTCTGCTTGGACTTCCTGAACGGCTTCCGACACTGGTGCAGCAGACACCTGCTCTTGCGGAGCTACTTCTGTGTTTGTGGCTTCTTCCATTTATTTCCTTTCTATGAATAGGTTACGACCTACAACCACGTGTTTTAAGGGCACACGGTACCTTGTTGTTGAAGTTATTGAAGAGAAATTTATAATCAAAGGAAATTATGATTTGTCCAGACTGCCTAGTTGATAGACCTCGAGATGATTTTCTTCGAAGAGATAGCTGTTACAAGTGCCAATATAAGAAAAAATTAGACGCACTAAAACCTCAAGAAATTAGATGTTGCGGAACTTGTGGTCACAGATTTTTAAAGTCTAGTCGTTGGATATATTGTTCAAAAGAGTGCCAGCAGAAGGCTGAGATGCAGCAGAAGAAGAGTTATTGGACGAATCACGTGGCAAAGGCGTAATTTCTTCGTATAGTCCCATTTCTTGAGATTCTTGTGTCAGTTTTTCTCTGACTTTCTCTTTACTATCTGGCAAAGGCTTAAATATCCATGGGTAATTTTTCTTGCATTCTTCACAAGAGCAAATAGTCACCTCTAACGTGACTACATTATATCTGTGCATTTTTATGCCGATTGCTTGATGACTTTGTCTTTGTGATTAGGATTAGGAACCCATTGTAGCTCTTGGTCGTAGTAAAAGCCAAATGGCGTGAGATCCACTTGCTTCCATGCTTTGATGCGGTGGATATAGTCGGGTTCGAATTCTGCTTCGTGGAGGAGTGTGTTATCCATCTCTGCCCAATGAGGAAGACACCAGCAGAAGCGCAGCTCTTGTAGCTTGGGGTCTTTCCAGAAGACGGTTGTGTTGTCTTCAGGATATGGACGATAGCCAAAATAGTGGATGCGGCGAGCGATGGCGTTCTTCATCTGAAGATCGCGCTTCTCTTCGACCATCAAGTAATATGGCTTTTCTTTCTTATCGAAGTTTTTAATGGCATCGTTTATATCTTCGATAAGAGACGTGGTGAGTTCACGAGACATATCTCCGATCTCGATGTATTCGGGAGATTCTGCCCCTTTTATCTGAAGATCGCGATAAATCTTCCCTATGTTTTCACGGGTTGGATCGTAGATCGACAAATTCTTGTCGAATGCCTTTCTTGTCTTTGCCGTATCGCGAGGGTGCATCCATCTTCTTGTTTTTATGATTAGGTGGCTTTTTCTTCGCTTGCTTAGTTTTTAGCTTCTGAGGCCAGCGAGTATCCATCTATTTCTTCGGCACCTGAAACCCCTCAGGATATTGGTAAGACCTGCGCATCTCATGGTGCTTAATGTCTTCCATTATCTGAGCAGTATAGCGCATGTTATTTACGCCCATTTCATTGTAGCCGGGACCCATCTGCTCGCCCTTCTGGACTTCCACTTTGTCTTTCTTAGCCATTAGGAGTATCTGCCTTGATAAGCTTGTTTCTCTACTTTTTTAGCTTCTTTACCACGGAATTTGTCTTGTCGTTCGACATATTCGAGGGTCTTGCTGAATCCGCGTTCTGGGAAGCATCCTTCTGGCGCTTGATAATTTTCTACTTTAGGAGCCATGTCGCCTTGTTTGACGCCTTTGCCCATCATTGATTCTTTCATGATACTTTCTCCTGAGCCCTTGGCTCTTGGGGTTCTTGTGGTTGACTTAGGCTTTGGAGTATACCAAAAGCCGTCTGTATATGGTCAAGATCTATAGATTGAATTTCCTTGATTGCCTTAATTACATTCAAGAGAGAATGTGTGCGCTCTTCCTTGGATTGGGCAATTTTCTCTTCCCCAACAGCTTTGTCTGTCTGGATTTTCGCTACTCTTTCGGCTGCTAAGCCTTCTTGAGACTTGGCGTAAGAAAGCTTCGTTTGGTTGTCTACCTGCATCTGCTGCATTTCAAGTTGGGCTTTCTGCTGAACCATTTGTTGCTGTTGCTGTTCGGCTGCTTCGATTTCTTTAATGAGCTCGTCTTTGTCTTGGATCAGCATTGCATTTAGGATTCTCTTTGATGGGATGGGCATCTGTAGGATCTCTCTAGCGTAGATGAGCTGCTGCGCTTCGAGTTGTTGCTGGGTCTCTGTGAGAACTCCTTGGACTACCTTACAGCCGTACTTATAGAAGAGCTTATTGTCGAATTCAGGAGTAGGCTCTTCGCCAAGGATTTGTCTCCATTTTCCAAAGGTGAAGTTTTTCATCATCACCTCGACGGTCATATCTCCGTCAAGTCGCTGAAACTCGTCAAACTGATCTAGAAGAGGCTGAATGCGCGTCTGTGCTGCTGATTGGCGGATCATCGTTATGATACCAGCCTTGTCATCGATCTCTTGTCCCATCATCTCAGGGGTAACGCCTGAAATATATTCAGCAAATTGCTTATATTCCTGAACCATTTGAAGGAGGACTGGAGAAGGAGGATCGATATGGAGCTTTTTAACCTTATCGAACATGCCCGGAGCGGTAGTAAGGACTCTCCCATTGCCTTGATTTAGAGCGTCGTCTGGAGTGATTAAAGCTCCTTTCTCCATCTGAATTCCGTGCTGCTGAGCCTCGACCTGGTCATTACAATTAACAGCGAGCCTATTCATTAAATACTGGCTATCTCTCATATCGCGGACTATTCCACGAAATTTGTAGGCGTAATACGGAGAATCTGGGTTAAAATATCCGAGGCAGGCAGTAACTGGATACCGATCAATTCCTATGGGATTTGGTTCGTCAATTAGCAGTCTATCGTTGACAATGATAGATCGGCGAACGGTTGGCTTTTGAGCTTTTTGCACTGCAAAGAGTTTTTTCCCTTCTATTTCTCTTCCGTCCTCTTGTCGATATTTTCTGCGCATGGCATCTCGGAGCTGTTCTTCGTCTCCTTGCCATTCTTGACATTCTTCGGACTCTCTATCGATGATGTATGTGGCTTCTCTGGAAGAGAGGTAGTAGTATTCATCGAATGCAATAAGGTTGGGGAATTGAATCTGATAGACTTCGGGCATGTAATAGAATTTGTCGTCTCGGTAAGAACCTTTGGGAAGTGCCAGTATGTCATCTGCAAGCTCCTTATAAAGTGTAGCTGCTTCATAACGGTCAAAAAATGTACGAGTCCACCAGAACCGACAGTCAGACATGTCATGCTTACGGAAATATGGATCAAAGAGGCACGATCTCATATCGATATATCTTTTCTTAATGTCCCCAGAGACTACGTCTTCTGTCTTGTCAAGATAGGTATAGCAAAAGCCTAGACCAGTATTGAGAGCGCCTTTCTCAAAGCAGTCGGAGTAAGTTTGGTACACGCCTGCTTTATTGATTACGTGGAATAGGCCTTTGGTGAGTTGGTCTGCTGTCTTTTGTGCTGGGGATAGGATTGGAACGCAGATTGTAGTCTTGCGATTTCTACGCTGATTGCCAGAGATGGTAGAACGCGCGGACTGAATGATGTTAAAGTTAAACAGTTTTCTTCGGTAAGTGGCGACTCCTGGAAAGATAAGCCCCCATAAGTCTTGATCCCCCATACAGAAACGGTCATCGAGATCTGCCTGATACCATTGCGTCTGTAGAATGTTGATGCAATCTGTGTAGTTCTTTTGCATCTGTTGCCGAATGGAAAGATCGATTGAAGCATCCGGCCAGAAGACGGGCGAGTTATTACGGATAAATCACCTCTTGATATAAAGTTTCTGGCCATCTATACTCGAATTTATGATGAAAATTAGAGCTAAGCAAATAGAAAAATTCTGGAGTCATGTCAAAAAGGTTGAATCTGGATGTTGGGAATGGCAATTGTCTGTCAGCGATAGAGGATATGGAAGAGTTACTTTTCACCCAAAAACTTATAGAACACATATAGTTGCTTACTTTTTGTCTAAAGGAGATATACCAAAAGGAAAATTTGTTTGTCATACGTGTGACAACCCTCGTTGCGTAAATCCAGACCACTTGTGGTTAGGAGATCCAAAAGATAATACCCACGATATGATCGTTAAAGGACGACTAATCCGATTAAGATCAAAACATCGAGATTCAATTTCCAAATATCCCGGTGTGAGCTTTCGCAAAGAAAAAAAGTCGAAGCCATGGCGAGCTCGCATCATGCGGGATTACTCCACAGTATGGGGAGAGGAGTTTGATACAGAGGAAGAAGCTCACCAAGCACGGATGAAAGCCCTCAAGTCTTTGCTTTAACCCTATCTTGGTAAAGAGAAATTTATTAGGCAATCCATTCTATTCTAATCCGCACCGCGTAACTCTTCTTTACTCTGGGTGGACGACCATAATCCTCTTTTGCAGTCGCATTCAGAAGGTGCAGGATGGCTCTTGATGTAAGTTTGGATTCCTTCGACCTGCTCTTCCACTTCAGTAACTCTAGCCATAAGTTTGTTGAAATCATCACACGAGACCTTATCATAATAAAGTAGGTCGAAAGCTTCTTGCTGGTTTACTTCTTTTTGTGCTTTTAGCTTTTGGACTGCTTCGTAAGGTAACGGGTATTCTGGTGCTTTTTTAGGTGTCGATTGTTGTTGAGGTGGTTCAGTGGCTAAACTTCCCCACCATTTCTTAATCTTTTCTATGACCATTGAATTGCCTTTGTTCGTCGTAGTGCTCTACTAGTTCTTTGATTCTCTGAATGAGAATATCTTCTTCCGTCTGCTCTTTTAGATTGTTAGGAACTACTTCCCATTCACTATTCCAATGGAGCAGCGCTGTATGAGCTGCGGAATAAGTGATAGTTGATCTGGAAATGTATGCCTCAGGCGGATACCAATTAATGGCTCGGACTTTATGACCCTCCTCTAGATACTGCATTGCTTCGTGAAATCTCATAGTTCTCCCATGTCCTTGAAGACGATTGGCTTCCCATCTATTTCGTGTCGAGTAATGATTTGCGTAACATTTCCTTCTTTATCTTTTGTGAGTTGAGGAAACGAATCTTCTATAGAAAGTTTACCTTGCACATACATATTCAATGAATCCAACTTTTTCTGGAGTTCTCTTACTTTGTTTAAAAGTTCAAAGAAATCTTTAAAATTTACCCTATCTTGAATGGATAACATTAGATATTCTACGGCTTCACCACAATCTAAGTTCCTTCCTTGATACTTAGATATTTCCTCTCGTATTTCTTTCAATGAAGTCATCTTTCCCCCCAATACTTCCTTAGAATCGAATAATCTTTCTCCAAACTCCCTCCGCTGCCCACCAATCTCTGAACTCCAGCTGCAAGATATCTAAAACTGTCTGCCGCGTGACTGCAATCGTCGTGGACAGCCTCAGAAGTCCACCCCCCGAAGCTAGTAGACCAGCGCTTCTTGTAATTCTCAAGCATTTTGAGGCCTTCGAAACATTTTGTTTTATCGAACCAGCATTTAGAGAAGAGCGTTTTAACGAGACTTATACCTTGGATGAAAGAATGAGGTTCTAGGACAATCCCGGTTAGGTTCAGCGACCTCGCTTGATCGACAAAAGTAACGCCAGACCTATCGCGAGCAGCAGCGTCGTGAGGCCAGATGTGAGTTCCATAATTGTAGCCTTTAGATTTCAGAAGAATAGCTATTTGGTCCAATCGTGTATCAGTCTTCTGCCAGAAGTCAATGATGTTGATGTCGTCGGATCGATTCACTTGAAAGAACCAGATAGCCATTCTATCAGCTTGTCCTAAGTCCCACGCGGTATGTACGGG